>Ga0182012_10006992_pt1 | contig 11366 bp, 8 predicted proteins | sample 612S2SmetaG_FD_120486 | JGI IMG/M metagenome (GOLD analysis project Ga0182012, IMG submission 120486) | Permafrost microbial communities from Stordalen Mire, Sweden - 612S2S metaG | ecosystem: Environmental > Terrestrial > Soil > Wetlands > Permafrost | place: Sweden: Stordalen | collected...
CGCCCACAGATCCCGCGAGCCCCAGCACCAAGCCCACCCCCACCAGCCTTCCTGCCTCGCCCAGCACCAGTTTGTACACTGATCCCCTCTGCGCGCCCAGCGCCATCCGCACACCAATTTCCCGCGTCCGCTGGCTCACCGAATAAGCAATCACCCCATAAAGCCCTACCACTCCCAGCAACAACGCCACCACTGCGAATCCCCCAACCAGACCCGCAGAAAGCCTGTGAAGAAGCGCCGTCTGCGTGCTTTCAATCTCATCGGTCATCGTCATTTCGCTCATCGTGCCCACATTCGGATCAATGTCATGAAGCACCTTTTTCAGCATTGGCAGAGCCGCCTTCTCATCTTCTGCGGTACGCACAACCACCGTAATAAACGAATCGGGCTCGTAATACATTGCCTCATACTCCGCAGGCCACAGATCGTCGTCCAATCCCCCTTCGCGCACATTGCCGATCACGCCGATGATCTCTCGCATCGACTTCGGATCAAGTGCGCCATTGCCCACTTTTTGCCCAATTGGGTCCTCCCCCGGAAAGTACTTCTCTGCCAAAACTTCGTTGATCACAATCTTCTGCCCCTTGGTCGCATCATCGTCTTCGCTAAACAAGCGACCGCGCAACAGTCGTGCCTTCAGAGTGGGCAGGTAACCCGGCGTCACCTCGCGTTCGTCCACCTCATTGTGTTCTCCGTGGAATGGCTTCCCAGCAATTCGAATCCAGTCCGTGTCGCAGTTGCACTGCACCGGCAACACGTTCGTGATCCCCACAGATTGCACGCCCGGCATGCTCGACAGGCGGCGTGTGATCTCGCGAAACAGCGCTACCTTCTGTTCGGGCTTCGCATAGGCGGCATTGGGTATCGCGGCCTGTATGGTGGCCAGGTGGGTTGGGTCGAATCCATTCTCAACGTGTAGTAGCAGGTAGAAGCTCTTTCCGAGCAGGCCCGCACCCACTAGCAGCACAACTGCAATGGAGAGCTCGGCGACCACCAGATTGCTTCCCATCCGGCGCCAGAATCTACCCGCCACGGCCCCACCTCCATCGGAGAGCCCATAACGAATATGCCCCGGTGAGATCCTCAGCACGGGCGTCGCGGCCATCAGCAATGCCACCAACAAACAAATCGCGCTTGCTAGAATCAGCGCGTGCGCGTTTAGGCTCACTGCGGCCAGAAATGGCATTCCATCAGCCATTGACTTGGGAACAAGTCTCTTGAGCAACAACATCAGCCAGCCCGCCATAACGACTCCTGCAAGCGAGCCAATAACCGCCAGAAGCAGTCCTTCCGTGATGAACTGCCTCACCAGTCGCGCCCATGTTGCGCCCAGGGCTCCGCGGACGGCAACCTCGCGCCTTCGCGTCTCAGACCGCACCAGCATCAGGCTTGCCACATTTACGCAGGCAATCAGAAGCAGCAGTCCGGCCCCGCTCAAAAGCGTCAGAAGTATAGGCCTCACTGTGCCAAAAACAAGATCTGAAAGCGGCATCACGCTTGCGCCCTGACCCTGGTTCGATCCTGGATACTGCACTGCCAATTGTGACGCGATCTCCTTCATATCTTCGAGTGCGGCCTGCGGGGTAACACCGTCGCGGAGCCTCCCCACACCGAAGAGATTGTGGCAACTGCGCCGTTGTTCGCAGCCGGTTTTATCGAGCAACGGCACCCAGAACTCGGCCGTCGCTCTCGGCGCAAACGAAAACTCCTGCGGCAGAACGCCGACGACTGTGTAGGAAACTCCATCCAACATCACCGACTGTCCCACCACATCCCCGCGACTTCCAAAGCGGTTCTGCCATGTACCGAAGGAGATCACCACGATCTTCGCTCCCCCCGGCCGGTCTTCCCCGGGCAGAAAATCCCGGCCCAGTACTGGCTTCACCCCAAGCGTCCTGAAGAATCCAGCGCTCACTCGAGTCGCCGGTACGGGTATCGGTCCCGACGGCGATTGCAACAGATAGCCCGTTCCTTCGTAAGCGTCGAGCGAACTGAAGGAGTGATTCATTCGCTGCCAGTCTTCGAAGTCCTCCCTGGAGAGATTTGACCGCCGAAGCATCGCGCCGTTTTCGGCCACATCCACCAATCGATTCGGTTCTGCATACGGCAGCGGCTTGATCAGCGCAGCATCCACGAACCCGAAGATCGCCACGCTCGCCCCCATTCCCAAAGCCAGAATCAAAATCGCCGTCGCTGCGAAACCCGGATTCTTGCGCAATTGCCGAATCGCAAAACTCAGGTCCTGGATAACTGTCTCAATGCCGAAGCCCACCACCTCATGGCTTTGTTCCTTCAGGCGCGTCGCATTTCCAAACTCGCGGCTCGCCTCAAACCGCGCCTCCCCGGCCGTCATGCCCTTGGACATGAGATCCTTCACCACTTGTTCGCGATGAAAACTCATCTCCTCATCCAAATCCGCAGAGAAGCGCTTCCGACGCAATAGCAGTTCAATCCTCTTTGCAAGTCCCTTCATCTCAGGCCTCCGCAGAACGCAAAACCCGCCCAATTGCCCCAATCATCTGTTCATACTCCGAGAGCTCAACTCCCAACTGCTTTCGGCCAGTCGCCGTCAGCGTATAGAACCGCGCTCTCCGATTCGTCTCCGTCAGCTTCCACTCGGCCTTAACCCAACCGGCAATCAGCAAACGCTGCAGCGCCGGATAAAGCGAGCCCTCTTCAACCGTCAGCACCTCGTCTGAAAGGCGCTTGATCGAGAGCGCGATGCCGTATCCATGCAGTGGAGCGTGGGTCAGCGTTTTCAATATCAGCATGTCGAGGGTTCCAGGAAAAAGGTCGGGCTTCTTGGGCATGCATGCATATATAGTTTATCTATGGGTAGAGTGTCAATGGTTCAATTAGGTCCCCGCAAAAGGCTCCTCCATCGCAACCACCGCGACCGAATAGAAGTTTTCACGAGCGCCCAGCGAGCATTAGCCACTCCACAGCGGCCTGGCAAGCCTCCAGCCGCATGATTTACCCTTGAACTCGGTATGAGATTCGTGCACTCAATCCTCGCGTCTGCCTTGCTTGCGGCATTCGCCACCACCGCATCATCCCAATCAACTCCCCAATCCACTGCCCCCCCGCCTGGCTCTCAGGTCAAGCCGGCACTCGATGATCTGCCTGATGCTCCTGAAGCAACTCCCGCAGCCCGCACAGTGCCAAATGGTCCAACCGTAGTCATTGACACCTCCATGGGTCGCATCACCTGCCAGTTCTATCAGCGGCAGGCTCCCAAGGCGGTTTCCACTTTCATCGGCTTGGCTACCGGCACAATTGACTGGATAGATCCGAAGACAAGTAAGAAGCAGCACAACAAACCCTTCTACGATGGAACCATCTTCCATCGCGTCATTCCCGAATTCATGATTCAGGGCGGCGACCCCACCGGCACCGGTATGGGCGATCCTGGCTTCGCCTTCAACGACGAATTCGACCCAGACCTGAACTTCAATCGTCCGGGCCGTCTCGCCATGGCAAACTCCGGCCCCGACACAAATGGAAGCCAGTTCTTCATCACAGAAGCTCCCTACGATTCACTCGACCAGCACTACACCCTGTTTGGACAATGCGACGATGCCAGCATTCAGGTGGTCAAAACCATCTCCCACGTCGATCGCGACAAGCAAGACAAGCCCCGCACTCCGGTCGTCCTCAAAAAGGTCACAATTGTCCCCGAGGGCCAACCGCTGCCCCCTTTACCGCCTGATTCCGCTCAGGCCGCACCTAAGAATTAACCACCGCTTCGCTCACCTAGAAAACAGAAAACCCAGGAGTCTCAATGTCACTTGCCGCTGGAACCTACGCCGTCTTCAACACTACCGAAGGCAAAATCACTGTCAGGCTCTTTGAAGCCGACGCGCCCACCACTGTAAAGAACTTCATCGAACTCGCCGAAGGTTCCCGGGAATGGGTTCACCCCATCTCGCGCGAAAAGTCCAAAAACAAGCTCTACGACGGAACCATCTTTCACCGCGTCATTCCCGACTTCATGATCCAGGGTGGCGACCCCGCCGGCAGCGGCATGGGCGGCCCCGGATACCGCTTCGAGGATGAAACCAAGGGCTCGCCTCACAAGTTCGACAAACCCGGGAAACTAGCAATGGCAAACTCAGGCCCGAACACAAACGGCAGCCAGTTTTTCCTTACCGTTGCGCCCACTGACTGGCTCACGGGCAAGCACACCATCTTTGGCGAAGTCGTCGAAGGCCAGGACATCGTCGTCAAGATCTCCAAGGTCGCTCGCAACTCGATGGACAAGCCTCACAAGCCCGTCGCAATTGAATCGCTTGTGATCGAGCGCGTTTAGCTCAGGCCGACTGAACAGACTTGAACGCAAAAAAGGGGATACCGGCAACGATGAGCCGGAATCCCCTTTTTCTTGTTGACTTCGGCTCCCTGTCCTGCCGCCCCAAATCGGCAGCCCAGGCCAGCCATCTGCCCAGACTGTCTATCCCTTTGCCACTCCGCTCGGCGAAATCAAAGTGAAAGTCACGCTTCCCGCTGTGCTTCTCTTGTGCGGCACTCCGCGCGGGATAATCAGCATGTCACCCTTGTGCAGAGTCAGCCTCGTAGCTCCATCCGATGCTGCAGCCAGCCACTCACCCGGCTTCGGACTGTGCGCATCCCTGGGCGCGCCTCCCAACTCGTACTCCGTCGTTCCATCAATCACCTGCAAAATGTGATCGCGCCCCTCATGCCACTCAAACTCCTTGGCGCTATGCGCCGTCTCCGTTGTCAGCACCACCGAAAACACACTCTGCGTCACTAGGTTGTTATTCCCCGGCGCGGCCTGCAGCGCCTTCACATCGTCCCGCATCGTCTCAGCCGTGATCAGTTGAAAGGTTCCGCTCCCCGCCGCCCCGCCCTGGGTGCTGGCCTGCGCCATGCTCCAGGACGAATCCGCCAGCATCAAGCCAGCCGCAATAGCAGATGCCGACTCGAGAAATCCACGTCGATTTAGGCCCCTCACTACCTGTTCATTCATACCAACCCTCCAGAAGGAATGCGTAGTCTTCTGGGAGTAGATCATCCCTTGGCATCCAATGTCAGCTTGAAGTTGTCATCGCCCGGATTGCCGTCTCATTCCAATCAATTGATTGTCACGAAAACCATCTCCTCTGAAGGAAAATCCATCGAAGATCACTCGCCGAACTCGACCCGACTGGCCCGTTGGCGGTGAGTGGAATTCGAGGTCTTGCCCAATCTGGCAACGTAGATGACTGCAGTGGCCTTCAGGATTGAACGAGCCTCATCAAATCCGGCCGGCTTTCAATTCGAGCCGCTGTTCATGCCTAGACGTTCGCAGGATTCGCATCCGCCCGGGCTGCAGGAACCATCAAGGAAAGCACCCGGGATGCTGGCTGAGCGAGCCGTCCCGGCAACATCCGCGTCAGCATCTCGAACCGTGTGCGATCTTCCTCTTCAAGCACTCTCAACAAATAGAACAGAATCAGGAACACGATAACCGAAGCCACCGCCCCGAGAACGAATCCCCATAACGGAGCAAACTGCACCGCAACATAGTGAGCGGCAATCGACGCTACCGCGCTCACCAGCGCCACCTTCCCGACAAAAAGCCAGGGCAGGCGAACTTTGTAGAGTTTGATGCTTACTGCCCACATCAGGCCCACCGCAGTCACCTGCGCTGCTCCGCTGGCAATGCACGCGCCCACAGCGCCGTGAGTTCTAACAAGCGCCCACGCAGTGCTCCAGTCGACGACCCCGGCAATCACGGTGGCCCAGATAACAAAGCTCTGTCGTTCAAAACTCTGCAGAATACTCTGCGCGGGACGAACGAATGCCTTCGGCAGGCAAAGGAGGGGAGCGATTGTGGCCACGGCTGCCGCCCCCGCCCATTTGGTCCCCAAAATTCCAAGCAGCGCTGGCACCGCCAGTGATACTGCGACAAAATGCAATGGAAGTGCCATCAGCGACAAATAGCGAAACGTGGTTGCTGTGATCAAGGGAAGCCGCGATTTATCGCGCCCATACTGCACAAAGATCGTAGTCGCGGTTGCCCCGCCGAAGATAGTCGAAACCAGTAACAGCCTGTCAACCATGCTGAATGCAACCGAGTAATACGACATCTGATTAATGTCGGGGCAAAGCGGCTTGAGAAATAGAACTTCTGACCGCTCCCAGACAATCAGCGACACGAGCATCGTGGTCACGCTTTGCCATGCGAAGCTGATCATGCGACTGCTCAACCCGGCGGGCTGCACATGCGTAGTCTCCCAACCCAGAATTCGCCGCAAAGTCGGGAAAAAACGCACCAGGAGATCCACTGCGCGCATCAGAAAAAGCGCTGCTCCGATTCCCACCACTCCCCAATGCATCACGATGGATGCCCCGATCGCCACCGCGTAAACAAGAGTAGAAATAATGGAAGCTGGCAAATTCGTTGCCAGGTTCTCCGTGGCCATGTTTGCCATCGACGAAATCTGGTTCACCATGGAGGGCCATATGCTCAGCACCACAAGAATCGCAGCGATTCGGTAGTCCGCTGGTGCGTCGCGGAGGACCCAGATCACAATGCCGGCGGTAGCCACAGTCGCCAGCACTACCTGAAATAGAAGAGTTCGAAAGTAAATATAGCGAGCGGTCCCGCGATCTCCGATGCCTATGAACTCTGCCATGTATTTGCTGGTCGTAGCGGGAATTCCGAGGCCCCCGAGGTTACTGGCCACGTTTGCAATGTAGGAGACATAGACAAGATATGCGTTCTTTTCAGGGCCAAGGGTCCGCGCAATCGCGATCCAGGTAACGAAGCCGCTGATGAAATTGACTGCCTGCTCGATCCCGTACCAGCCCGAGTTGCGAGCAATCGTCTTGGTGTTTGTCATGTTGTCATCCAGGGGGGCGGACGCACACTCCGCCTTTGGGAGCGCACTGACACTCGTCTGCTCAACAGACGCCGCCGTCTAGGGCGACCGTCTTGAGAAAAACTCTTATACCTATCCTATGGCCTGCAAAGCATCTTGCGCTTCCTTGGCGGTAGGAGAACTGGGCGAGAGAGAGATCGCCCTCTTGAGATGAGTAATTGCCGAACTTCGGTTTGCCAGTCGGGCATAGACCATACCAAGGTGGTACTCCATCGTTGGGTCGTTCGTCTGCTCCTTGGTTGCCTCTTCCAAAAGATCGCGGGCGAACGCGTAGGCGCCTTTCGTGTAGTACGCCCATGCCAGGGTATCGGCGGTGCTCGGAGAGGTCGGCATCGCTCGGCGCGCGGTTTGCGCAAGCGTCAATGCCACATCGGCGTTTTCGCCGTTCATTAGCATCATGTAAGCAAGATTATTCGCGGCAACTGCCTGTAACGGTTGTATCTGCAGCGATTTCTTGTAATAGGCCTCCGCTTTCGGCTTATTCGATCGCGACTCCTCAAGCATACCCAGTACCGCCAGTGCACTCGCGTCTGCAGGATGGGCCTTAATCCACTGCTCCCATACGCCGATCGCGTTTCCGGTTTGCCCGCGTAATACCTGAATCTGTGCATATAACGAAACGGCCTCGCCATCACTGGAATTGATGGTCATCGCTTTTTGAGCTGTTGCGGTAGCCAGATCCAACTTCTTGCCTTGAGCCTGCAACGATGCCAGCGTGTCGTAGAAGAAGCTATTGCTTGGGCTCTTTGCAATCTGTGCTGCCACCCGGGCCTCGGCCTTGTCCGGTTGCTTCATGTACAAGTCGTACCCGACAAGCATGCGCATGGCCTCGATAGAATTTGGATCCCGGTCGAGTGCCTGCTCCAGCAGTGCCACCCCCTCAGGAAACTTCTTTTGCATGAATCGGAGTTTCCCAAGCTGTAGGTAGGCCGGTGCGCTGTCCGGCGCAATGCTCATCGCCGTCTTCAGATCAGCCTCAGCCTTATCCGGGGTGTTCCGGCTCATTTCAACAACCGCACGCCAAACATATCCGCCCGGAAACCGAGGGACCGCTGCTATGGTACTGTCCGCGACAGATGCAAGTAGATTCATGTCGCCGCGCAGTACCGCCATACGAGCCAACTCCGCCTGCGCTTCCACTCTGCCGGGAGCAAGCTCTGTCGACTGGCGCAATGAGGTTTCTGCCTGCGGCAAATCGCCCTTCGCGAGAGCAGCCCTCCCCAGCCAAAACTGGATGAATGAATCCTTCGGATACTCTTTTGCGGCATTCATCAGGAAATTCTCTGCATCCTCGGGCTTGTTTTGCCGAAGCAGAACGATTCCATTCAACGCAAGAACCTGCGGATCCTTCGGGTTCTTCTTCACCAGATCTGCGATCACCTTGATAGCAGTATCTTCATCCCCAACTTCAAGTAGAGAACGAACATATCCTTCCTGAAGGGAAAGGTTCTTTGGATACTTCCCAGCCTCGGTCTGATACTCGGCTCTTGCCTTTTGCGCCTGACCCGACCGTTCGTAATAGTCAGCGAGAACTCGTACCGCCGCAGGATTGTCGCTCAGATCCTTTGCCGTTTGACCGTAAACTTCCTCCGCCTTCGCTTGATTCCCTTCCCTGAGGTACAGTTGCGCAAGGCTGTTGCGAACACGGAGACTTGTTGGGTCTGCCTGAATCGCATCCCGCGCCGCCTGTTCCGCCTCGGGCCAGCGCTTATTGGCCGCGTAGAAGTCTGCAAGCAACATCCGCGCGTTTATCGATTTCGGATCGAGCGTTGCGGATTTCTTCAGCTCATCTTCCACCAGGGTGGCTTGCGTCGGATCACTTCCTTCAAGAAGTGCTAAATCCTCGTGAAATGCCGCCCGATTAGGATCAAGTGTCAAGGCGGTGTGGATCTCTTTCAACGCTTCCCCGCGAAGTCCCTTCTTTCCCGCAATTCCCGCAAGAAGAGCATGGAGATCCGCGTTGTTCGGCTGCACTGCCTTAACTGCGTCGGCCTGTGCCTGCGCATCATCCACCCTGCCCCCGGCCAGCAAGAGATTTCCTAGATCGAGACGAGCCTTGTAGTTCGACGGCTGCAGCGTCACCGTATACACCAGTTCGCTGTAAGCGATCCGAACCTGACCCATATGCATGTATGTTTTGGCCAGTTCGTAGTGCCCATCCGCAAAGCTCTTATCTATCTTCAAAGCATTCGAAAACTGGATGACGGCTTCGTTGTACTTGCCCGCTTCGCTGTAGCGCTTCCCACTCTCGAGATACTTTTGCTTCCGAACGTTGGGATCTCCGTGGCAGCCGGACAGAAGGCCGATCGCAAGACACAACCCAAGCGTGAGAAAAGAGACTCCCCATCGCATAGAACTCCGCCTGCTCTCATACCCGCTGCAATTAGAACCAATCGTGCTCGTCATCATCTTCCATCCTTGCCGCGCTTCCGATTCGGAATGGGCAGCTTCAAATCAAATCAAAGGAGAACGCATCCCGCTCAATCAACAGTCTAATTTGGAATGAATCGCGGCAGCTGCGGAACAAGCTCTGCCACAAATCCTTCTGCCCGCTCTTTCGCCGCCTCAACTCCTCCGGCTCCATAAACTGGCGTGATTACGCGAACCAGTGCGCCGTCGGTACGGTTCATTCGGATTGCATCGGATACGAGGTACACCTTGGCCTGGTATTCATTGGCTACGCTGCGCCCATGTGCCTGATACCAATAGATCACGAACTGACGGTTGTTGCCATTGGCGATGATGTACTCCCCCACCTGATGAGGTTTGCCGGTCAAATCCTTTATCGTTACGTATTGCGACGACTCGAATGACCACCCGGAACCGGGCAGGCAGTTCCTGGGTGAGTGCATGGTCGCGCCGGTCCTTTGTGAAGCAAAATATGCGATGAACAGCCCTACCGACTCACCCCGGTCGCCACCACTGTAGATCCGCGAGAGAAAGTCGCCTTTGCCCAGAACATCGAGTTGCTCCTGATCGATCGCAACATCCATTCCACGAAGCCCCGTGATGGTCTCTGGCACCCCCGACAGCGGCTCGCTCGGAACAATTGATTCCAAATTCCCTCGCCTGAAGACCACAAGGGCCGCTACTACCATCAGAACGACGACCGCCCAGAATCGGAAACGGTTCATGCAATCACCCGCCGCGGTGAAATCAATGTGATCGCCTTATGGACAGCGTACAGGCAGCTTAGCGAAACAAGAAAAACCACCCAGCCTGAAAACTCGTGGAAGAACCCCATCGCCTTGTCGGGATCCCAATACTGCACGCATAATCCAGTCCCGACAATACGGATAGCATTCGCTCCAATCGCGATCGGAATGCTGGAAAGCGCCAGAATTGTTCGGCGCATGACCGACTTGTCGAGAAAGTAGCCGTAAAAAACCGCAAGCGTAAAGAGGCTGACCAGCGATCGGATCCCACTGCAGGCTTCGGCAACTTCCAATCGCATCGCCGGCAGTACAATCACATTGCCTTCCCTCAATACGGGCACTCCAAATATCGGCAGAATCGCACTCGCGGCTTTCGATGCCAGAATCTGAAGCGGAAACGTGATTTGGTTATAGATGATTGCTGGCAGCGGCACAGCGAGTAACAAAACCAGCAGCGAAAAACGCAACTCCTTCAACACATGCCAACCACCAAAGCACAGCGTGATCCCGGTTAGGACAACTACCAGCGATACACGGGAGATAAAAAGCTCCGCACCATACTCTCCAAGGATCAACATCACCAATCCGAAAGCAATGAGCGCAACCCCAACCCAACTGGGCTCGACCTTCGCCGCCCGAATCTTGTCCCGATTCGTCCAGGCAAGGTAGGCAGCAAACGGCGGCACTAGAAAACCGTGCGATGTGTCTGGATCGTGCCACCACTCGGTCACAAGCCGCCCGGCGACCCGGAAATACAAGGCCGACAAAAGGACGCCAATCAAAACGCCTCCCCATAGGGTCAATGGCGCAATTTCGAGCAAACCTCTCCCCAAGGCCCCCGAATGAGCAACCCCTTGGGCCATCCGCTCCTGACTGGACGTGGCTGACATACAGACTTGCAACAATTCTAGCAGCAATTCAAATAGCGAAACTCTTCGAGAATTCAACCGCTTCCGAGCTATTCAATGCATACTCATCATGGAACACGCGACCGGTTTCTCCAGCTGCCGCCCTCAACCAGATCCGAGCTTCTCGCCACAGGGAAACATTCAATCATGTGGAATCACCAGGATTCGCCACTTAACGCCAGTTCCTAAGCCTTGCGCCCCCCCTGAGAAATCGGAAACTTGATTTGAAAAGGTTCCAACTCGAGGGCCTCAACAAGGTCCAGGGAGCCACGGACGCGGTCATTCCGTCTACCGTATGCCAAATTGACATCCGAAGAGGTTACCGTAGGGCTACCAATCGACCTTTTTCGAGGATTTTGATGACCCTCGATTGACCCCGGGCGATGATATCATTGAGTTTCTGATGGGATTGGGGGGAG
>Ga0182012_10006994_pt1 | contig 11366 bp, 8 predicted proteins | sample 612S2SmetaG_FD_120486 | JGI IMG/M metagenome (GOLD analysis project Ga0182012, IMG submission 120486) | Permafrost microbial communities from Stordalen Mire, Sweden - 612S2S metaG | ecosystem: Environmental > Terrestrial > Soil > Wetlands > Permafrost | place: Sweden: Stordalen | collected...
AGCGCGTGGGCTACCGAGTAGCACCCGGCATAATTTGCGGTGGCCTGGAGGGCATCGGCACGCTCGACCTGGGCGCGTTGCTCCCCGGCAGGGTCGCGCAGGGCGTGGAAAAGCTGGGCGGCATCCTGAGCCTTCTCGGCTGCCGACAGATAGTCGCCATGAACAGACCCATCGATGGCCTGCGCAAGCGTGCGAGCCGCCTCAAAAAAATGAGGTTCCATTGAAGAGGGCTGGGGAGATCGGGGAGGGAGAAGCTGGGTGAGCCAGGGGTCTTGATGGTTTCGTTCAAGAGATGCGGCGAGAGAGTAAAGCAGGACGCGGGCGGACTGGCAATCTTCGCCGCACGGCGATCCACGCGACTGGGCGACCGTGGGCTGGGCCGGGGTTAGCGGAAAGGCTGCGTCGAGCAAGCGCGGGAGCAGCGTTGTGGAAAGCTCCTCATCAATGGAGGCCAGCGCCGCTGGGTTGGCGGCAAGGGAGCGCATGGCCTGGGGCGTGGCGAGATGCCGCTGCATGCGGGAACTGTGCGACTTGAGCTCGTTCAGTTTCTGCTCAAGGGCTTCCAGGCGGCGGCGGCCTTCCGCGAGCCAGCGGGGATCGCGTTCAAAGCGGAGATAACGGTTCCAGGTTTCAACCGCGTTCATAATCTGCCCACGATCTTCCATGACCACGGCTTCATTGAAGAGGACAACCGTGTCGCCGGGGCTGAGTTCATCGGCACGGCGGAGAAGATCGAGCGCATTGGCGCGGTCGTTTTCGCTGCCGGTCGCCTCACCGCGCTGAAAGTAGGCGGAGGCATCGTCAAGCAGGAGATTGGCGGTTACAGGTCCGGCCGCAACAAGGCGATCGAGAATGTCGATGGCTGGATCGAATTTCTCCTCGAGGATGTCGGAGCGGGCTTCGAGCTGAAGCCAATGCGCGTCTTCCGGCGCGGCTTCAAGCTTGTGCTCGATGCCGGCTCGCGCTTCGAGGAGCCTGGAAGATTCGCGGCCGGTAGAGCCGCCCCGCAGATGAGTGCCCGGCGTGACCGCGGCGAAGCCGGAACCGGGCATGCGGAGGTCGAAGATGCGCGAGTGGGTGTAGGCCTCGGCGAGCAGGCGCTCGGGGTTGTTGGCCTGACGCCACCAGGAGCTAAGGCCGAGACCGATGAACAGGGAGGCGGCCATACCGGCTCCGATCCAAAGATAGAGCGGGGATATGCCGTGTCGGACTGCTGTACCGGAGTTTAGGGCCCTGGCGGTTCGGGCAAGGTCCGCGGCCAGTTGGCTTTGTCCCTCGGCAGAGCCGGTGCGTAGTTCGGCAAGCGCGGCGGCCTCTTCAGGTGAGAGATCTTGTTGCAGTACGTGTAGACGCCCAGCGCAGAGATCGCAGCTGGCCGCGTGGGCGAACAGGGCATCGACTCTCCCAATTTCGGCTTGACTGGACGCGTCACTAAGGGCTGGCTCAACAAGCAGGGCGGCCCACTCGCCCGGCTCAGGACACGGGCCTGCCGCGGGGTCAGGTTGGGCTGACTTTTTATTCCGGTCGATGGGATTGGGCGGTGGAGTACCGGCGCGGGAGGATCGCCCTAGAATCAGCTCCTCCAGAGCAGCGGCTAATCGATCTCCAGTATTTTCCGGAGGATTTTGTGAAACGGGGCCCGGGTTGAAATCACTATTCATGTCTGCACTCTATTTAACGGGTTGGCGGGGGACTTTCATTTCGGAAAATGTTTTCAGGAGTTCGGAAAACGATGATTCAGATCCAACTCGCCCTCTCCGCGGCTAAAGCCGGCATTTGTTTTGTTGGCTTTATGCGGGGGTTGAACCACCGCCTCCCTCCGACGTTCCCCCTTTGAAAGGAAAGATCGGATCGAGGGGTCCTTATCCGGATTGGGGTTGGGGACCTGGTTTTCCGGGGCCAACCTCGTTCTTGAGCCAGTTTGTGACGCGGCGGAGAGCGCTTTCTACGCCTTTGGCGGTGAGGCCGGTGGCAGACAGGCGCGCAATTTCCTCGGCTGTGTAGCCCTGGCGGTAATAGAGCCAGAAAAGGGCTCGGTCGCGCTCGGGAATAATCTCAGGCGCGGAGCGGAGCTTCTGGTCGAGTTGGGCGAGCAACGCGGATTGCTGCATTTGCGCAACGGGAGGGGTTCCGCCAAGCGGTGTTTGGGCATCGTCATCGATCAGGGGCATGGTTACCACTTTGCCACCCCTTTTGGTGGAGTAAATGCGGCGGAAATAGTCGTTGGCTACTGAGGCCGCAACAATGCGAAGCAGGCCCAGGAATGAGTCTTCTCCTCGTGGCTGAAACGTCCGAAGAATGCGCCTCTCCTGCTCGCAAAGCTTGAGGAAGATTTCCTGCACAATATCGTCTACTGTCGCAGGCGATGGGTCGCTGACCCACATGCGGCTTACGCGCAGCGCAACCAGGGAGGCGAGGGGCATGCAGCGGCCTACAAAATCCTCCCACTCGGCCGCATTGGCGGAGTGGGCGCAGGCTTTCGCCAGATCGTTAACCGAGATGCGTGAATTGCTCATCGCGCGGTACACCAGTTTACCGCACACCTGCGGCAACGGTTATTGGTTTACAAATACAAGATACCCCATGGGTAACGCGTGGACGAGCAGAGGTTTCCCGCTGTGCTAACATCCCGCCAAGCGCTTTATGGCCGTTCACGAGGAGCCCGGAATGCAAACCGACCTGCGTCCCATGTCTTTGGGAGAAATCCTGGACCGCACAGCCCAGCTTTACCGCAACAATTTTGTGCTGTTCGCAGGGATCGCCGCCGTGTATGCCGGGGTCCTGCTGGTCCTGAACCTGGTGCAACTGGGATCCGGCGAGCTGTTTACTCACCTGCACATGACGAAGCAATTGCCATGGGTGACATTGAGCTTCCTGCTGGTCATGCTTCCGTTGATCTTTATCGGGGCCGGCGCGGCTGTGGCCGCCAATAATCGTGCCGTGGCCTGGGTGAACCTTGGACAGCCTGCTACGATTCGGGGCGCCTACCTCAGCATCATGCCTCGGCTGGGGCGATATCTGTGGCTGATGACAATTATCGGGTTTATCATCTACATTCCGTTTGTAATTCTCATCATCGGTTTTTCTGTTTTTCTCTGGGTGTATGCGCGCCCCAAGGGATTCTTCGTCCAGGGCGGCGGCAATGGCGATGCGCATGCCGCAATCATTGTCGGACTCGTCTTCGTAGGCTTCTTCATCCTCTGGTTGGCGGCGCTCGTCTACGCCGTTTTCATGGGGTTGCGCTATTCGTTAGCCGTGCCCGCATCGGTGGTGGAAGACCTGCCGGCCAGCAAAGCGATCCACCGCAGTATTGAATTGAGCGAGGGTTCACGCGGGCGGATTTTTGTTCTTGGGCTATTGATCGCCGTTATCCAACTTGGGCTGATCGCAATCACGCAGGTCTTCTTTATTGTGGCTGTTTTTGCGGCGGCCAAGAGACATGGACAGCCGTCGGTGTGGCTGCAAATTCTGCAGCAGATTGTGGGGTTCTTTACCAACAGCTTTATCGGGCCCATGTATGCCACCGGGTTGACCCTCTTCTACTATGACCAGCGGGTGCGCAAAGAAGGCTTCGACATTGAATGGATGATGGAAGCGGCTGGGATGAATGCGCACGTTCCCACAACTGAAGACGAGGCTGCTGCAACACCGCTGGAACTGGCGGAGGATGCGGTGGAACCCTGGCCGGAGCTTGAACCGACTGTTACGACGGAGCCGGTTGCCGATGGGGAGAGCGCGGTGCATGGCGCGCCGTTGCAAGCGCCGATCGATGAGTCCGGCCCGGCGCAAACGCCAGATGAAAGCAATCATGGATGAACCGCTGCACCCTTCGAGCTTGAGCGAGATTCTTGACCGCACGGCGCAGATCTATCGCTCGCGGTTTCTCGTCTTCCTGGGGATTGCTGTCATTCCAACTGCGGCACTGCTGGTGATTGGCGGGGGAGTGGCTCTTGCCCTGGCACGGGTTGGATCTCTGGGGAGCGACGCAAACGGGTTGATGGTTGCCGGCGTCGTCGGACTAGCGCTGGGGATGCTGGGCCTGCTGGCGGTTCCCTTTCTTGCAGGCATTACCGCCCTGGCCACGGCGGCGATGAACCACGCCGCGTCGCGCGCCTTTCTGGGCCAGTCGAACAACATCCGCGACTCGTATAAAGCAGTCTGGCCGCGGGGATGGCGCTACTTCGGGCTCTTTGTATTTCAAATCGTTATGGTTTGGGTGATCCCCGTTGGGGTCTGGTTTGGGTTAACCCTTTTCTCCGCGGTGCTGATTCCGGTGGCGGTTGCAACGGGTGTCGATCCCACCGGCGGCGGCCTTCTGTTCGTGGCAGGATTTGTCGCCGTGTGCGGCCTGGTCGCCTTTGGCTGCTGGATTTCCATCCGCATGTCGCTTGCGTTTCCCGCTACGGTGGTGGAACAGATTGGCGCATGGGACGGGCTGAAGCGGAGTGCCACGCTTACGCAGGGATCGAGGGGGCGCATCTTCGTGCTCTACTTTCTGGGCGTGGCTTTGAACTGGATTCTCTCATTCGCTATCTCGATTCCGCTGTTGATCGTCATGTCGCTGGTGCCCGCGGCGAATAGCCCGCAGCATGCCGAAACGGCTGGAATGATTGTGCTGATTGTGATCTACGGAGGGGCGTTTGCGGTGCAGGCGTTTACGCGGCCCGTTTTCGGGATCGCGCTGATGCTCTTCTACTACGATCAACGGATTCGTCAAGAGGCGTTCGATATCGAATGGATGATGCTGAAGGCTGGGTTGGTGGTTCCGGCGCCGCAACCCGAGACGCAGCCTTTGGCAGCGAGTGTTGCGGAGATGTCGAATGCGGAGAGTGCGCAAGTCGAGTCCATCGGCGTGACAGAAGGAACCGCTCAAACAAGTGCGCCCGGGGCACCGAATCCGGCTCCTGGCGGGGGAGATGGCCCAGACCAATGAGTCATGTACGCAACGCGGCTTTTCCTCTATGATCTCGGCAACATTCTTTTCGAAGCGGCTTCGATCTGAACCACGCAACGATTCATGGGCCTGATACGCTTGCGGAACCAATCAACTCAGCATTGAGAGCACCAGTATGAGCGATTCCAGCTTCACCCTTCCACCTGAACCACCGGCGCCTGTCATTCACGGCTTCCCCCCTGCACTCCCCATGACGTTTGGGCAGATTCTCGACCGGATCTTCAGGCTTGTGCGTGGCCACTTTTGGCCGTTCACAGCCATCGGCGCGTTTCCCTTCGGCGTGGTGCTGGTGTTTGAAGCGGTGTTCTTTGGAGGGATGTTTCTCGCCGGCGTTTTCAAGCATCCGGCTGCGCAGCCGGACGTTGCGACAATGCTGTGGATCGTCTTGCCCGCGGGTCTGCTTTTTATTCCCATCATGCTGGTGATTTATGGGCTCTACTATGGCGCTGCGAGTTATGCGGCCCTGGTCGCCGACCATGGATTCGAGGTCACGGCCTGGGAGGCTTTTCGCCATGCTTGGAGCAAGCTAGGCCGGTATGTATGGCTAATGTTTCTGCGTGGGCTGATCATCGGCGCACCCATCATCGTCTGTGTCATTGTCGTTTCGATCGGGGTGGGGCTTCTGGGCCTGCTCTCGAATGGCAATGCAAACCCTGCCGCATTTTTCCTCCTGATTCCGCTGGGGATTCTGCTTTACTTTGGCGCGATTGTTTATGCCATTTTCATGACCCTGCGGCTTTCGCTTGCGTTTCCGGCGTGCGTGAACGAGAGCCTTACCGCCGGACAGGCGCTCAAGCGAAGCGGCGTGCTGACACAAGGCGCCAAAGGACGCATCTTCCTGGTGCTGCTTGTGATTTATGCAATCAGCTATGCATTCGTGATGGTGTTGTATGCGGTGGGGCTTTTGCTCTTCGCCGTGGGCGCGTTGATCTTTGCGGGACACTTCGATCCGAGTTCGCCGTTGACGATTGTTCTGGCTGTGGTTGCGGGCATTGTCTTGCTCACGCTGATACTTTTTTGGACCGCGACACTGATGGCGGCTTACTCGTCTGCGTTTGCGGTGATCTATCGCGACCAATGCGTGCGAAGGGATGGGGCTCCACCGGTACATATCAGTGTGCAGGCTTGAGGTAGTGGTTGGACACGGCGCTCAAAGACTGCTCCATTTCTATTGCGAAATGGCTGAACTCTGACAGGCTCCGAGGCGTAAGTTGTTTGTTTTCGCAGGTCGTTTGGGCTTTTTTAGGCGTAACGTTATTGTTTTCATGGGCATGGGAGGAAAAGAGGGGAGGGGTGGGGTAGATCGTCCTCTGTGGGCTCTGCGGTATTTGTGGTGCTGTGGAGGCCATGAATCGATTGTGCGCGTTTTCACGAAATGGACTGCAAACTTCGGGAAGATTTCGGATTTTGTTTTTGTCAGCAGGTTTCATCCTGCGATTGGCCTGGCAGCCCCATCCTTCCCATCGCCATTACCCTTTTCTACTATGATCAGCGGATACGGCACGAGGGGTACGACATCGAGCGGATGATGGAGACGGCTGGAATGAATGGGGATGCAGCGCTGACTGCTGAGGCGGAGTCTGCGACTGAGGCTGGGGTCGGGGAGGGGCAGGCTTGAGGATGCGGACGGTGATAGAGGCTGCGGAAGAGAGCCTAATTCCGCATGAAGAGCGTGCCTCAGAGGCTAAAGGGGCTGCGGAAAAACTCGGGATTTGGGGCGAAATCCGAGGAAGGCATCCCTCGGGGGCTAAAGCCCACGTTGATATTGCAGGGGTTATGTACGGGCTGAAGCCCGTACCCTTCAACGATTTGAGTTTCCCCGCAGCCTGTAAAGCTCGGCTCTACTCGGAGCTATTTGCGGCACGACTAAAGTCGCGCCCTTTCAAAACCATCGTACGAACTGCAGATGGAATGAGCCTTTCCGCAAACTGGATAGCCTGGTTTGCTTTGGCCGGCTGTTTTGCCTTGGCGCAGACAAGCGGATTTGCGCAGGTGAACGCGGAGCCTCCCGCCTCTACCGCCGTATCGCCGAATAAGCCGCGCGATGCTTCGCTGGACGACTATCGGGCGCACCTTCGGTTACTAAGTGCGCTGGTGGATGGTTGCTCGAAGGCTCGGGATGTGAAGAATTGCGACCCTGGGCAGGTTGGTGCGGACGACGAGGTTCCCGTGTCCTCTGTGCCGAATGCGGAACGCAGGCTGGTGCGCTATGGGTGGGTGCGGGTGCTGCTTTCGAAGGCGCAGGACAAGGATGCTCCGCCACCGAAGACCAGGCCTGCCGTCACCGAAGGCTCTGAGACTTGGGAGAACGTGCGGCCGGCGCCGCCGACGACTACACAGCTCTTGAAGAACGCGGAGAGGCGCCTGGCGAACGACCTGGCGCAGGCCGACGCGGCAGCGGCAGCTGTGGCCGACCACACGCAGGAACGGGACGTGATGAAGCAGGTGCTGGCCGAGCGCGAATTCCGCAATCTGGAGGAACCTACTGCCAAGGACTCGGCTCTCGAAAAAGTTGGCAACTGGCTCAACGGGATTCTGGAAAGCGCTGTGAAGGCGAGTGCGCGGGCTCCTTGGCTGGGACGCGCGCTGGTGTGGGGATTCGTGGTGGTTGTGTGCCTGGGACTGGTGTGGGGGCTGCTGCAACTGGAGCGGCGGTGGCGAATCCGGCTGGTCCCGGAGGACCATGGACCGGCTGCGGGGGCTGCTTCGGCGATCCATTGGCAATTGTGGTTGGAAGACGCGCAGCGCGCTGCCGCAGCCGGCCAGTGGCGCGAGGCGATTCACTTTCTCTATTGGGCGGCGATTTCGCGGCTGGAGTCGAAGCGGCTTTGGCCGGCGGACCGGGCGCGGACGCCGCGTGAGTACCTGGCGCTTGTGGCTGCGGACGATCCGCGGCAACCGGGACTGGCTACCCTTACTGGGAGCTTTGAGCGCGTCTGGTATGGTGGCAGGCCGGCGGGTGAGGGCGATTATTTGAAGGCGGAACAGATTGCATCGGCGCTGATTTCGGGCACGGGAGCTGCGCGCCTGGGAGCGGAGGGAGGCGCGCAGCAATGAAGTTTCTCTCCTCGCTCGACAAGAAAGATCGCCGGCTGCTGATTTGGTGCCTGAGCATTGCCACTGGCCTTGCGGTGGTGATCGGGATCTTGATGCCGGGCGCGAACAACAATAGCAATCCCCTGCCATCGAGTTATTTATCTGGACAGCACGGCGCGTTGGCGGCTTATGAGACGCTGCTTCGGTCCAATTATCCGATTGAACGCTGGGAACGGCCGCTGGGCGAATTGGCTGCGACCGCAGGGCCGGAAACAGTGGTGATCTTTGCAGAACCGCTGACGCGCGAAGCGAGCGACCTGAAGGCAGTTCGGCAGATTATCGAAAAGGGCGGGCGCGTGCTCTCGACAGGCTTCTGGGGTGGGTTCATCTTGCCCGGCGAGGCTAGCGATACGCCGGATACGTTCACCTTTGCTGCTTGCAAACTTGAGCCGGAAGGGCTCGATCCGCTGGCTTCGACCGGCGAGGTTTGGATGGTTCCACAGGCGAAGTGGCAACTGGGCAATCCGGCATTTCGCGTTGACTATAGCTGTGCCGGGCAGCCGGCGGTGGTGGAGTACGACTGGGGCAAGGGACATGTGGTTTGGTGGGCGAGTTCGACGCCGCTCGAAAACGGGTCGCTGGCGCGCGCGCACGATCTTGACTTGCTGCTAAATTCATTGGGACCGCGCGAGGGGCACCACTTCTATTGGGACGAGTCGCTGCATGGGGAGATTCGGTCTACGTTCAGCTATGCCTCAGGGCCGGCGTGGACTATGCTCTGGATTGGCTTGATCTTGGTGATGCTGCTGGTGGTGTTGAGCTTCAGCCGGCGCAGTGGGCCGGTGCGCGAATTGCCTGCCGCGGTTCGGGCAACGCCGATCGAGTTTCTTGAGGCGCTGGGCTCGCTGTATAGGAGTGCGGGCGCATCTTCGACTGCGATAGCCATTGCCCTGGAGCGATTCCGACGGCATGTTTTGCGGCTTTGCGGACTGCGCGGCAAGCAAATGCCGATGGCGGAGTTGGCGGCTGTGCTGCGGCGGCGGTTTCCACAAACGGACGAGACGCTGGAAGCCGATTTGGCGGCATGCGAAGAGGCTGCGTGGGGAGAGACGGTGACTCCGCGCGAGGCTCTGGCGCTGATCCAGAAGCTTCACGGGCACGAAGAGAGATTGAGAACAGCGGCGAAACGAAGAGACATTCATTCCATTCATCAGGAAAGGGCTTCATGAACGAGGAAAACGGGCAAAACATAGATGGGGTTGAATCGGCGTTGCGGGAGGCGCAAGGGCTGAACGCGACCAACGAGCTGATCGACCATGCGCGGCGGGAGCTGGGGCGCGTGATCGCCGGGCAGTCGGAGGTGATTGAAGAGGTTCTGATCGCCGTGCTGTGCCAGGGGCATGCGCTGCTGGAGGGAGTGCCAGGTATTGCCAAGACGCTGATCGTGAAGACGCTGGGAAGGCTGCTGGGGCTGGGGTTTCAGAGGGTGCAGGCTACTCCCGACTTGATGCCGGCGGACATTCTGGGGACGACCATTTTGCGGCCGGGTTCGGACACATTTACCTTCCATGCCGGGCCGGTTTTTACCGACCTGCTGCTGGTGGACGAGATCAACCGCATGCCGCCGCGCACACAGGCTGCTTTGCTGGAATGCATGGAGGAGCGGCAGGTGACGAGCGATGGCGTGAGGCGGCCTCTTCCGGCGTGGTTCACTGTGTTTGCTACGCAGAATCCGGTGGATTTCGAGGGGACTTATCCGCTGCCGGAGGCGCAACTGGACCGGTTTCTGCTGAAGATTCGGGTGTCTTATCCGTCGGAGCAGGAAGAGATGCAGATTCTGGAGCGGCATCATGCGGGATCGGGCGCGGGGCTGCTGGAAGACGCTGCGATTGCGGCGATTCCGGCGGGGCTGCTGGCGGCGGCGACGGCGGAGGTGCGTGCCATTCGGATCGAGCCGGAGCTTTACACGTATATTTTGTCGCTCACGCGGCGGACGCGGGAATGGCCTACGCTGCTGCTGGGGGCTAGCCCGCGGGCGGCGCTGAGCTTGATGCGCGTGGGGCAGGCTTCGGCGGCATTCGATGGGCGGGATTACCTGGTTCCGGACGATGTGAAGCGGGCGGTGCTGCCGGTGCTGCGGCATCGCGTAATGCTGAAGCCGGAGGCGGAGCTGGAGGGGTTCGATGCCGATCGCGTGCTGACGGATGTGATTGCGGCGGTGCCGGTGCCGCGACAATGATTGCTCCATCCCTCCATCCCGGACCGGTGCGCGCTGCTTTTGAGCCGCGCAGCAAGTTTGCGTTTGGGCTCACGGCGCGGACGATTGGGTTGCTGCTGGTGGGGTTCCTGGGGCTGATTCCGGGGTTCTGGGATGCGCGCATGGCCTATTCCATGCCGGCTTGGGACTTGCTTGTGCTGCTGTTTGCCTTCCTGGACGGGCTGCGGCTGCCGGCTGCACGCGAGTTGAGTGCGGTCCGGACCTGGTCGAATGCGCCGGCACTGGATTCGGAGACGGAGATTGAGATCACGATTGAGAACCATGGCAGCTTGATCGTCGAGTGCCGGCTGGTGGACGATTTGCCGGTGGCGCTGGTGGCTGTGCCGGCGACGCATCTGCTAACGGCTTTTCCGCGTGTTCCGGCGAGTGTGCGCTATAAAGTTGTGCCGCAGGAGCGGGGTGACTGGCAAACGGGCTGGCTCTATCTTCGCTACCGGTCGGGCCTGGGGCTGGCGGAGCGGTGGGCGCGGGCTCCGTTGACACAGACGGTTCGCGTCTATCCCGCACTGCGGACGGGCGAGGAGCAGCAGATTTTTCTTTCGCGGAGCCGGCAGATCGATCTGCAACTGCGGCAGGCACGGTTGCGGGGGTTGGGACGCGATTTTGAGAGCCTGCGGGAATATCGCGAGGGTGACGATCTGCGGGATATTTGCTGGACGGCTACGGCGCGGCGGGGTGGGCTGATTACGCGGCAGTATCAGACGGAGCGGAGCCAGGCGGTTTGGATTGTGCTCGATTGCGGAAGGCTGATGCGGTCGCGGGTTCGGGTTGCCGCTGGGCTTGCCGGCGGTGCGGAGGACAATCCGCATTCGAAGCTCGATTACGCATGCACCACTGCTGTCGCGCTGGCTCAGCTTGCGCTTTTTTCCGGCGACCGCGTTGGATTATTGGCTTATGGACAGAGCATTCAACAGAGGCTGTTGCCGGGGCGCGGGGCGGCGCACCTGCGGCAGTTGATCGAGTGTCTGGCGCTGGTGAAGGCTGAGAGTGGCGAGGCTGACCACTTGAGAGCTACCGCGGCGCTGAACCGGCTGCAGCCGCGGCGGTCGCTGATTTTGTGGATTACGGATCTTGCGGAAACTGCAATGCGGCCAGAGG
>Ga0182012_10006996_pt1 | contig 11363 bp, 12 predicted proteins | sample 612S2SmetaG_FD_120486 | JGI IMG/M metagenome (GOLD analysis project Ga0182012, IMG submission 120486) | Permafrost microbial communities from Stordalen Mire, Sweden - 612S2S metaG | ecosystem: Environmental > Terrestrial > Soil > Wetlands > Permafrost | place: Sweden: Stordalen | collected...
GATGTACCAGTGCGGCAGGCCCCACGTGTACTGATTCTGCGCCGCTACGATTTTGTCGAGCGACAGGGACCCTGTAATCATGACCACGGCGACGCTGGACATGAGCAGTGGGACCTCGTAGCTGATCATTTGGGCAACACCGCGCATGGCGCCCAGCAGCGAATACTTGTTGCGGCTCGACCATCCGGCCATGAAGACCGATAGCTCAGTGGAAGCGCCCATTGCGAAGAAGAACAGCAGGCCGGAATCCATGTTGACGAGCGTCATGTTGCGGCCGATGGGGAGCACCGCGATGCCCATGAACACCACCACAACCAGCACCACCGGCGCCATGAAGTGCACCACAGCGTCTGCGCTGAGCGGCACAATGTCTTCTTTGGTGAGCGACTTGATGCCGTCGGCGATGGGCTGCAGCAAACCGAACGGGCCTACGCGGTTGGGTCCAAGGCGATTCTGCATCCGGCCCAGGCCTTTGCGCTCCATCCAAACCGCCAGCGCGAACAGAGTGGGAGAGACCGCGACGATGCCAACGACGCTCAGCAGTACGGCGGCGACCGGCTGCAAGACCGCAGGCAAGAAACTCACGAGCCAGTGCTGAAGCAGAACGAAGATCTGGTCCGCGGTTGCGATCATGCCGTGGTCTCCCCTGGGGCTGCCGGCACGGGTTTTTGAGGGGCAGCGGCAGCCGTGCCTGGTGGCGCAGCCGCCTTGGCAGCGGCAGCTTTTGCCTTGGCTTCCGTCTTAGCCTTTTCTTCCGCAAGCCGCGCATCCACTTCCAAGGCTTCAGTGGGATGAATCTTGTGGTAGTGCTCGTTGGACTTGGCCAGTTCTTTGCGGTCGTGCAGCAACCCACCGAAGCGATCAGTCGTGCTGAGCTCAAACTCCGTATCCATTTTTATGGCTTCAAACGGGCAAACTTCTACGCAAATCTGGCAGCTCATGCATACGGAGATATCGATATCGAAGCGCGCCGGATAAAACTGCTGCTTGCCCACATAGTCCGGCTTCTTATCCGTGCTCTTGACGATGTAAATGCACTGGGGCGGACACTCTTTCTCGCATATCTGGCAAGCCACGCAACGCAGGCCTGCCTCCCAGTCCGCACCGTCGTAGACCAGGAAAGGAAAGTCCCGCGTAGCCTCAATTGGGGCGATCCGCTGCTCAGGATACTGGACCGTAGTGAGCCGGTCGGCGGACACAAAACTGCCCGCAAAGTTCCGTGCAGTCTCCGCAAGACCCTTTAGTATGCCTTCGCCCAGCAAGTTACTCCTCCGAGTTCGCAGTTCGTAGTTCTTAGTTCACAGTGGTTCTCGGAATTGCCTGCTGCGAACTATGAACTACGAACTAAGAACTGTGAACTATTCACCGATCCACTTCTCCCAGCACAATATCCACGCTTCCAAAAATCAGCACTACATCGGCCACGTTCTGGCCCAGACACATATCCTCAAGAATTGTCAGGTTGATCAGGCTCGGCGGCCTGATGCGGTAGCGATACGGATTCGGTCCCCCGTCGCTGATGAGATAAAAACCCAACTCTCCCTTGGGCGCTTCAATGCGCCCATACGCTTCGCCCGGCTTGGGGCGGAAGCCTCGAATCTTCGCTTTCGGATCCATTACAGGACCTGTTGGGATGTCTTTCAGCGCCTGCTCAAGAATTCCGATGGACTCACGTATTTCGAGCAGCCGGATCATGAACCGGTCATACACATCCCAATGCTCGCCCAGCGGCACGCGGAATTTGAACCGGTTGTAGATTCCGTATCCATCCACTTTGCGAATGTCGTAGTTTACGCCCGAAGCCCGCAGCATGGGCCCCGTTACGCCGGCGTTTATCGCCAGCTCAGGCCGCAGAATTCCCACACCCTGCGTGCGCGCCATCAGAATCTCATTGGTCATGAGCAACTGTTCGAATTCATCCACAAACTGCGGCAGGCCGGCCACCACTTTGCGCGCCCCGGCTAGCCATGATTCTGTTGCGTCTACCCGGCAACCGCCAAAGCGCATGTAGTTGACCATCATGCGCGCGCCGGTGAGCGCCTCGAACAGATCGAGAACTTTCTCCCGCTCCTTGAACGCATACATCAGCGGGGTTCCGCTGGCGCCCATCTCCTGGATCAGAAAGCCGATGGCCGAGGCATGATTCATCACGCGGGTGAGCTCGCCCAGGATTACGCGGAGGTACTCGGCCCGCTCGGGAACCTGCTGGCCTGTAAGTTTTTCTACTGCCAGCGCGTAGGCCCAATTGTTGGTCAACGGACAGATGTAGTCGAGCCGATCGGTGAAGGGCATGGACCCCAGGTAGCTCATTCCCTCGGCGAGCTTCTCGTGGTTGCGGTGCAGGTAACCGAAGACCGGCTTAAGGCGGATTACGCGCTCCCCGTCCAGCGCCACATCCATCCGGAAGACTCCGTGCGTGGAGGGATGATGCGGCCCCATGGCCACTTCCAGCAGCTCTCCTTCGCCATCCGGTTCGACCACCGGCGGGCGGTTCCAGCCTTCAGTCCTCTCCAATTTTAAATCCACCGCACTCATTCGCTGTCCAGTTCCCGGTCACTGTCCGCTGTTCACTGTTCGCTGATCCCTGTCGCTGTGCGCCAACGCCCTCGCCAGCACCTCATCGTGGGCCGTGGGTTCGTAGTCGAAGTCGTCCGGCTCCACGTAATCCCGCCGCATGGGGTGGTCCTTGAACCCGTCCCACATGAGCAGGCGCCGCATATCGGGATGCCCGGTAAATACAATTCCGAAAAGGTCGAAGATCTCGCGCTCCTGAAACTCGGCCGATCGCCAAATCGGCGTCAGCGACGGCAGAAATACCAGATCGGTCCGGTTCACCGTGCGCATGCGGATGATCACCGGCCCGTGTTTCTTCGCCATCGAATACAGGTGGTAGACCGCTTCCAGACAGCCGGGCACAACGCGCTTGCGCGTCTCTTCCACGGTCTCTTCGGCGGTTTGCTCCACGCCGTCCACGGTCTTTGTCACCGTGCGGGTAACCTTCACCTTCTCCGATACTTCCTTGTCGGGCCAATCCACTCCGGTCGCATTGGAAAGAAAATCCAGCGCCAGTTCCGGGTCGTCGCGGAGGAACTTCGCCACTTCGAGGGCGCGGACGGGCGAAATCCGCAGCGAGTGCTGGGCTGAGACGCTGGGGTTGGGGACGATCTCCGCCACCGCGCCTGGGACGGCCGCCTCGATTGCCGCTTTGATTTCTTCCACCGACTTCATGCAGCTTCCTGTCTTCAGCTCTCAGCTTTCAGCACTCAACTGCCCGCCTAACTCAAACCTAAGTGAAAGGCCCGAGCCTGAAGGCCTTGTCAATTTGCTACTTTTCCAGGGGGTTGAAACCCCCTGCTCCCTCCGTCACGTCCCTGGTCCCTCCGGAATTCTCGATCTACAGCTGTAGCCTTAGTCCCTTAGTCCCTGGTCCCTAGTCCCTGTCTTTCGTCACCGAATCACCACGGGAACGGTCCATACTCCTGGGTTTTTTGTGGGCTCCAGATCGTGCTCGCCCTGCACCGGTACCGGGAACTCGCCCTGCGCCGCCGGATCGAGGTGCCGCGGACGGCCTTCCCCGGTCAAATGCTGCCCGTCAATCTTCTTCTGCAGGGTCATAAAGGCATGCAGCAGCGCCTCTGGGCGCGGCGGGCAACCCGGAATATGCACGTCCACCGGGATGTAGCGGTCGATCCCCTTGAGGACGTTGTAGCCCTGCTTGAACGGCCCTCCGGAGATGGCGCAGGCGCCCATTGCGATCACATACTTGGGCTCGGCCATCTGGTTGTAAAGCCGCACCACTTGCGGCGCCATTTTCTTGGTTACGGTCCCGGAGATGATCATGAGGTCGGCCTGGCGCGGCGACGGGCGGAAGATTTCGGCCCCGAACCGCGCCAGGTCATAACGCGCCATGGTGGTGGCAATCATCTCGATGGCGCAACAGGCCAGCCCGAACTGCATGGGAAAGATGGAACTGCGCCGACCCCAGTTGTAGAGCTCCTCGATGGTGGTGACGAAGATGCCCTGCTTGCCGAGTTCGATCTTCAGCCCTGCTTCTACCATTGTCGCTTCGCTCCAATTTAGATGACAGGTTCCAGATGACAGATGACAGTCAAATGCAGCCGATCCCGAGTCTGTCGATCCTTCGTACTGAAAACTGTCATCTGTAAGCTGTCACCTGCCATCTGTTTTCACGCCCACGTAAGCACGCCCTTGGCCCACGCCCAGGCCAGGCCTTCCATCAGCATCAGTACAAATACCAGCATGGCCGCGCAGGCTGCAACGCCCAATCCGCTGAAGGCCACCGCGAATGGAAGCAGAAATACCGCCTCCACATCGAAGATAAGAAAGATGATGGCGTAGAGGTAGTAAGCAGAGCGGAACTGCAACCAGGCATCGCCTTTCGATTCCAGGCCGCACTCATAGATCGCGTTCTTCACCGCGTTCGGCTTGGCCGGGGAAAATACCTTTCCCCAGACCCACGCCAACCCCAGCGTGGTTAAACCAAAGCCCAACGCGGCAAAGAAGAGAACAGCCAGAGAAAAATAAGGACTTGAGGCCATCTTTGAAAATGAATCCTTCAGAACAACCGTACCAGTTTGCGCCCTCGTTTGGCTAAGGAGATGTGCGCTTGCTCACACAGTCCGAGCCCATTTTTTCGCCATTCATACCACCCTATGAACTGTCCGCTGCGAATTTGGCTGCCAAGTCCAATCCGGTTCTCCTGCTTGATTGGCCGGTTGAATCACGCGGGTTGGGCAATCCAAGGCGTTGACGTGGGGATAGGAAATGACTACATTCACGTAGCTACAGGTTTGGAGCTATAATGGACCTGAATGACCCGCTTTTGGTGGGACCCCGAGAAGGCTGAGACCAACTTCCGCAAGCACGGCATCCAGTTCAAGGTCGCGGCAAAGGTCTTTGACGACCCCTGCGTTTTCATTCGGCAGGATCGCGTGGTGGAAGACGAACTCCGTTGGCAGGCTATCGGAATGGTGGAAGGAATGGCGATTCTGCTGGTGGCCCATGCCTATTCTGTCGAGGACACCGAGGAAGTGATTCGCATCATCTCCGCTCGAAAGGCGGACCGCACGGAGCGAGGAGTCTATGAACAGAACCGAATTCATCAGTCCGGCTGAACTGGCGTTGACGGCAACTGACCTCGACGAACTTCGCCGAGTGGCGCAGATGCCTGACAGCGCCATTGACTATTCGGATATTCCTGCGACGAGCGAAGCAGACTGGAGCAATGCCCTCCCCGGGCATCTCTATCGCCCACTCAAGAAGCAGGTGACGCTGCGCATCGACGCCGATGTTCTGGCGTGGGCTCGAAAGCAGAGTGCTCGCGGCTATCAGTCGCGGCTTAACGCAATCTTGCGCGATGCCATGCTTCGGGACTTGAGCGCGAAACGGCAACGCGCCTGACGCCGTCTCCATCTTTCGATTGAGGACAGCGTATCCGTCTGCCCTGTTACGGTTCTTGTGTTCCCGCGGTCATTTTGGCGTCTGGCCCGCGGGGGTGCGAGTTCTTCCCTGGGAGATCACTGGACGATGTTCAAAACTGTGCTGCGCCGCTGTCTGTTAACCGCCTTCCTAGCCGCGTTGTCACTGACGACGACCTGGGCTGTCCGCGCCGCCACCGGCCCGGCAACCGCGGCGGCAACTACCGCTGTCACGGCCACTTCGACCACGAACCCGCCCGACGCCCCCAACTCTTCCAACGCGGGCGCGGCCTATACCGCCGCAATCAAGGTTACCGGCCCCACCACGGCCTTCCACGACTCCGTAGCCTCGCACTACAACTACGCCTTCGGCAAAGACACGCCTTTTCTGCCCTCGAACGCCATGTCTTCCACAGGCCAGTTTGTAAGCCCGAAGAGTTTCTACAGCGCCGAGTACTGCGGGCACTGCCACCAGGAGGCGTACCACCAGTGGCGTCAATCGGTCCACTCCAACAGCTTCCGCGCGCCGTGGTATCTGAAGAACGTGAACGCCCTGATCGATGAAAAGGGCGTGCAGTACTCCCGCCACTGCGAGGGCTGCCACAACCCCGTGGCGCTGCTCAGCGGCGACCTGTCACAGGGGATGCCGAAGAAGCGGCCCTTTGAACAGGAAGGGGTAACCTGCTCCACGTGCCACTCCATCGTCTCCACCGACGCGACGGGAACCGGCAGCTACGTGATGGGCGTGCCGGCCGTGCTGGTGGATGAAAATGGCGCGCCGATTACCCGGCCCGTCTCCGACGCCGAGGTTCTGGCGCACCTCGACCGCCATTCCAAAGCCGTGATGCGCGACGTTTACCACACCAGCGAGTTCTGCGCCGCGTGCCACAAGGCGGCCATTCCGCGCTCGCTGGACGACTACAAGTGGCTGCGGGCCATCTCGCTTTACGACGAGTGGCAGGGGGCCAGCTTTACCAGGCAGTCGCCGCTGCCCTTCTATCGTAAAGACTCGGTCTCGACCTGCCAGACCTGCCACATGTTCCGCGAGCCGCTGCCCGCCGGCGCTGTGGACCCCGGCGCCAAGGACGGCAAGCTGGTTTCGCACCGCTGGCTCGGCGGCAATACGCTCATCCCGGCTTACTACAAATACGACGAGCAGGCGCAGAAGGTAGCCAATTTCCTGAAGAATTCCTATGACGGCAAAGGTGTCTTCAACGTTGATATCTTCGCGCTGGAGAAGGAAAGCGCCGCGGCCACGGCAAGCGATCAGGTGCTGGTTGCCCCGCTGGGACTGACCAGCTTCTCGCTCGTTCCGGGGGAAACGCTGGTTGCCGACGTGGTTATCCAGAACAAGGGCATTGGCCACTCGTTCATCCCCGAGCAGCGCGACTTCTACGAGGCCTGGGTGGATTTCACCGTCAAGGACGGTTCCGGGAAAACGCTGGCGGAGAGCGGGTTTATTGGGCCCGACGGCAACCTTGACCCCGCTGCTCACTCGTTTACCAACCGGCTGATCAACAACAAAGGCGAACTGATCGATTTGCACCAGATTTGGCACAACCGGGTGCTGGCCTACAACAACACCATCCAGTCCGGCCGCTCGCAACTTGTTCGGTATCGCTTCCGGCTGCCGAAAGACATCTCCGGCCAGGTATCGCTGACAGCCACTGTTCGCTATCGGCGCTTCGACCAGCACTTCATCGACTACGGAATGACCCAGACGGGCCAGAAGGAACCGAAGCCATATCCTATGCCGGTCATCGACATGGCGGCCGAGACCAAGACCTTCAAGATCGGTGAAAATGCGCCGGTTCCGCCGGATCCAACTGAAAACAAGGAGTGGATGCGCTGGAATAACTACGGTATTACCCTGCTGGACGCGCAGCGGTACCAGGCATCGGTACACGCCTTTGAGCGCGTGGCGGCGTTGCGGCCCGACTACGCAGACGCTTACACCAACATGGGGATTGTTGAAATTTCATGGGAGAAGTACGACGACGCGAAAGGGAATATCGCCAAGGCTCTTGCGCTGCTGCCCGGCGACCCGCGCGCGTTGTACTATCGGGCATTGGTCGAGCGCAATGCCGGCCAGACCAAAGAGGCGATTGCCGATCTTGAAGCCATGCTGGCCAAGTATCCACGTTCCCGCGACGGGCTCCGCGAGCTTGGCTTCAGCTATTTCCAGCAGCACGATTATCCTGCAGCGCGAAGCGCCTATGAGCGCCTGCAGGCTGTCGATCCGGACGACCTGGCTGCGCACTATCAGCTCGCTATTCTTTACCGGCGTCTTGGCGAAAAGGCGAAGGCGGCCATCGAGTCCGGAAAGTTCGCAGACCAGAAGGACGACCCCACCGCAAGCGTTTATGCGCTGGAGTTTTTGCGCAGCCATCCGGAAGTGGCCAGCGAGAGCGTGGTGTGGCATACGCATGATTTGACCGGCGACAAACCCAAAGAGCCGCAGAAGATCGAGTACAAGTACATACCCGGCGCCGGCGAATAACGATTTCTTGCGGCAGCATGAGAACCTCCCGTTTCCACGGGCAGCCCGTCTCCTCGTGTAGAATCGCGGGTTCGACAGCCACGGGAGGTTCACCGATGAAAACAAAGTTCCGCCTCGCGTTTTTTCTGCCACTTCTGCTGCTCGCCGTGCAGGTTAGCTTCTCTCAGACATCCCTCTCCACAAAGTGGGAAGAGCTTACCGGACCTGACTTTATCGAAGCCATCCATCATTCGCAGGGCGTTTGCGTGCTGCCCTTCGGCATTATCGAGAAGCACGGAGCGCACCTGCCCCTCGGTACCGACCTGCTCGATGTTCGGTTCGCCGTCTTCAATGCGGTCCAGCAGGAATATGCCGTCGTCTTTCCGCAGTATTATTTCGGCCAAATCTTTGAGGCTCAACACCAGCCCGGAACAGTCGCCTACAGCCTGTCGACCCAGCTCACTTTGCTGCAGGAAACAGTCAAGGAGATGGCGCGCAACGGCTGCAAAAAGGTAGTAATCGTCAATGGCCATGGTGGAAACGATTCGCTGCTCCCGCTCTTCGCGCAGGCGCAACTCGCCAGCCCGCGCGATTACGTTGTTTATGTCTTCGGCCTGCCCAACCTTAACGCGCCGGGCCGTCCCGCGATGAAGACCAAGACAGATATGCACGCAGGCGAAACGGAAACCTCGAATATGCTCGTAGCGCGGCCCGACCTGGTCCACATGGACCGCGCCACCCAGGAATCCGGCGCCGATCAGAAACGGCAGTCACTGCCCGATAACGTTTACACCGGCATCTGGTGGTATGCGCGGTTTCCGAATCACTACTCGGGCGAGGGCGCGGCGGCGAACAGCGCGCTAGGGGAATTCGACCAGAAGGAATGGTCGCGGCAGATCGCCGAAGCAATCAAGGCGATCAAAGCCGACCAGGTGAGCCTCAAACTGCAAAACCAGTTCTTCGAGGAATCACAGCACCCTCTTGACACCAAACAGTAACCGGGCGCTCCATCCTCGGCGCGTCTTTGCTATTGGCAACAAGGGTGGGCAGACGACCCCTTTCTAAACCCCGTTGTGGTCGTTAGCCCATTATGGCCTCTCACAAGTTGAAATAGAATACGGGCGCCATCGCCGCCAGCGCCGCGCCAGCTTGCAGCGCAAGCACACCCAGCGTCTGCCTTGGCGCCCTGCGCAGCCACGTGACTGCGAAGAACAGCAGCACCGGCAACTGACACCCAATGAGCAGTTGAAAGATGTGGGCGACTGTTCCTTCGTCCGGCCTGCCGTTGATCACGACCTCCGGTCCTGTGCCGACCAAAGCCACGCGACCCAGGACCAGCGCGAGCGCTGTAAGGGACATTGCTACTGGAATAAAGGCGCTGGGACGCTTGATCACCGCGCCGAACGAATATACAGGTTGCTCCATGTTTCCTCCTATCGTTGGGGAAATGCGCTCCCGGAACGCCGAGCAGACCACGTTAATAGTTGTGCGAATGCTACCGGCGCCGTCTTCAAGATGGGCCACAAATTCCGCGCCGTAGCGATCTTTCCAGGGGCGCGGATACAGTCGCGTAAGCAGGCTTGCTATTGCGCGATTCACGGGACTACTCCCCCGCCGGCGTAAGCAGCGAAGGAGCAGTGCGCAGCGCAATCACACTGGCTGCCGCAAACACGCATATGCTGCCCATCCAAGACGCAAAGGCCGTGCTGTGCATGGGACCCGAATACGCATGGAATGCGGAAGTCGCGTTCAGGTTCGCGGCCAGTCCCCAGGCGAAAACTCCAAGGGTCATGACGGCCATTGCCGCGGTTAGAATCATGCCTGGGATCCGGGCAAAACGCAGCGGATGTATCGTGAATGGCCGATGAAGAAGCGTGAAGCGCAATTGGTCGAACCGCGTGCGCTGAATCGCCTGATAAACGCCGATGGAGCTGACCGCCAGCAGAGCAGCAGCCAGCGCCGAAGTCAACCCGCCGAACAACCATCGCGCCTGAAGAGAGGGCCAATCGGCCGGCGCGGCAAAGTCCCCAAGAACTGCCCACGGCAGCGGAGCCCAATGCTTGCCGAGGAAAAGGAACGCGCCAATCACCCATGCAGCCAGCATTCCCGCGGCCAACGGCGGCGCCAGCAGGCGAAGTAGAACATCGCGGCGCTTTTCGCGAAGGGCGAACCGCAATGCGCCGAAGGCCAGCGGGGCCAGCATCGCGATTGCGCCCAGCAGCGCGGCAACCGAGCCCAACGCCACCACGTTCCATGCTGTGGACAGTCCCGGATTGGCGCGCATGGCAGCGGCCAGGGATGAGTCGTCGATGGTTAAGTAGAAGTTGATGCCGGCCGCAATCACGACCAGATAAGCACATAGGATTGCACCAAACGAGCGGGGAAGCCGATTCATTTTCAAACCTCCTAATGGGAAGAGATGTTCACAAAATGCGAACAATGCAACGTTAGTAAATGCGCGAAGGCCGCGCGGGCCGGCAACGAGAAACGCCTCGAACTCAGCACCGTAGCGAACTCTCCAGGGGCGCGGATAGAGGGACGTAAGAAGCCGGGCGGCGCGGCGATTCATAGGGCCTCCAGCCTTTTCAGTCCGGCATTTGCGAACTGGTGGAGCGTGGTCAGTTTGGCGCCCAGGGTGCGCAGGCCAGCTTCGGTGATGCGATAGGGCCGGCGGCGATCTTCCGGGGTGAGTGGCTCGATGAGGCCCTGGTGCTCGAGCCGGGCGATGGCGCCATAAAGCGTGCCCGGGCCGAGACGGGTGCCGCACATGCCGGCAATGTCTTCAATCATGGCGTGCCCATGCTTGGACCCACTTGCCAGGCTGGCGAGCACAAGCAAGGGCGGGTCGGAATAGTGTCCGTTTCCCAGGGTGTTTTCAACCTCTACTACGTCTCGCGTACTTCGCATGACGTAGTTATCTCACAGTTGTCGGTCAGGCGCAAGAGAATAATTCTCAGTTTGCCACGAGGCTGCGAGATCGCAGGAATCCACCGGCTGCAATCGCATGGAAAGGAGGTTGGTGGGGTCAGTCTCGATGAGGGAGGCCTCAGGGGCTAGATAGGTTGCGGAAAAAAACGGGATTTGGCCGAGATCGCCGAGATGCGTACCTCAGGGGCTAAAGCCCAGCGCTGATTCTGCTGGATTTATGCCGGGGATAAATCCCCGGCCTACCGCCCGGACGAGTTTTTCCCCTAGCTTTAAAGCCCGGGCGATTTTGAGAGGCTGAATGTACGGGCTGGAGCCCGTACTCTTCGATTTCTGCTGCCATTCGTGCGCTTTTTGCGGTACATTGAAATTCCCATGACCACTCTGACGACTCACGACGTGCGCAACCTGATTGGCCGCGACTGGCTCTATCCCACCAGCCAGCCCGGCCTTGAGCTGACCAACCCCGCAACCGGCGAATCGCTGGGCCAGGCGCCGGCAGGCTCGGCGGCCGAGGTGAA
>Ga0182012_10006997_pt1 | contig 11363 bp, 8 predicted proteins | sample 612S2SmetaG_FD_120486 | JGI IMG/M metagenome (GOLD analysis project Ga0182012, IMG submission 120486) | Permafrost microbial communities from Stordalen Mire, Sweden - 612S2S metaG | ecosystem: Environmental > Terrestrial > Soil > Wetlands > Permafrost | place: Sweden: Stordalen | collected...
AGCTGGATCGCCGGAGCGGCAGGGGCGGCGGTCTGGGCCAATGCACCGGCTGTGAGGGCAATCGCCATGATTGGAACAACGGCGATAAAACAAGGCCGACTTAGGTCAGGCATGAACACGTAGCACTCCTCCTATGACCCGGAATTCTATACCCTGCAGCTCAACCAGATAATCAAAAACCGCCTGGCCTGCTGCGCACGACTCACAGCCTACCACCGGCGCAACTGACCTTACCAGAAAGATTTACTGCGTCCGGTATGCGGTCTTGCTGTCAGTCTTGAACTTGAACGCGTCGGAGGGCACACCCTGGTTCATCTTGAAGTTGGAGTAGAGGCAGACGCGCGAACTCGTGCCCGAGAGCGTGAAGATCTGCTTCAGACTCACCGCTCGGTCCGGGTCAATCCAGATGGTCACCTTGGGCAGATTTTTGCGCAGCTCAGGGTCTTTGGGCACCAGCTCCAGTTTTTCGGTCTTGACCTGCGCCTTGCCGTCAGAGAGATTTTCTGAGCCGAGGTAGTTGATGTTCCACTTCGATTCCAGATCGTGGCCGCTGGCGCCGAAGCCGAGCACGATGTACCCCTGATATTTCTCCGCTTTGGCAATGGTGGTTACCGAGTCTTCGCCGGGCTCAAACAGCTTCACCACGCCATCCACAAAGGTGTAGGCCTTAGCCGACGGCCGGTTGTTGTGCTTCGTCAGGTGAACGCCCATCTTGACCGACGAACTGGTGCGCTCGTAGTAGACCACTCCCGACTGCACGTCCTTGTCGTAGACGGGATCCGTCTCAATGGTATCGAATTCAACGTCCGCGGAAGCAGCCTGAAAGGTGCGTGCCGACTGGTTCAGGCGCTCGAGGACTTTAGCCTTCTCCTCATCCGTGGCAGCGGCGGCCGCGGCGTGAACAGCCGGACAACAAAGAAATACAAACAACGCCGCAATTGCAGGCACAGCAAGAATCAATTTGGATCGAAGACGCATGAACTCCCTTATTCGATTCGACGCTTGAAATCGGCGGAAGAAGCAGAATATTGCGGTAAAACAGTGAAGAATCAGCGGTGTGCCCAGACTTTCCACACTGGATGACCCTGGGCGTCGGCGGCTGTCTCCCAATGAATGATGAAGACATCGTCGCCGGTCACCGGCTCGATCGCCTTGCGCAGAGCCTTCTTGACCGTCGGGTCAGGAGCAGTGGTGTGCAGATCCACGCCCACATCCGAGGCCGGCACTGTGACAATCACTCCCTGCCCGTCGTTGCCGATGACCTCGATGGTGTGCAGCGGTCCGCCGATTGGGGAAGGCTTGTCTCCGTAGTTCCACAACCATGGCGTGACAAAAATGAACGCCAGAATGAGCGTAACCATCACGTCGTAGTGGAACGTACCGCGTGAGTAGGTCCAGTAGAAGTAGCTGAGGAGGACCTCTTTCACTGTTCGGTGAGGCTTTTGGGGGATGCCCGCAGGTTCAGTCACAGTTGTTTCTCGATTCGTTGCAACCCGCCCATGTAGGGGCGCAGGGCTTCGGGCACAAGCACCGAGCCGTCGGGCTGCTGGTAGTTTTCAAGGATGGCGAGCCATGTGCGGCCCACCGCGAGGCCGGAGCCATTAATAGTATGGACGAACTCAGGTTTGACCTTGGCGGCCTTATCGGACTTGTCCGGCGAAGGCCGATAGCGGATGTTGGCCCTCCGCGCCTGAAACCCCTCAAAGTTCGAGCAGGAAGAGATTTCGCGGTACACCTGCTGGCCTGGCAACCAGACCTCGAGATCAAAGGTCTTCGCAGAGGAGAACCCCGTGTCGCCCGCGCACAGCAGCACGCGGCGGTAGGGCAGGCCCAGTGCTTCAAGTATCTCTTCAGCGTTCCGTGTCAGCGCTTCATGTTCGCGGTCTGAGTCTTCGGGCTTGGTGAACTTGACCAGCTCCACTTTTTGGAACTGATGCTGGCGGATGATGCCGCGCGTGTCTTTGCCCGCCGCTCCGGCCTCTGCTCGGAAGCACGGCGTATAGGCCGTCAGGCAGATAGGCAGGCGCGCCTCGTCCAGAATCTCGTCGCGATAGAGGTTGGTGACGGGAACCTCCGCGGTGGGGATGAGCCAGTGGTCGCTGTCTTTGAATTCGCCCCGCGCCACGGCCTCGGCATCTGCATCGGAGCACCGAAATAGGTCCTCGGCAAACTTGGGCAGCTGCCCCGTCCCAAACAGAGACTTCGAATTCACCATGAACGGCGGCAGCACTTCGGTGTAGCCGTGGCCGCCGCTTGAGACCGGCACCGTGTGCAGGTCGAGCATGAAGCTGATCAGCGCCCGCTCCAGCCGCGCGCCCGCACCCATGTACACCGCAAAGCGCGCACCAGAGAGCTTGGCGGCGCGTTCCAGGTCGAGAATGCCGAGAGACTCGCCGATCTCCCAGTGTGGCCTGGGGGTGAAGTCCCATGTGCGGCCCACGGCGTCAGCCAGATGAGTTTTCACCACCACATTGTCGATCTCAGATCTGCCTGCTGGGACCTCGTCGCGCGTCAGGTTGGGAATGCTGGCCAGAGAAAGACGTAGCTGCTCGTCGAGCGAGGCCGCGGTCTTGTCGAGCTCGTCGAGCTTGTCTTTGAGCTGGCGGGTCTCTTCCTGCAGCGCGGCGGCTTGCTCCTTGTTTCCCGCCTTCATCAGCGCGCCCACCTGCTGCGACAGCTCATTGCGTCGCGCTTTGGCCTGCTCAGACGCGGTAATAGCCTCGCGCCGAGCACGGTCAAGGGCGTGGAAGTCGCCCAGAAGGGCAACAGGATCGGCTCCGCGCGCGCGGAGCTTCGCTTCTACCAACTCAAGGTTGGCGCGGACAAACTGCAGGTCGAGCATACTCTACCAGTTTAAATGACCGGGCAGAGCCCTTGATCCATCGACGCCAATAGAATGAGCTGCGAAGTCGGCGGGATCAACCGATAAGAGCCTGCAGGCGCAGGGATATACTGATCCGGACACGGATAGCGCCCCAGCCGCTCAAACCCGGCGTCATACGGTTCTAGAACGAATGAAGCCCATCTCGACCCCCCTCCAGCGCTATCGCGAGTTCAGTGTGCGTCGCAGCATCTTCGGCCAGGAATGGAATATCCACTCCAACGAAACCATGCGTGAGCTCATGCTGCGCCACGCCCCGCGCCGGTTTGCACCTGTGGTCGCGCTTTTAAGGCGCGGGTTTGGCAGGCGTGTGCTGATTACTTCGGACGGTGAAGAATGGCAGCGCACCCAGCATGCAATCGCGCCATCCTTGCATGCCGGCGCGGTCGCCGCCGAATACGGGCCGATCATCGAAACAACAACGCGCGAGGCTCTGGCGCAGATCGCCGAACGCGATCGCGCAAGCAACGGCGCCGGCGTTGAGCTCGATGTGGAGACTTTGGCGCGGACCATCGGATGCAGCGTGCTTGGGTTCGTTCTGTTTGGCCGCGCTCTTCCGCTCACGGAGGCCGCGAGAATCGAAGCCGATTTGAACGTGGCGATGCGCGGGCTCAAGCCCGGCGCGCTCACCTCGCTCAACACGATGCTCGCGGTGGTCTACCGCACGCTGCGTGTCCCCACGTATCAGCGCGTCCTTCTCGGGCCAGGCCAGTTTCAGCGGGCGCGCCGGCTCGTCCGCTGGATCGAAGCGGAGCTCCGCACGCTTGAGGCCGCGCCAAAGAAGGTAGCAATCTTTGAACGCTTGCAGCAACGTTTCGCAATGCTTCCCGTGGGCAGGCGCCGCCGGGCGATCGCGGCAGAGTATGCCATGTTTTTCATCGCCGGGGTAGAAACCATGGCTGCGTCTGTGGCGTTTGCCGTGGCAGAGATCGCCGCGAACCCAGAGATACTGCGCATGGTCCAGGAAGAAGCCCGCCGCTTCGAATGGGCCGATGGGGCCGCGGAGCTGGCGGCGCGCTACCCCTATATTCAGGCTGTCTACCGGGAGACGCTTCGGCGTCACACCATCGTGCCCACGCTTCTGCGCGAGTCCAGTGCAAACCTTTCGCTCGAGGGAACTGCTGGCGACGGCAGCCCCAAGTGCCCGGTGCAGATGGCCAAAGGGGCTGTGCTGCGCTACCTCATCGTTGCCGGGCACCTCAGCCGCGCCGTCTGGACCAATCCAAATCGCTTTCAGCCGGAGCGCTTTCTTACTCCCCTGAGCGGCGAACAGGCCAGCCACTACATGCCGTTTGGAGTGGGGCCGCAAAAATGCCCCGGCCACGCCATGGCCACCAACGAGTCCACCATCATCCTGGCCGAGTTGTTCCAGCGTTTCGACGTCGAGCCACGGCCCACGCCCAACGGCATTCCTGTTGAGCGCAGCGCCATGTATACCAATCGTCCCGTTGGGGTAAAGGTGCGGGTCCGCGCGGTGCAGCCCAGTCAGGTGGAATAGCGTTCTGATTCCCTGTCTCTGCACATAATTGTCAATGTCATTCTGAGTGAACGGGGCCCCAAGCGTTTTTCAGTTTGGGGGTGGTGAGCGAAGAACCTGCTTCTTGTTCTACCCCGTTACAGTTAAGAATTTCAGACCCACCACAAAAGCCGATGCCTCACCGCTCCCGCGCCGACGCAATCCCGCCCCTACGCAATCGCCCGTTTACGCCGGATGTAGAGCGTGTGCGTGACCCGCGCAATGGGCTTCTCGTTTTCATCCGCGATCAACACTTCGAACACGGGCTCGTGTCGTCGGCCGTCCGCAGTTGCCTCAAGAATCTCGTCGATGCGCTCGCTGCTGAGCTCAAATCGTGCGCGCGCGATCTTCCTGCCCGGAGCCAGAAAATCGATGCTCGCCGACCGGCCCCATACCACGTAATTTGGCCCAAGGTTATGCTGCAGCATAACCGGATAGAGCGCATCGGTCATGGCAAACAGGCTTCCGCCAAACATGGTGTTCACCGCATTGCGATTCCACCAGCGCAGGCGCAGTTGCGTCTCAGCCGATCGCCAGTCGGGCGCAAGACGCACCACTCGAATGCCCGAGCAGATAAGCGGCGGCCATAGATTGATGAGGAACCGGACTTGCGATGAGTTCACGTGATCGTGGCTGCAATTGAATTCAACTTACTTGGCGCAAGTTCAGTTTATGCTGCGAGGCTCAGGGCCGGGCGGCTTCTCCGGCCACCCCGGCAGATGCTGGTCGCCCGTGATCAGGCGTGCGCCTCGAGAAAAAGTGAAGTAGGTCCACACCCACGAAGCCAGTACCGCCAGACGATTGCGAAAGCCGATGAGAAAGAAAATGTGCACGGCGATCCACGTGATCCATGCGAGAAAGCCGCCGAGATGAGCCTTGAACGGCCACTCCACCTTCGCCACCGCGTCCATACGGCCAATCGTAGCCATGTCGCCTTTGTCAAAGTAGCGGAAGCTCGGGCGGGGCTTGCCTTTGAGGTCGGCCTCAATCTCGCGGGCTGCATGTGTCCCCATCTGCATGGCCGGCTGGGCTACACCCGGAACCTGCTTGCCATCCTGCTCGAAGTGAGCAAGATCGCCGAGGATGAAGACATCTTTCATGCCCGGAGGATTTAAGTGGTCATCCACAAAGACGCACCCACGCTTGTCAAGCTGAATACTCGGATTTGCTGCGACCAGCATCTTACCCAGCGGTGAAGCCTGCACGCCCGCGGCCCACAGCGTAACAACGGCGTCGATCCGCGTGGTCGTGTCGTCGTGCTTCGCCTCTACCCAGCCGGGGCCGATGTTGGTCACATGCGTGGCCGTGTGCACCTCGACGCCGAGATTCGCAAGCGAAGCCTCAGCCTTCGCCGACAGGTCCGGCGGATATGCAGCGAGCACGCGCGGCGAGCCCTCGAGCAGCAGTATGCGCGCCTTTGTCGGATCGATGTGGCGAAAGTCGCGCCGCATATACAGGCGTGTAATGTCGGCGATCGCCCCGGCAAGTTCCACGCCCGTAGGTCCCCCGCCGATGACCACAAAATTGAGCGGCGGGTGAAACCCGTGCTCCACCATCTGCCGCTCGGCAAGCTCAAAGGCCAGCAGCACGCGGCGGCGGATTTCAGTCGCGTCTTCGACAGTCTTGAGGCCGGGAGCCAGCGGTGCCCAATCGTCGCGCCCAAAATACGAGTGCGTTGCCCCTGTGGCAACCATCAGATAGTCGTACCCGATCTTCGCGCCGGAGGCACAAGTCACCGAGCGGTTGGCGGGGTCGATTCCAACAACCTCATCCATCAGCACCGAGGCGTTGGCCTGCTTGCGCAGGATCGATCGAATCGGCTGTGCGATGTCGGCGGGCGAGAGAACCGCAAGCGCCACCTGGTAGAGCAGCGGCTGGAAGGTATGGTGGTTGCGTCGATCGACGAGGGTGACGTCTACAGGCAGATGAGCAAGGCCGCGCGCGGCGTTCAGGCCGGCAAAGCCGCCGCCAATGATCAAAACGCGAGGCCGTGAGGGGGAAGGTGATTGAGCTGTCTCAGACACGGTGGCAACCTCCTGCGCTCATCTAGTGGATGCTGTGAGCAGGAGTTAAGTGACAAACAGAAAGGGCAGTCTCCCAGACTCTGGGACGAGTGACCCCAATCGCATGCTGAATTCACGGGGTTGGGCGGGTTTCAACCTGCGGCGTCAAACTTGCAAACCAGCAGCGTCATATCGTCGTACTGGGGCGCTCCGGCCGCGAAGTCCGTGGCTTCACCCAGTAAGGCGTGAAGCAGGGGATCGGCCGCAAGCGCCGCATTCTTTTCCAGGCATGCGATCATCCGCTCCTCTCCCCACTCCTCCTGCTCCACTGTCATCGATTCGCTGATGCCGTCGGTAAACGCCAGCAGAATGTCGCCAGGCTGCAGGTTCAGGCTGGACTGCTCGAACTCCGCATCGCGCAGCAGGCCGACAACGGGACCCGAGAGCTCAAGTCGAATGACCTCGTACGGTGTGCCGCCTGAGCCTGAGGCTGGGCGGATGACCACCGGAGCATTATGCCCCGCATTCACGTAGCGCAGAGTGCGCGTGCGCGGGTCGTATTCCGCGTAAAAGAAGGTGGCGTAGCGGTTGAAGGTCGAGGCTTCAAAGACCAGCAGGTTGATCTCGCGCATCATCGCGGCGAGGTCTTCGTTCGGGTTGCGGGTCATGCCGCGAAGCGATGCGCGCAGGCTGGCCATCAGCAGCGCGGCAGAGATGCCCTTGCCGCTCACGTCGCCGATTGCAATTCCAAGCGCGCGCGAGCCATCCGGTCCCGAGGGCAACTCGAAAAAGTCATAGTAGTCTCCGCCAACGCCGAGTGCCGGGCGGCAATGGCCGGCATAGTCAAGGCCGGGAACGTCAGGCAGCGACTGCGGGAACATCCGCTCCTGCACCTCGCGGGCAATCTCCATCTCGCGGTTAATGCGCTCGCGGTGAGCCGCCTCGGCGGCCAGAGAGTGCAGAAGCTCGCTGTTCTCAATGGCGAGACCGGTGTGCAGCGCCACGGACTGCAGCAGGCTGCGGTCGGCTCGAGAATAAGGCTCCTCGCTGCGCTTGGGCCCCAGCGCCAAAACGCCAGAGAGCCGCGAACGCCCGGGCAGCGGAATCAGCATCTCAGCGCCGAGCTCTTTCAATGCTGCACGTTCTGCCTCGGTCGCGGCCACAGCCCAGTCCTGCGGGCTGTCAAGCCGCAGATTCGGCGCCGGCCCCTTCGCACGCGTAAGCGCCCCGATGGTTTCAGAACCCGCGGGCAGGGCGATCTCGTTTCCAAACTCGATGCCGGCCGGGCCAACGCCAGTGGCCATCTGCAATCGGAAGACATCGCCAGTGCGCAATAGAATTGCGATGCGATCCACGTGCATCGCGTCCCCAATGCACTTGGCCACTGTGTTCATCAATGGCCGGGTGTCAGTGAATGTCTGCACCTGCATAGCGAGCTCTGCGAGGACTTGCTCTGACGAGTAGGACTCGCGAAAAAAGCGCCTGTCGATGAAAGTGGAGAGGCTCTTGGCTGCGCGGAAACGCCAGCCCATAAAGGCCGCCGCAAAAGCCAGGGCAAGCAACTGGTCCGCCGCCTTTTGAGGGCTCTGGGAGAAGACTCGGGTGAGGGACCAGCCAAGGCCGGTGCCGAGCGCGGCGCGAATGACCCATATCCCTGTTCTGGCCAGGGCGTATTGAGAGCCCTGGCGCAGCAGAACGCGGAGTTCCATGGCCCGGTGAACGACGACGGCGTAGGCAAGGGAGAGCGGGAAGACGGTGAAGATGAACACTGCGGAAAGCACAATCCAGGGCGGAATGCCATCGCCGAAGTCGCGGCCTGATATAAGCGCGAACAGGACAACGCCCACCATAGGGAGGCATCCGGCAGAAGACCCCCAATAGATGATCTTCAAGCGGCGACGCTGGTCGGGCGGTGTGTCAGGAGTGAAGGTCTTGCGGGCAATGGTGGCAAAGTAGATGGAGATCGGGACCATGAGGATCATGATCTGGAATTGGAAGTATTTGAGCAGAATGGGCGAAAGCCACGCGACCGATTGGAAGTTGAATCCAAATCCGAAGAACCAGATGATATCTACGATGTTGAAGGCGGCGATGGCGGCAATCACAATCCACTTGAGCCACGGCACGCGCCGGTCGAGAGGGGAGCGCTCAGGAAAGTAGATCCCGAAGAGCATGATGGAGAGCGGTCCTGCTGCTTGGATGAAGGTGTTCCACAGCCCGGCGACAACATAGAGGAATGGGTTCGAGTGGCCCGCCTGCAGGAAAATGCAGGAAAAGTAGACCAGGATTCCGAGGAACAGCCAGGCGTTCTTGTCGGCAGGTTTTGACAAGACTACCCAGAAGCTGAGCAGCAGTCCGCCGAGAGGGAAGACGATGCCCAGGAAGTAAAGCGGTATCAGCAAGCGGAAGAAGTTCGGCACCTGTGGCGTAACCGCCTCAAGGCGAATGGCAACGGAACGCGGTGGCCCGTCCTGTGTAAGTTCCAGGTGGCCCGGGAAGTTCGGATTCCCGGTGTCAAACCCCTTCCGATAGTTGTTGGGCGTTGGACTTGGGATGAAGGTGACGGTCAGCGGATCCCCGGCCTTTGACTTCTTCAATTCCTGAAGATAGATGTCGTACCCGCTAAAGGGGCGGCCATTGATCGCAGTGATTGTGTCGCCCCAGCGAACTCCGGCCTTCCATGCTTCCGGCATGTTGCCGGAGAGTACGTTTCGGTGGAAGCCGAAGTACATCGGCATGCGCGGCACCGTCGGGTCATAGGTCGAGCGGATTGAGTCAACGGCGGAGCTGATGTAGCAGGTGAGCGACACCGCCGCCACCAGCGCGAGAAGTATGTATTGGAGGCGAGGGGATCGCATGGGTGGTCTGAGATGCCCATGCTACCAGATGGATGTGCGGTGAATCAGGGCAATGTTCAACTCGGCAGTCAACCAACATTGATGGAAACCAGTGTTGACCCGCACGATTTTTTCACTGGTCCATCTTCTGTCGTGGCACGATTGCCGCCGTTCTTCTTGCTCTTGTACATAAGCGCATCTGCCGCGCGGATGAGTTCCTCAGCCGTGTCCCCGGGATGGGCCAGGGTCGCTCCTGCCGAAATCGACAGAGGTACGACGGCTCCGTCGGGCCCGGGGAGCGCAATGCTCGCCATCATCGAGACACAACGTTCCACCAACACTGTCAGAATCTTATGATCCACATTGCGGATCAAAGCAAGAAACTCATCCCCACCCCACCGCCCCACGACGTCGGTGGAGCGCAGCGATCCGACCGCGGTTTTCGCAACCAGCTGCAACGCACGATCGCCACACTCGTGCCCGAACGTGTCGTTGATGGTCTTGAACTTGTCCAAGTCAAACACCACCAAGCCAAATGCATCGCTGTGCACTTTATATTCAACGAGGGCGGTGTCCAGTGACATTTTGAGGAATCTGCGGTTGGGAATTTCAGTCAGATGATCCAGAAAGGCGAGCCGCTTCATCGCTTCCGCCTTGCGACGGACCTCGGTGTGGGCCGAGTCATCACTGAATATCTCGACGGCACCGGTAATCGTGCCATCGGCGTCGCGCAGGGGCCGCACCCGCACCATGATCGGTACTCGGCGGCCTTGCTTGTTCCTCAGCAAGAGATGGGCCTCGCGCGCCTCTCCGTCTTGGATTGTCTTCGATAAAGGACAACCATTGAGACACAGCCCTTTTCCCTCATAGTCGACGTGGCACAAAATATTGTCGTGGCAGGATCGGCCAAGGAGCTCGTGAGAGGTATAACCGCTCAGGCGAAAGGCGCCTTCGTTCCAATACAGGATTTTCCGGTCACGGTCGACGAAATAGACACCGTCGCTCATGTGATCGAGCAGGTCCTTATAAAAGCTTTGGCCAGTCGAGATCATCGCAATTCACGGGCCTTTCAAAAGAGGTTTATCGGCAAACTATCCGAGCGGATCAATCCGACGAGAGCTTGGGTTGCAATCTCGGACGAGATGCCGTCGCTTAGGAGGGGACGCGAATCTGATGCGGACAGGGGCAGCCGCAGATCCTTGACGGTCGCGTTGGGGCGGTGTGCTGCGGGGGGCGGTGGGTCAGGGGTGCTGGTCGATGGAGATGTTCACGCTGGCGCTGTTGCCCGTAGCCGCCAGCGCGTCAAGCGTGGTGGGGATACCCGGCAGCGAAACGGGAGTGAAGGTGACCGTCCCATCAACGCCCGACATCGCTGTTGCTACCTGGTTGTCGAGAAGAACGCCCGGTGCACACACCTGCTGCGTGCTGCACGGTGGCGTCCACGCGTAGATCGTCTGGTAAAGCGCAACGGAGCCGCCCGCCATGGGGTTGCCGTCCATGTCAAGAATGCGCAGCACAATCTGCGTGGGGGTTGCCTCCACCAGCATGCTCTGGCTCACGCCGGAGACGGCCTCCAGCGAAGCGAACTCGGCCCGCGCGCCGAGAGCCGTGTAAGTGACGCATTGATTGGTCCCGTTGAGGCACGCCTGGATGGTGGCCACCTGTCCCTCGGCCAGCGGGCCAACCGTAAGCTGGCGCGTGGCCAGGCCGCTCGGGTTTGTGATTGCGCCCGATGTGTCTTGCGCCGTGAGCCCTGAGCTGCCTGACTGCCAGAACACTGCTTGCCCCCCCGCAGGCTGCCCGTTGTTCAGCACGAGTGCCTGCACCGTCCACGTCATGGTCACCCCGGCAGCAATGGAGAGCGAAGGCGTGAGCGCGGCAATCACTGCCGGTGTGCCGCCCGAGAAATGCGCCTGCAGGCTCGCGCCGTTGGTGAGTGAGGCGGTCACGATCGATGCGTTGGCGTCAACGGCAGTAATGTTGATCGAAGCCCGGCCATCGCCCGTTGCCGTCACCGAACAGGTTGGCAACCCGCACGAAAGCGTTGCGGTCCCCGAGGTCACTGTGTACACCACCGTGACGCCGCCAGCAGCATTGAGATCTGATCCAAGAGCCTCCACCGAGAA
>Ga0182012_10006998_pt1 | contig 11363 bp, 8 predicted proteins | sample 612S2SmetaG_FD_120486 | JGI IMG/M metagenome (GOLD analysis project Ga0182012, IMG submission 120486) | Permafrost microbial communities from Stordalen Mire, Sweden - 612S2S metaG | ecosystem: Environmental > Terrestrial > Soil > Wetlands > Permafrost | place: Sweden: Stordalen | collected...
TATGGGCGCATTCTGTTTCAGGCGAAAGAGTATTGGCCAGATTATATGTCTTGCATTTTGGTCGTGCAACAAGATTTGATCGACAAGCGGCCCGAGGTAGTGCAGAGGTTGGTCGATGGCATCGCGCGGTCCGGGCTTTGGCTCGACAAGGGTAAGCCGGAGCGGGAGGATGCCGCCGATTTTGTAGGTCGCTTTTACTACAACCAGAAGCCAGCGCTTTTGCGCTGGGCGCTGACGAAGCCGTTAGATCGAGTTATGTATACGCCACTCGCGCCCCGCAAAGCGGATTTCGACATGGTTCGCGACTTGATGATTGAGACCGGAGTCTTGAACAAAAAAATCAATTTCGAAGATTATGCCGACACGCGTTTTTCAGATGGCGCTAAAAGTGAGACAGCCTGGAGGTACGAGGCTGGTATGGCGACTGCCAAATAGAAGGAGATCATGAAAGTGTTTCGAAGAAACTTCATTCAGCGGATAACGCTAGCAAGCGCCGGCATCGGTGTCGCCACGGCAACGGCCCAGGCTCGGGAAAACAAAACAGTCACCTACCACGTCAAAGGCTTCACCTGCCCAACTTGCGCAGTAGGTCTCGACACCATGCTTCGCGAACAGCATGGTGTGATTCACTCCAAATCGAGCTATCCGGATGCCATTACTGTGATTGAGTTCGATCCCCACTTAGTCACTGAGAAGTCGCTCAAGGCATTCATTTCAGAGTTGGGATTTACTGCAGAGGAGGAACACAAGCATGAGTAAGCTCTTCCAGAATGAGGGATTTGCAACCACGGCGGAAGTTCTAACGAAGAGCCTATCTCTCTCGCAACCTCCTGTGTCTATCTCCTTTGCGGATTCCATTCCCGCAGGCTTGGACGCAGCTACAAACCGGGTTCCTGCGGGATGTCGCTTTTGGGAGGAAGCAGCTCATCAAACGTTTGTAACCGGAGCCGACGATCACAGCCTCTGTGCCATCGGCGTGTATACCCATAATTTGCAGCCATCCGCAGGCTACCAAGCCGATTTGGGTGACGCGTTGAGGGTCTTCAATCAACTTGCCTACGTCAGAGAAGAAGATATTCCCGCGATCCCGGTTCTACAGTCCCGACATCAGTACATCATCTATTCTCCGCTGGCCGAATCTCCGCTACCACCAGATGTCGTCATCCTCTTCGTCCATGCTAATCAGAATCTCATCCTGTCGGAAGCCACGCAACAAGTAGAAAGTCAAAACCCACCAGCCATGGGCCGGCCCGCGTGTGCCGTAGTGCCGCAGGTTATAAATACAGGGCGGGCTGCTCTGAGCTTAGGATGTTGCGGAGCCCGCGCCTACCTGGATATTCTTACCGACGGCATGGCGGTTTTTGCCATTCCTGGTGCGAAGCTTGACGCTTATGCAGAGCGCATACAACTTCTTGCGAAAGCAAATTCCACACTGGCTGCGTTTCATAAAATGCGCCGGCAATCGATAGAAGCCGGCGGGGCGCCCACTGTAAAGGAGTCGCTGGCTGCGTTCGCCGCTGCTAATTAAAGGAACTCTCCCTCCTATGCGAACGGAAGAAATAAACGAACACAGTCTTGCCTACCCAGGATGGCGAGTCGCGTTAGCGTCGGCCGTTTGCTTGTTAGTGGGATTCGCCTCGCTCCTGGTTTATACGTTCGCCGTTTTTCTCAAGCCGATAACGGCGGAATTCGGTTGGTCTAGACAGGCAGTGTCGGCGGCGTTTGGCGTCGCGGCGTTGGCCGTGGCGGCCTGTTCACCCTTGTTGGGTGCGTTGCTCGACCGCTATCCCATTCGCCGCATTATCATTCCCTGCATGCTGGTGTTCGGAGGTGGCTTTGCTTCTCTGTCGCTTTTGACGAACCATCTTTGGCATCTGTACGCGGTATTCGCCGTCATCGGCATCGTTGGGAACGGGACGGCCCACCTGGCATATTCCCGGCCACTATCTACCTGGTTTCGCGAGCGTCGCGGAATGGCGTTTGCAATCTTGATGTCGGGCGGCGCGGTTGGGGCCATGATACTGCCAGTCTTAGCGCAAGCGTTGATCGACATGGTTGGTTGGCGCAACGCATTCGCCCTGTTGGGAGCCATGGTCTTAGTAGTGGGCCTTCCCCTTGCCGCCACCGTGCGGAGTTCGCCCACTTTTCATCGCTCGAACGCGGAGGTTTCAGAGAGTAGTTCCCCGGCAAAAGGACTCCGTTCCAGCACTTTCTGGATCATCGTTACTGTCTTGTTCTTTGCCTCTCTGAGTCAAAACGGATCCATCACGCAAATGTCGGCGCTGCTCACCGACCGCGGCGTATCAACAAATTCGGCAGCCCTGGCGGTTTCCGTTCTGGGCGGCGCGATACTCGCCGGCCGTTTGCTTACGGGTTGGCTGTTGGACCGTTACTTTGCTCCCCGCGTGGCGTTTTGCCTTTTGGCCATTGCCGCTGTGGGCACTTTTCTCCTGGCTGGCGCGCATTCCTCGTTCATGGGATTTTTAGGAGCCGCTTGCATCGGGATTGGAATGGGAGGAGAGGCGGATGTTACGCCCTACTTAGTGGCCCGGTATTTTGGGCTCAATTCCTTTTCAACGCTTTATGGTTTCACCTGGACCGCCTATGCCATCGCTGGCGCCATTGGCCCAGTGATTATGGGAAAGGCGTTTGACGCCACCGGCTCCTATCAAACCCTGCTCTCGATTCTTTCGCTACTCACGCTGGCGGCAGGCGCTCTAATGTTTTTACTTCCCAGCTATCCTATGCCTCAAAGGGCCGCTGAAGCAAGCTTGGCGTCTGCCGCACTGTCAGATGCGGGATGATAGCTGCTATTTCTTCAGAAGAGCCAAGATCGCCACTTGATTCTTCAAAATCTGATCGAGACGTGTCTGGTTCTTCTTAATCACATCCTGATTCTTGACAATCGTCTTCTGGTTCGCCAGGAGGGTCTTCTGATTCGCCAAGATCGTTTTCTGGTTGGCTATGATCGATTTCTGATTTGCTAAGACTTGGGCTTCCGCCATGATTGTAGTTCCTCTACTCCTAGAAATGTGCCTCGGCACTTTTCGGAGTCTAACAAAATTGCAACAGGTATGTCCTCAATCCTTGGTTGGAGAAGATCGTCCAACAAACGATACAAGTGAGCAAGGTGCTCAAGTTGAAACAAGGCGGCAAGCACGTAAGAATCAGCTACCGGGTGATACGACGAATTCCCTCGACCATATCCTAGTGCAATAAGCCGCGGGTTTCGTCAATCGTGATCGCTTGATTGGCAGGAACGTTATCAACTTGCTGAACCTTGCCGCTGGGCCATTCAATGCTGATTTTAGAAACCAAGCGATCTTGCTTAAGGCCAAACGTTAGAGCCAGATCGCTTTGGGAGCAGTAGCTTGATCCGCTGTGCACTCTTTGCCATTGCTTGCCGGAGGCGCTTTCTATCCGCACGATGGCATCGAGTCCGCTGCGGTTTGATTTTGTACCAACAAGGCGCACGTTAAGCCAGTTGTTTTTGTTGCCGCCATCGTTGCGCCAAAGAATTGCAGGGCCTCCGTTGGAAGTGGCTACTATGTCTAGATCTCCGTCATGGTCGAAATCGGCATAGGCCGCACCTCTCCCTACAAAAGGCCGCTTGAGATCGCCTCCCGCGTCGTTGCTCATGTTTTCGAATGATCCATGGCCGGAGTTCCTGAAAAGCAAAGGCGGTTGTTTGAACTGTGTATCTGACTGTGTGCGATTGATATCTGGGTCGATGTGGCCGTTCACTGCGAAGATGTCCGGATATCCATCAAGATCGTAATCGAAGAAGAAAGCGCCGAAAGTCAGGCTCATCAAACTTGGCGTCGCCACACCGGCGGGCGCCGCCATGTCGGCAAATAGACCCGTTCCATCGTTATGATAAATCGCCATCATTTGCTTACTATAGTTACCAACCAGAAGATGGGGTCGGCCGGAACGATCATAATCGGCTGCGTCGGTGCCCATAGCCCCACGTGCCACGCCATCCTCGCCATAGGCGACTCCGGCTTGGACACCTTCTTCGGTGAACGTTCCGTTTTTGTTATTACGGTATAGCTTGTTCGGCTGCGTATCGTTGGCAATGAACAGATCGGGCCAATGGTCGCCGTTATAGTCCAAAACTGTAATACCCAGTGACTCGCTGGTTGGATTGTCCAAGCCGGCTTTTTTCGTAACGTCTTCGAATTTGCCGCCTCCCAGATTGTGATACAGACGGAGGCTTTGGCCCTTGTAAGATTCCGGCGTGCAATAGGCTTTGGTCTTGCCATCGACGGAACAATATATATCCCCCTTCAAGTTCCACTGCACGTAGTTCGCGACAATCAGGTCGGCCTTGCCGTCGCGATCATAATCAAACCAAGCGGCGCTGGTACCGAAGTTGGCATTGCGAATGCCGCTCGCCGCCGTTACGTCGCGGAAACGACCGTGGCCTTCGTTGTGAAACAAATGGTCGCCTTCGAGCGCCGTGATATAAATGTCCGGCAGGCCGTCGTTGTCATAGTCGGCCACGGCCACGCCGTTGCCGTACATTTCCACTTCCAAACCGCTGCCCTTCGTGATGTCGGCAAAGGTGCCGTTGTGGTTGTTGCGGTAAAGAGCGGGATAGTAATGCGGGCCGGAGGGTGTCCAGTCTTTGCCGTTGACGAACAGGATGTCGGCCCAACCATCGCCGTCGAGATCGACAAATGCACACCCTGCTCCAATCGTTTCAGGCAACAGCTTTTTGCCCTGCGCGCCCGTGTGGTGGACAAAGGAAATGCCAGCTTTTTGCGTGACGTCAACGAATTGAATGGAATTAGTCCGCGAAGCGGCGGCGCACAAAAAGAGCGCAGAAGCGAGTACGAAAAGGCAATATTTCATGGTTTGCGGGCTGAGCGAAGACGACCTTGCTGCCTTAATGTAGCAAAGAAACGCTGCCTCACGGTATCAAACTTTAGTTGTAGAAATCTCTCAACCCTCTGGCTAGGATTGTTATCTTCCCATGTTTAGTGTGAAAATTACGGTCAGGGCCTCGCGATCACCATTGAGACAATTCACCGCAATCCTTATGTTGGCTGTGCTTTTCAGCCTGGGCTGCACACACAATTCCGGCCTGCCGGAAGTTGGTTCAAAAGAATATCGCGATTTCTGCGCGGCTTTTTATGTTGGCCTGGCCGGCTTGGAATCCGGCGAGGACGTGCGGGCGAACCGCGAACTAACGCGCGCTACTCAGCTAGTACCCGCTGAACCGGTGGCGTGGGCTGACCTCGGCGTATTACAAATTCGCCAGCAGCAATTCGATGCGGGCTTCACAAGCGTTGATAAGGCGCGCACCTTAGCCCCGGACAGCAGCCGCATTGAAGAGATCCTAGGTTTGATTGAGAGCAGACGGGGCAAAGTGAGTGAAAGCCTGGCTCACCTGCGCAAGGCTGTTTCGCTCGATGGCAAAAACTTGAAAGCGCTATATGCCCTTGCCGATGAGACAGCCCGCCAAAATCTGCCTGGCAGCGAAGCTGAAGCGGTGCAAACCTTAGAGCGACTGCTGAGCGTTGAGCCTTCGAACACCGCCGTGCTGCTCGAAGTAGTGCGGCTCAGCGCTAAGAGCGGCGACATTCAGAGGTTGAAAGAGACGCTGGGCAAGTTGACGCCGGTCGCCGGCAATTGGCCCGACCCTGCTAAGCAACAGTTGGCCACGATCCAGCAAACAGCTGCGAGTGGGAACCCCCAGGGTGCGGCAGTGCAAGTACAGTTTTTGAAAAATGTTCTGGTTCGCTTACCTTCATATCGCCAAAGCCTTGACGATGTAAGAACACCTGCAAACTTAGGCGCGCAGCCCATCAGCCGATTTCTTCGCCTCCCAGTTCCCAGTTCAGAACCGGCCCCGTCTGACACCAAACTTACTTTCGCAGCACAGGAGTTGCCGAATGTTTCAGCCAGTGGTGTTCTTTGGATTAACGCAATTGCGTTGAACGACCAAGGCGCCCGGGCCGTGGTTTGGGCCGATGCTAGTGGCGTCCACCTACCAGGTGGTACAGCTCTTGCCTTGCCGCGCGGAACAACTACCCTAAATGCTCATGCCATCGCAGGCGCGGATTTGAATTACGACTTCAACACCGATTTGATTGTCGCCACTGCCAGCGGCGTTAGAATCTACCGCCAAATCGACCCGCAGCACTTCAGCGACGTTACCGCAGAGGCGAAGCTGCCTCCGGCGATTGTGAATGGCGCCTACACCGGCGTTTGGGCATTCGATTTTGACCTTGATGGCGATCTCGATATTGTGCTGGGCACGCCGCAAGGCGAACCATGGGTGCTCCGAAACAACGGAGATGGAACCTTCACGCCCGTTCATCCTTTTAAAGGCGTGGATGGCATGATGGCGTTTACCGCCGCCGACATTGACGGCGATGGAGACCCTGACGTAGCCCTGATAGACAAGAACGCGCGCCTCACTGTGTTTACCAATGAACGACTTGGAGATTTTCACCCGGTTACGGTTCCGACTGGGCTAACGGAGAAGAATCTCGCTCTTGCGGCGGCCGATGTTAACAGCGATGGCCGGCTTGACTTCGTTGTTCTGCGGAGCGACTTCAGCGTAGTGCGTCTCTCTAACAAGCAAGAGGGCCAAGGCTGGGATACAGCCGAACTTGTCAAAGCCAAGCCTACAACGAGTGCTTCGGGTCGGACCAACCTCCTGGTAGGAGATCTCGATAACAATGGAGCTCTCGATCTGGTTGTCGGTGAACAGGTGTTCTTGGGAGATGGAAAGAACTACGTTGCACTAGCGTCAAGCTTGAACTCCGATAGCCAAACGCTAGCCGACCTGCATGGCAGCGGGCGCTTAGATATCGTCGGGTTACGGGATGGCCACGCTACAGACTTAAGCAACCATGGCGCGCAAAACTATCACTGGCAGGTGGTTCGCACACGGGCCGCTCATGCCACGGGCGATCAGCGTATCAACTCTTTCGGCATAGGCGGCGAAATTGAACTACGCTCAGATCTGTTCACCCAAAAGCAGATGATTACTTCGCCCATCTTGCATTTCGGCCTGGGCAGACATACACATGTTGATTTTGCGCGCATCGTTTGGCCAAACGGTTCCATGCAGGCGGAATTCGAATTGAAGCCCGATCAGGAAGTTATGGCTGAACAGCGCATCAAAGGGTCGTGCCCGATGCTGTTCACTTGGAATGGTCAAGCCATGCAATTCCTCAAAGATGTTGGCCCGTGGGGATCCGCTCTCGGCTTGAACGTCAATGCTCAGGGTAAAGGTGTTTATCCCACAGGCGAATGGTTCAAAATTGCCGGCGACGAACTGAAGCCGCATGATGGCTATTACGACCTCCGCATCACCGCCGAATATTGGGAGACGTATTATATGGACCATTATTCGCTGCTGGTTGTGGATCATCCGGCCGATACGGATGTGTTCGCCGATGAACGCTTCGCTCTCCCGCCGCCAGCATCGAAAGTAGTTGCTACGCAAAGCAGCAAGCCGTTCGCCCACGCCTGGGATGACCAGGGGCGAGACGTGACTGACGTGGTCCGCGAACAGGACGCCAATTTCCTGGGTCACTTCGAGAAGGGCGAATACCAAGGGATCGCGCGCGATCATTGGGTAGAACTCGAACTGCCCGCGGATGCTCCTTCTGCCGGTCCACTTTACCTGATCGGCGCGGGGTGGATTCATGATACAGACGCCTCAATCGTGAAAGCTTTGTCGCAGAACACCCATGTTATTCCTCAGCAAATGAGCATTGAAGTTCCCGATGCCGCTGGCCATTGGACAACAGCTCGTCAGGGGCTGGGTTTTCTAAAGGGCCGTTTGAAGACGGTTGTGTTAGACATCAGCGGCATCTTCCGGCCCGGCGCTCCGCGCAAGCTGCGCCTCCGTACTAACTTAGAAATTTATTGGAACAAGCTCTCTTGGGCGCCAGGCTTGGCTTCGGACAAGGACATTAAAGTCCGGCCTTTGAGCTTGACGGCAGCTGATCTTCGCTATCGCGGCTTCTCCCGAATCACGCAAGCGAACGAAACCTCGCCTGAAGTTCCCAATTACGATGTTGTTGAAGAATCGGGGCTCAAATGGCACGACCAGGAAGGTTTCGTAACACGCTATGGCGACGTTCGCGAACTGCTGGAAAAGATAGACGACCGCTTCGTAATTACCAGCCCTGGCGACGAGCTTCGCATGAGATTCAACGCACCGCCACCACCCGCTTCCGGCTGGAAACGCGATTTCATTCTTATTTGTGATGGCTGGGTTAAAGACGGGGATTACAATTCCACGTTCTCAAGAACGGTCTCGCCACTGCCATATCACGGAATGACCGAATACACCACTTCGCCAGCCTCGCTCGAGTTGGAAAGGGCTTACCGTCTGCATCCTGCGGACTGGCAGATTTATCAAACGCGCTACGTCACGCCAACCTATTTTGAAAAGGCGCTTTGGGGCAATTGATGCAGCAAAGGTTGATTCGCGTTTTCATCATTGTTCTTTTCATCGGTCTTCTGGCCGCGCCGGTAGTTTATAGACGAATCGACGCCCGGCGCAAGGCTGCCAATGAGACCGCCAGCCAAGCGGCAGTCCTCGCCCAATACGGCTTTGTCATGAAAGAATCGGCAAAAGCCTCCGGCATTGACTTTAAACATACAGCGCCCACACTCGATTCGAAACTCGGCCACATTATGGAGCAGGTCGCATCGATGGGTGCGGCTGTTTCTATAGTAGATTTCGACCACGATGGCTGGGATGATATCTACGTAGTGAACAGCGGCGAAGGGAAACCCAACGCGCTCTATAAGAATATGCACGACGGCACGTTCAAAGATGTTGCCAAAGAAGTTGGGCTTGCCGATTTGAACTCGGTTGAGACTGGAGTCTCGATGGGTGCCGTCTGGGGGGACTACGACAACGATGGTTTCGAAGACGTGCTCATTTACAAATGGGGCAAGCCAGAACTTTTCCACAACGAGGGCGGCAAGCACTTCACCCGCGTGAGTGAACAAGCCGGTCTGCCGGATTGGGTAAATGCCAACACCGCGATTTGGTTCGACTACGATAACGACGGCAAACTTGATCTCTTCCTGGGCGGTTATTACCCCGAAGACGTAAATCTTTGGAAACTGAAAAACACCCGGATGATGCCCGAAAGCTTCGAGTACGCAGAAAACGGTGGCCGGAAATATCTCTTCCACAACTTAGGCAATGGAAAGTTTGAAGAGGTCTCGGAGAAGATGGGAATCAAATCGCGCCGCTGGGCTCTAGCGGCAGTGGCTGCAGATTTACGCGGCACTGGATTCCCCGACCTTTTTGTTGCTAACGACTACGGCGTCTCCGAAATGTACTTCAACGATGGCGGGAAGAAATTTCGCGAGGTGGGCAAAGAAACCGGCGTGGGAGCTGCACCGAAGAGTGGCATGACTGCTTCCGTGGGTGACATCTTGAATCAGGGTCAGTACGCCATCTTTGTCTCGAACATTTCTGAAGAAGGCGTACTCGTACAGGGAAACAACCTTTGGATGGAACGCGCCGGAACATCGGGTAACAACGTTAAGTTTGAGAACATGGCAAACTCCCTGGGCGTGGAGTTGGGCGGCTGGAGTTTCGGTGGGCAGTTTGGCGATCTGAACAACGATGGCTTTCTGGATCTCTACACAGTTAATGGCAACGTGTCTCTTGATCCTGATCACAGTTATTGGTATGACTACTCCAAAGTGGCCGGCGGCAACCGCACCATCATTTCCGACGCGGCGAATTGGCCGCCGTTGAAGGGCAGGAGCCTTTCCGGTTATCAACAGAAGCGCATCTGGATCAATGACGGTTTCGGCCAGTTCAAGGAAGTCTCGCAGGTGGTGGGTGTCACCGACCGTTTTGATGGGCGATCCATCGCGCTGGCCGATTTCTTCAACAACGGGGCGCTCGATGCTGTGGTAGCGAACCAGCGCGGCCCACTTCTGCTTTACAAGAATGAAGTGTCGCCCGCGAACCATTGGATCGAATTTCAACTCGAAGGGCGCGAGAGCAATCGGAGCGCCATTGGCGCCGAAGTGCGGCTCTTTTGGAAGGGTCAGCAGCAGGTGCAGGAAGTATCCGGGGGCAGCGGATTTTGCTCTCAAAATCAGCGACGTTTGCACTTCGGCCTCGGTAAAGTGGCAAGCGTAGACAGAGTTGAAATTAGATGGCCATCGGGCCGCACGCAAAAAATTGTCTCTCCGTCAATTAATCAGATTCATAATATTCAGGAGCCTCTATGAGTTCACAAGCCTCCGCTATCTTCCCGGGCGCAGCCATTCAGCCCCCCTCATCCTCGCCCTTGGCGCGATTCTTCAGCGTGAACAACCGCTACTTGCCGCCGATTTGCATCACGCTCATCTTAGTTGTTGGCAATCTTTCGTTTGGATTGCTCGAGAGTTTTTCCCGCACGGCTCTGGCCATCACCACTTCGATCCTGTTTGAGATCGCGTTGGGCCTGTTGGTCTACCGGCGGATTCCCAACCTGGCCAGTGCTTACATCAGCGGCATTAGCGTAGGCATTTTGATTCGATCGCCGCTCTTCTGGCCTTACGCATTGTGTAGCGCGATTGCCATCACATCGAAGTATGCAATCCGCTGGCGCGGCCGGCATTTGTGGAACCCATCAAACTTTTCCATCAGCGCCATGCTGATACTGGTGCCAGGAGTGGTGGCTACGTTAAGTGTTCAGTGGGGCAACACCATTTGGCCCATGCTTATTGTTTGGGTGCTGGGCGCGCTTATTGTCTACCGAGTTAAGAGATTCCACATTACTGCTACGTATGTGGTTTCCTTTATCGTCCTGTCTTTTGTGCGCACCGCGTTCACTGGACATTCTTTTCTGGCTGAAGTGGCGCCCATCACCGGGCCGATGTATCAACTTTTTATCTTTTTCATGATCACCGATCCGAAAACAACCGTGAAGCCTCGCTGGGCTCAATGCCTGGTGGTTTTCATCATTGCGGTGGTGGAAATGATTTTGCGACTCACCGAAAATATCCATGCTCCCTATTACGCGCTGGCGATTGTTGGTCCTATCGCGAACGCTATTGAGATCAGCATGACGTCGAAACAAAAGCCCGAGACGATCAGCCAGCTTGCTCCCGCCGTATAGGATTTAAGTCTGAAGCTTTGTGCGCCATACAAGTTAAAATTTCCGGACGGGTCTTGGCGCGCAAACGCACACTCCGAGTGCGAGCTTGACGTGCACGATTGTGTTGGACATGAAATTTTAGGCGGCTAACACCCCCGGTTGTACGTTTCGGAAGCGAGCGAGCAGGTCAGCGACGAAAGGAATGGGTTGTTGGCGATTGGCGGCAGCAGACATAGCTTGGTAACAGTGCTCGATTTCGGGAAGTGAAAATTCGAA
>Ga0182012_10006999_pt1 | contig 11361 bp, 10 predicted proteins | sample 612S2SmetaG_FD_120486 | JGI IMG/M metagenome (GOLD analysis project Ga0182012, IMG submission 120486) | Permafrost microbial communities from Stordalen Mire, Sweden - 612S2S metaG | ecosystem: Environmental > Terrestrial > Soil > Wetlands > Permafrost | place: Sweden: Stordalen | collected...
AAAGATCCGCCGGCGGCCTCGGTGGCTTTTACAGAAGCGGCGACATCAATGCTGATCAGAGGTATCCGCTTACTATTCGGCCTGCTGAAATCCCACAAGAGATTGTTCATTATGCCGTAGCTTTGCATTTCGATGCGCTGGCCGGTTTTTAAAATTACCACGATGGGTGAGGCGGGCGGCGCTGGATCAGACTGCGGAGGCAGCGGATCGCCAGCGTATGGGATGGGCGGATAATAATTCGGCGCGGCTGCGACGCCGGGGTCCTGCATCGCATATGGGGCGGATTGTTCGTATTGAGGATATTGGTCATACGGCGCGTAGTAGGAAGGGTCATACCAACTGTCCCCATAACCGAAGACCGGATAGAAGCCGACACCGTAGTAACGATAAGGCCGGCCAGTGCGATAGCCCCGGGTCACTCCTGAGGACGTGCCGTTTGGATAATGGCCGTAGTGAATGGAATTCTGGTAAGCACCGTAGTTGATGCCAGTGTAGCTGGAAGCCGGCGCCCGCAAACCGCTGGATGCTGACGGCGTTGCCCGTGCGCCACTGTATCCGCTAAAACCCGACGATGACGGCCGGGAACTAAAGCCTGCCCCGCCTCCGCCGCCGTGATGGCCGCCGCCGTGCTGCGCCGCCATGAAACTCACCGCCAACATGGACAACAAGCAACATTTCAGCAGAGTACGCATGGCTCACCTACCTGATTTAAGCCTAGCGCTTTTTCAAGAGGATGACACAAATTTTGAAGTACTAGTCTGGTTAAACCCCTGCGGGCAAGTCCGCCGTTGTAGGAACGTCGCCCTCGTTAGATCAAGCGCAACTTGCCCATCGGACCATATGGTTCCTCTTTCCGGCGGATGCATCGGAATCCACTATAGTCCAAATATGCGGTATTATCGCGATGTGAGGGTCGCCGAGCCGCCTTGCCGATGAAGCACGTCAATGCGGTCATGCAACGCGACAAGCAAGTCATCACCGCTGTGGTGCGCCGCTTCGGCCCGCTTTCGCGGGCGCGCATTCACGATCTTACGCATATCCGGCAAAGCACGACCTCGAAGCTAGTTCGGGAATTGCTGGAGGAAAATGTGTTGCGCGAGGGCGGACGCTTGAATGTGCCCCTCGGGCGCAAGCAAAGCCTACTGCATTTGAACGAGACGCACCGCCTGGTGGCGGCTATTGAATTTGACGATGAGAGAGTTACCGCGGCCATTCTTGACTTGCGCCCCCGAGTGCTGCAGGCCGTGACTCAGCCGACGGCACTGGACGGTGGCGCGGCGGGATTGATCCGGCAATTGCAGGGGTGCTTGCGCGCCGCGATGCAGGCGGCGCAGGTTACGCCACCGCAGCTTATCGGAATTGGCATCGCCGACCCGGGGTTGGTGGCCACTAACCAAGGCGTTACGCTGGCTTCTTCCACGATCGATTTCTGGCGCGACATTCCGCTGCGGAAAATTTTCGAGGATGAGTTTGACATTCCCACTTTCCCCGAGTCGAAGACGCGTGCTAAGGCCATCGCTGAACAGTTGTTGGGCGGCGGCGAACGAGTGGCCGATCTTATTTATCTGGATTATGGAGCGGGCATTGGAGCGGGCGTCATCACAGGCGGCAAACTGCTGACGGGGGTGAACGGCGGCGCGGGTGAAGTGGGCCACACGCATCTTTTGGAGAATGGCCCAGTGTGCAAATGCGGCAGCTATGGCTGCCTGGAGGCGATGGCCGGGTTGCGCGCATTGGAGACACGCGTGCGCAAGGCGTGGGCCGAGTTGGATGGGCTGCGGGCTGGAGTCCGCCCTTCCGTGATGGAACACGACGCGCGGGATATGAATGGCTGGGACATGCTGCGCGCCGCCGCCGCGGGCGATAAGATCTGTGGACACGCGGCTCGGGAGGTGGCGGAATACCTTGGCGTGGGGCTTGCCAATCTCATCAATCTTTTCAATCCTTCCGTGGTGGTGCTGGACGGACGCTTGAAACTGGCGGGGGCGCAGATGCTGGAACAGATTGTGCGCTCGGCCAAAGGAAAGGCGTTGACGTTCAGCGTGCGCGAATTGGTATTCCGCTATTCCGAGCTAGGCGATTTAGCGGGCGTGTTGGGCAGCGCGCTCATTTGCCTGGAGAAATATTTTGAAATACCGGCGCTGAAGCCGCCGCGTTTTCTGTTCGATGCGGATTGCCAGGTGGCGCAACCGCTGGAGATAATCCCGGAGCGCGCGGCCGCCGAGCAAGTTTTTTCGGCGGGCCGCGTTTTATGATTCGACACCGGGAATGGGTCTGCCGGCGCGTTTCATGAAATAGGCGAGGGCCAAGCCGATGATGATCCAAATCGCCACCACGAAGGGTGCGTAGCGCACGGGAGCGGCGGGCAAAGGGACCACCGATTTGTAGCCCACCCAAACCAGCGCCACGGTTGAGATTAAGGGGAAGACGGCGTGCAGGAAGGGATTGAACTCGTTCTTGGCGTTGCCGCGAAACCACAAAAACACTCCGAGATTGCCGGCGCTGTAAACCAGAATCAAGCCGAGCGTCATGGCAATGCCCATGAAATAGAATTCCTGATCGGGGCCAATCCAAAAGCCAACGGCCAGGCCGAACACCAGCGTGATGACGGTCTGCAGCCAAATGGCGTTAGCTGGGGTTTTGAAACGCGGATGCACATAGGCCAGCGCTTTGGGTAGTGAGCCGTTGCGGCCCATGGCGAAGAACACGCGCGTGGAAGCGTTGGTGCAGGCGATGCACGTACCGAGAATGGAATTGAAGACGGCCAGCAGGAGCAGCACGCGGGCCGGTCCCCAGAATTGACGAGCCAGCAGGAGCACCGGATTCTCGGTGGATGAGACAAACAAATCCAGCTGATTTGTCCCCCAGCCAATCAACACGGCCCAGGAACTCAGCATGAAGAAAGCGCCCATGATGAGGATGGAATAGATGATGGCGCGCGGCAAAACCTGTTTGGGATTAGCGGACTCTTCCGCTAATGGGGCAACGGATTCGAAACCGGTGAAGGCGAAAATCGAGAACACGACCGCGAGGTAAAGGCCGTTTGCCGAGGGTGCGGCGGATGGGATATAGGAATGAAAATTGACTCCGCCGCTGCCGGGTTTCAATAAGCCGTTTAACGCCAAGGCCAACACGATGGCGATTTCGGCGAGCGTTAAGTACATCATGATCTTGGCGGATAGCTCGACGCCGCGGTAGGTGAGAACGGTGATTCCCAGTGCGCAGGGAAGGAAGATGAGCCACCACGGAATGACCACGCCGAGTTCGGCCTTGGCGGTTTTTTCGAGAAAAAATCCAAGCAGGGCTAGATTGGTGGCGGTTGAGGCGGGATCATAGAGGAAATAAAGCCAGGCCACTAAAAACGCGGGCCGAGGACTAATCGTACGGCTCACATAGGTGTAGTACCCGCCCGCCGAAGGATGATGCTTGGCCAATTGCGCCAGGGAGAAACCGAGTGTCAAAACAATGAGAAAGGCGAAGGCAAAAGCGAGGGGCGCCGTCACGCCGGCTAGGGAGACGACGTATTGGATGGTTAGGACCAATCCCACGGCCGGCGCAATATGCGTGATGCCCTGCATGAGAACCGCGCCGAACCCCAGCGCGTTACGACGGAGAGTATCGGTCTTCCCAGCAGATTCGGTCTGAATTGGTAGCAAGCTGATCAGTTTCCCTGGAAGTTTTGATTTGTTCTTCCTACTATGCCAGACGGGGCGGCTATTCGGCTTTGGTGAGGTTGTATTTCATGATGCGGCCATGTTTGCCGTGGCGGTCGCGTTCCAAGGTATAAACATCGCCGGTAGGACCGGTGCGTGGTTCGAGCGCGCTAGCGATGTCAGTGCGATCGGCGGGATCGAGATGGATCTCGCCCATTTGGATGTGGGAGGCAAGGTGCGCGGTATTAGTGGCGCCGACGATGGCCGCGGCAACGGCGGGCTTATCGAGCATGGCGCGTGTGGCGACGGTGGCGATGTCAGTTGAGTGTTTCCTGGCGATTGCGTTTAACACGTTGAGGAGTGACTGGAAGCGCGGCCAGCCGCCGAATTCGTCGATGATGAGTTGGTATTTCACGAGAGAACGATTGGCGGGTGGTTCCAGTGGTTCGGGCTGATGGAGCCAGCGTTCGGAGAGCCAGCCGCCGGCCACCGTGCCATAGCAGAGGAGCGCGATCCCTTGTGAAAGGCAGTATTCGACCATCTTCAGTTCGGGGCGTGCGTCTAGGAGTGAGTATTGCAGTTGGTGGGTGGCGATGGGAACGCCGGCGGCGATGATTTCGGAAAGGTGAGCGACATCGAAATTGGTTACGGCCAGGCGCGCGATTTTGCCGGCCTGCTGCAGACGTTGAAGTTCCAGCGCGATTTCCACATAGCGCGGGACGGCATAGTCCCACCAGTGAAATTGCACGGCATCCAGTTGCTCGACGCCGAGGCGCGAAAGCGAGCGATGGATGACAGTCTCGACATCACGGCGATCGATATGGGGCAGGTCGGCCAGATCGGGCACGAATTTGGTGAACACCTGCAAGCGCTTGGCATGTTCGGGGTAATGGCGCCGGAAGTCGCCGATCAATTGCTCGACGCCGGTATAGATGTTGGCGCAATCGAAGGTGGTGATACCGGCCTCGACGAAGGCGGCCATGTCGCGATGGGCGGTGAGTGGGTCGATGGGTCCGTGGCCGCCGGCGAGGTGCCAGCCGCCCTTGATGATTCGGGAGATTTCAAAGCCGTCGGCGAGAGTGATGCGAGGAATCATTCCGTTTCGCTCGCGGGCAGCGGAACGGCGGTTACGTCAGAGCGGCGGAAATGGCGGAGAGCGGTGCGGGTGATGCGAAAACGCGTGGGACAGTTGGGATCGGGGCAGGCAATCTCCGAGTCGGTGCTCATCCAGTCGTTGGGGTCGGTCAGGCGCTGCTTGGCGGGCAGCAGCGGGAGGAGCGCGGCGAGTGAGTAGATGGAGAAGCCTTGGCCGGGCGGGAGAAGGAGCATTTCACCGTGGAGTTCGAAGGAGTCGCCGATTTTGGCGCCACAGTAGATGGGTTTGTCTGGGGGACCGACGACCTCGACACGGAGGTCGTAGAGAGTGAAGGAAGGGTCGGGCATTTAGTTACCTTTGGCGCTGCGTTTTCGTTAGAGTTTGCGGTCTATGAACGCAGACCGGTGTCTGCGCGCTGATATCCGCGCTTTTGGCAGCAAAGGTATTTTAGCGTGCGGCGGAAGGGGCAATCCTCGCGCTTCCCGTGACAGGCGCCACGAATAGTAGCGCAGAAAGTGACTCGCTGGTTAACGTTCGGATTGCTCACAACGACGCATGGTCGCGGTGGTAGAGCGTCAATCGTCGCCTTCAGGCCAGCCTTGGGCGGCGACCCAGCTGATAGGCTTGCCGGCCTGTCTGTTAACGAGTTCTTCCACATCTTCTTCCGGTAGTCCACTCGCCCAATCGTCGATTTCTTGCTCGGCGAGATCAAGGCTTTCCGGATGAGGGTTCTGGAGCGACTGAAGGAGATCAACGCGCCTCCGGCGTTCTAACTCGCGGCGAACGGCTTCCGCCACGAATTTACTTCGGTTTTTTTCGCGCCGGTCAATCTCTTTCAAAAGTTCGGCGGGAAGAGTGAGGGTCACGCGGTCGATGCTGGCCATTTTATGCTCTGATTACGATCATACGAGCCAAGGATCCTTGCGACCAAGCAATACCGGCTCACCGAATCGGGAATGTTGTTTGCTCTGTCAGCCCGCGCGAGCGATTGTGCTGGAAAGGTGAAGATACGTGGCTCAGCCACAACGCCTAGATCGTTTGAAGAATCGTGTGCCGGCAGCGCTGGTACCGCCGATTTGAAGGTCCTCCCATGTCCACCATTTATGCTAGAAAAGGGACGCATGAACAACACGCCAATCACAGTACGGAAGTACACCGACTTTGATGAGATCAAGGCGGACGAATACCGCTACTGGCAAGGTCGGCCCGCGCATGAACGGCTGGACGCCCTTGATGAAATGATCGAAGCCGCGTACGCGCTTAAGGGTTGGGAGATTGAGCCGGATGTACCAAGACTACAAAGACCTTTTGTCCGCCTTCCAATCCCATGGCGTTAAGTACCTTGTCGTCGGCGGCTTCGCCGTTATCTATCACGCCCAACCCCGCTTTACGAAAGATCTCGACCTTTTCATAAAATCGGACGCCGCCAACGCTAAGGCGACCTATGCCGCCTTGCTGACTTTGACGCACCGCGAAGGCATTCGGCCTGACGACTTCACCGACCGCAACAACTTCTTTCGGACCCTAACGGCTTTTATTTTCTTCCCGGCATTCCCGGTGTCGATTTTGAGGCGGCATGGGAAAGGCGGCTTGAGATCGTGATTGACGCGGGCACCGGCCAGAAGGCGAGGCCGAGGACCGCATAGCGTCGAAACTGGCGTCCGGCAGACCGCAAGACCTTGCCGACGCCGTTAAACAGGCGCAACGCGGGCGTCCCCAAAAAACACCCAGGAACTGATTGGCCGTAGTCAGCGATGAGTTTTCGGATTTTGGGGTCCCGAAAAGGTTAGGTTTCGGGACTGGCGCTTTGTGCCCTTCCCATCGATCACTCTAGCCGCCGCGTGAGTCACCCGGCCCGAGCTTTCCCTGCGCATATCGATGGTGATTCAACACCATGTCTCTTCGATAGCTCAGTAAAGTTCCAGAGTATGTGTATGATGAGCCGCAAGGCACCATCTCTGCCGGGTCTGGAAGCCAGTCAAACTCTTCATCCTTCCAAAGCAGTTTTACGTCGAAATGACGAATGACAATGGTTGCTTTGGGTGAGTCATTCGTGATTATCGTGTTCAGCATGATGGCGGTTGTTAAGCCCCCATCCAGTGCCAAAACCACGTTCTCAATATCACTGCCGGTTTGCCTGACACTCAAAACTTGCCGGTTGTCGCGCCTCCAAGCGTATATCCCCCAAGCAAGCGCAACTATGGTCAGCACCCAACCGCCAAGGGGAAACATCGTCACATAGGGTGTAAGAAACTTGGTGAGGGCATCCATCATTTACCGCCGCCCTCGCCGGCGCGTTCCTGTGCCACGTCTACCACCAGACCGATTTCCGGCCCGGTCTCCCTCCGGCGCTCGATGCTCGTAGCACTTCGTCTTTTCCCCGGTAGCGGGACATCGCAAACCACGCATTGGCCCATACGCTTATTTAATCGGACGCGCTTCTTCCAGGAGCAGCGTTGCTCCGCCGCCGGTAATTTCGTAGTCTGGAACCATGGAAGTTCAATTCACGCCAGAGCAGCAAGCGCAGCTTGCACAGATTGCCACCAAAGCCGGGACTGTGCCGGAACGCTTGGTGACAAGTGTTGTGACCCGTTATCTCGACGAAGAAGCCCGCTTTGTGGCCGCCGTGGAAAAAGGGATAGCAGCAGCCGGGCGCGGCGAGTTTATCGAAGAAGAAGAGATGGACGCACGGCTTGAAGCGATGTTCAAAGTTTGATGCGTATTCGTTGGACTGTGCCAGCCGCCGACGATCTAGGGAACATCAAAGCCTATCTTCAACAGCACTATCCGCAGTTTGCAGAGCCGACCGTGCGAACGATTTATCAGCGTATCCGCAGCCTTAAAAACACACCCTACAGCGGCAGACCCGGCCACCGTAGCGGCACAAGGGAGTTGCCGCTAACGCCGCTTCCTTACGTTGTCGTGTACGCGGTGAAGCCGGAAGCCGTTGAAATCCTGCACATCCACCACGGCGCACAAGATTGGCCGCTTTCGCCTAAACTGACGGCGGGATAGTAATTTCGGTAATTTCGGGGACGCTCACCCCGTTACACTTATCTCCATCCGACCTTTAGCGAGAAGGAATATCGTCGGACCTCTCTCGGCGCCTCCAGATTGCCCGACCCCAAGGCCGTGTCCTCTTTGTCCACTTCTCAGCGCCCCCATTATGGATACGATTTAAGCCGTTTTTAACGCCGCCGAAGCTCACCTAAGGCGAATCTTTAGCGAAATTCCGACGTTCTTGCCCGCACTTCGTTAGGCCCATCCTTCGGTATTAGTACTTTCCCGGTCACAAATAAGTACTACCGGGCACCCTAGTGCTCTGCTATTATCAAATTCAGGTTAAACACTTTAGGTGGGGGCGCTTTCCTCCCGGGGTCGCAACGTTGGGGACACTCAGCTAGGGCAAGCCCCCTCAGAATTGAGGGAAAATTGCAAAATAAAGTTTTTCTAGCGGGCGTAGCTTTGGCGCTTATCGCGTTGACGCTGCCCACTAGCGCACCAGCTCAGTCAGCACAAGGCGTTGTTACGGGATTAGTCACCGATGCCACCGGCGCGGTCGTTCCCAATGCCAATGTCACTTTAACAAACGACGGTACTAACGTCTCCCAGGAAGAAACCAGCCATTCCGACGGCAACTACCGTTTTGGCCTTGTTCCTGTCGGAACATACACGCTGACGGTCAAAGCCACCGGTTTCGGTACCAGAGAAATTAAATCTATCATTGTTGACGCCAGCACTACCGTTCCCGTCAACGTCACGCTAACCGTCGCGACCTCTTCCACCACAGTGGAAGTCACTTCTCAGGAAACCATGGTGCAGACTGCCAGTTCCGATCTCACCACCACCGTCAATCAGAAGTTCATTGAAAGCATGCCGCTGCTCTCGCGCAACGTGTTCGATCTGGCTTTCGCCGCTCCGTCTGTAACCCAGGGCATGAACTTTCAGGCTGCCTCCGGTGGCGCGCGTGAATCCGGCACCACCTTCGTGCTGAACGGCGCCGATAATAACGACAACTTCAGCGAAGGCGGCGCCAATATCACGCCTCCGCTTGAATCGGTCAGTGAGTTCACCATGCTCACCAACAATATGAGCGCCGAATACGGCCACGCCGCAGGTGCTCTCATCAGCGCCGTCCAAAAGTCCGGCACCAACTCCTTCCACGGCGCGGTCTACGAATTCAATCGCAACCGCTCCTTCAACGCATCTGATTTCTTCTCCAACCGCGCCGATAGCCCCAAGCCCAAATACATCCGCAACAACTTCGGCGGCGAAGTGGATGGTCCCATCATCAAGAACAAAACGTTCTTCTCGGGTACTTTCGACCGCGTGGACCTCCGCACCGGCGGAAACCTCGTCACGCAAGTCCCCACCAGCAGCGAACTCGCTGCCATGGAACTGGGCGCAGCGCCCAACGCGCAATATTATTTCAAGACCTTTTCGCCCCTTACTTCCAACGCCCTCTGCCCCGCGGAAGTTCAAAACGCTCCTTCAGCCGTGGGCCACATCGGCTGCGTGCAGCAGTTCGATTCCACCCCGACCAAGCAAAACATCTATGTCGGCCGCGTCGAACAGAACTTCGGCACCATCAACCGCCTGAGCTTTACCGCCAATATCAGTCGCTACAACTATACCGACCAATACGGCGGAGGTTACCCAACCGGGGGCACGCCGATACCTTATCTCGATAACGAGCATTATCATAACTTGGCGCTCCTTGATAGTCACGTTTTCAGCCCCAGCCTGGTGAACGAACTCACCATCGCTCAAAATCGCCACTACTCCAAAAATCTCGAAGGCAACGGCACCAGCCCGCAAGCCGAGGTCATTATCGATGGCGCGAATTACGGCGGCCTCGGTTTTGGCTACGGAGCCTACGAAGGCGGCTTGGTGGAAGGCTTCGTTCAGGACCGCTGGCAGTTGCAGGATAACCTTTCCTGGACCAAAGGCAAGCACTCGTTCAAATTCGGCGGCGGTTTCCAATACGGCATCCTCTACCGCAACTGGGATTTGGGTAGCCCGGGCTATTACGAATTCGCCAATACCACCGGCGCGAGTCCCGCTTCCCTCGGCGACGTCGGCCCCAACGGCACCATCCTCAACGCCGCTAATGGAGTCGACTACTACGACAGCAACTTCCAAAACGATTTCCCCTACTATTCCGAACTTTCCGTCAACCCCCAGACCGGCGGTGCGGCCAATGCTTATCGCCACTACATCATGAAGGACACCAACTTTTTCTTCAATGATAGTTGGAAATTCGCCAAGCGGTTGACCCTGAACCTCGGCCTCCGTTGGGAGCGTTACGGCGCACCCACCGAAGCCAACGGCATCATTTCGCAGTTCACCAATCTCGACACCAAGAGTATTGCCGACATCGCGGACGCTCGCACCAACCCGGTGAAGAGCTTCTGGAAAACCCCGAACAAGGACTTTGGTCCCCGCGTCGGCTTTGCCTATGATCTCCTCGGCGATGGCAAAACGTCCCTGCGCGGCGGCTACGGCATCTCCTATGACCGCCTCTTCGACAACATCTGGTCGAACGGTGCCTGGAACCCGCCGTTTTATGGCTTGGTCGATCACGATGCCACCGCTGGCGATGCTATCTATTACTCGATTCCTCCCTCTATTGGCAGCACCTTCACGCCCGGCCAGTCGCTCGGCCGCGTCTCCGTTCGCACCATGGATGTCAACATGCACGATTCCTCCACCGAAAACTATTACCTCGGTATCGAACACCAGTTCTTCCACGACTTCCTGCTGCGCGTGAACTATCAGGGGTCCTTCGGCCGTCACCTGTCTCAGTTGATGAACCTCAATCGTTATGACGGCATGTACTACGGTTCCGAACCCACCTATAACTCCGACGGCAGCTTCGCTGGTTATGCCTTCACCGGTAGCCGGCCTAATCCGGCTTACTCTGGCTTCAATTACCGTGCCAACAACGTCAACTCCGAATACAACGCCATGACCACCGAAGTGCAGAAGCGTTACTCCAACGGCCTACAGATGCAGTTCAGCTTCAGTTGGTCGAAGCTAATGGATGAAGGCTCGGATCTCTTCACCGGTTCAACCACCACCGGCGGCTATAGCCAGCCGTTCTACTTCGTGAGCAATGCCGCTCCCCAACTCGAACGCGCTCCCGGCGCCTTTGATCATACGGAGAACTTCAAGGCCCTCTTCACCTACGAACTGCCTTTCTTGAAAAGCCAGAAAGGTTTTCTCGGACACGCTCTGGGCGGCTGGCAGGTTTCTTCCTTCTACCAAGGCTACTCGGGCCATCCCCTTGATGTGTACACCAGCATGTCGCGTTATGCCGGCGATGCACTTGATCCCAACGGCGTCGTCGAAAACATCGGTGGCGATTACAACCTGGATGGCGTTGCCAATGATCGCCCCAACTTTGTGGGCTCAAGCGTGCAATCCGCTTACTCCGGCAACAGCCCCGCTAACGGCATCTTCAAGGATAACGGCCAGATCGGTTGCGGCTACGCCGGCGCCCAGTCCAGCAACGCAGCCATTCAGGCTTGCAACGCCAACTTTGGCGTAGGCACGCCCAACTCTCTCTTCGTTAATCCCGGTGGCGTCGGCCCACGCTTCGGCGAACTCGGC
>Ga0182012_10007000_pt1 | contig 11361 bp, 8 predicted proteins | sample 612S2SmetaG_FD_120486 | JGI IMG/M metagenome (GOLD analysis project Ga0182012, IMG submission 120486) | Permafrost microbial communities from Stordalen Mire, Sweden - 612S2S metaG | ecosystem: Environmental > Terrestrial > Soil > Wetlands > Permafrost | place: Sweden: Stordalen | collected...
GCCGTCCGACGTCGGCGCCATTCCGATGATGGGCTTGTTCAGATGGATGTCACCGGTCGATCCGTGGAACGGCGCGTCGCCAAAGGTGAAGATCCCGCCGTCGCTGGCGACCAACCAGTAGCCGTGACCATCAGGTGTGGCCGACATGGCGACGACAGGTTGATTGAGATGCATCTCGCCGGTCGAGCCATAGAACGCGGCATCGCCGAAGCTGAAGATGCCGCCGTCACTGGCAACCAGCCAATAACCCAGCCCGTCCGGCGTGGCGGCGATGCCGACGATGGGGTCGTTGAGGTGCATGGCACCGGTCGAACCGTAGAACCTGGCATCGCCGTAGGTGAAGACGCCGCCATCGCTTGCCACCAGCCAGTAACCCTCTCCGTCAGGCGTGGCTGCCATGTCGACAATAGGCTTGGCCAGCGTGAGGCCGGACGCAGCCGGTGATCCCAGTGTCGGTGCGCCACCGTGCGGCGAGACATCGCCAACCCAGTTGACTGTCCAGAATCCGCTCGAGGGATCAGCGACCATCAAGTGACCGCCGCTGTATGCCGAGGACTCGGTGATGGCGGTCGTGTGCGGCGTGCCGGCCGTGGCTTTGCGCGGTGTTGCCGCCGCCCGCGGCGCCTTGGCGAACGCAACGTGTGTCGCTCTCCCCGACGTCGCCCATTCGGAGGAAACGAGCGCGAAGACGACAGCGAGTGCAGAGATTCCGAAGACGGCAGCGGAGAGTCCGAAGCGCCGTGACCGCTTCGACTCCGCCTGGCGGAGTTGCAAGACCTTGCGCATGAATCCCTTCAGCCCCGAGAGCGAGACCGCTGGGAAGAGGACTACGTCAAGGTAGTGACTTCGGCGGCCCGGCTAACTCAGGGAGTCCCGTGGCTTTGCGCCCCCCTCTCGCGAGAGGTTTGCCTTTTCGGTTTCGTTCCTGGAAAGAGAATTGCGGCTTTAGCGCACCAAGTCAAACGCTGGGCGGCAAATTCGCCGATTCCAACCCACTTGCAACCTGATCACAACCGGAAGTTCGCAGACCCGGTGTGCGCGGCCGCAGAAGTGACGGTGCCGCAAAAGTGACGGTGGCGCAGAAGTGACGGTGGCGCGCAGCCCCGCCCTCACTGCGACGTGAAGGATTCCGGGTCAGCGTGGTGCGCAGCACCGTTGTGCGCAGCACCGTTGTGCTCTGCCCATTGGTTGCGATTCTTCGCTTGCGCAAACGCAACCTCGCTTGCTGGCGGGTTGCCGCCCCTTTGCCTCTTCGGCGCGTGTGCGGCTCGGAGGACCCCGAACACGGTCGGCGAAAAGAGAATGGTCTCTGTCGACGTGGCGACAAGATACCCAACTGCCAGTCCGGTGAGTCCATACACGTGCGCTCCGGCGGCCGCCTCCCCCACTTCGAGAAGGGCACCGACTGTCGTACGGAATGCGGCTACCTGCATACGGCCCCGCACGCGTGCAATGGCCACGTAGTGGGCCTTTAGCGACTGGGGGTACGTTGTGAGACCGATGACGATCAGCGCCGTCTTCGCTTGTACGTAGTCATGTCCGAACACTTTGAGTATCAGACCGGCGAAGATGAAAAAGAAGACAGCTGAGACGATCGACAGAAGCCGGCAGATCCTCATTGTCTTGCGCACCTGGTGTCGAAGAGCACCCTCATCGCCGGGCGCCAAGGCAAAGAGGACGGTCGACAGTTGCGACGGAATGACGTTGACGAAACTGACCACGAGAAATGCCGCAGTAAACGCTGCGTTCGCGCTGGGCCCGATGATGACGACCACCAGAACCGGAAGGATCAAACGGGGAGCCTGAATGGACAGATTGAGCCAATGGTGCCCGACCATGAGATGCCGCTTTGCGAAGAGCCTGCGCAACTCCAGGCGCGAGGACTCCCCTCGGGTCAGCTTGCGCAACTGCAACCCGAGCGTAAAAGAGGAGATCATCAATCCGGCCAGCCACGCCACGACGAGTTCCAGGCCGGATCGGCTGGCCCAGGCCCAGATCAGGAGCGGAAGCAGCGCGAGCTTGCTCACGGCGAAGATGGCATTGCGCTTGAGTTGCAGATCGCCCCGCAACAGACCGATACAGGCGTCGTCGAGGACGAGCAACATTGTCGTGAAGGTGCCGAGAAGCGCAAAGACGAGGAGGCCCGTCGGGCCTCGCACCCCTTGGTGGATGGCGGACGAGAGCGACTGCAGCCCGAGGCCGACGGCGGCGGAGAGCACCAAGGATACGACTCCGACGGTGGCGACCGACGTGAGGATCAGCGAGCGAGCTCTTTCTTTGTCGATTGCCAGCTCGCTGATCACCAGGGTGTTGAGCCCGATGACACAGAAGTATGCGAGGAACTGTGCGGCAGACTGGAGTGCTGACGCGATGCCGACGGCCTGCGCAGGAACCAGCCGTGCGGCGACGAACCAGTAGAAGAAGCCGAGCAGGCTCGTGATGATGGTGGCCCCGTAGAGGGAGGCCGCGTTCCGTACGATCGGTCCCTCGAGCGCCCGTTTGACCTCGAGGACCGGCCACGCCAGCCAGCGCCGGCGCAGGAAGGGTGAAGGTTCGATGGAAGAAGGTTTGCCGTCCTCCCTCATTCGGGTTGCCATGGGCAGTGAACCGCCCTACCCGGTGACGAGGGCTTCAGACGAACACGGCACACCGACGACCGGATGGCATTTTTGCATTCTCGAATGCCTCAGGTGTGCGGGTTCGAAACCGATGCAATCTGCCACCGGTTCCGGAGACATTGGGTCGCTTGTCGGGGATCGGCTGTCGGGGAGCGGTTGTCGGGGATCGGCTGTCGGGGAGCGGTTGTCGGGCTCTCTCGTCAGCCGCCAGGCGTGCTCTTAGTGGCGGACCGCCGCTCAATGGTCCGCCGCACCAGGTTCACGGCATCACCGAACGTCCCGAAGCCCATGTACCACGGGTCCTGAGGACGCTTGGGACGGAAGAAACGAGACTCTTTTTGATCATTGGGGGGTGGATCGACGGTGTAGTAGATAGCGGCGAGCGACAGGCGTGCTCGTCCGGTCGGGCAACGGATTGGTTCGGGTATCCCGTGGATCGCCCTCGCGCCAGCGTCGAAGATTACCGACTTCCCGGCCAGTGGCGGTACTTGCTTCTCACAGGCGCTCCTGTCCGGCTTCCAGAGTTCGAGCTCACCGGCGTACTCACTCTTCCAGTCCGAGTTCAAGTAGATGAGGATGTTGACCCGGTGGAACAGACCGGTGATCGGGTGAACGCGAAAATCTCGATGGATAGCCTGGAACGCCCCCGGGGGGTTCACGTGAAGTCCGGCCCAGTAGTGCGTCGGGTCCGGGGTCAACCCGGAGACGCCCGTCAGCTCCTCCAAAAACGCGACGAATTCGGCGCTCCCTATCGATTCGAGAATTTGCTGGGCTGCCGGTCCGTTCGGTTGCGGCGACTCGGCTTTCACCTTCCGGTAGTTTCGCTCCACTTCGAGAGCGAGGCTTGGCTCGAGCTCCTCGCGCTCTGCTGCCGCAATGAGTGCAGGGTCGATGAGGTCGTCGAAAACGACATGGGGCCAGGGCGAGGCAGACTGGAATGTCGCCTTGTGCGTCCGGGCGAGTTCCTCCAGATCTGCGGCGATTCCCTTGAGCGACGCGTGCTCCTTCCAGCCCGCAGCAGCCGGAAATTCGTCCAATTCAACCAGGTCACGTGCCTGCGGTTGACTGCTATTGAGACTATCCATGGCGACCATTATGTACTATGAACTCCTCCGTGACGTCCTCGGGGTCCAGCCGGGGGGCACACGGCTGTAGTTTGCTAGCTTTTCTGCGCCGCAACGTCGGTCTTGCGAATCACTCCGAACACCGAGGGTGAGAAAACGATCGCCTCGATTATAACGGCGCCCATGTAGGCGATTGCCAAGCCTGTGAGGCCGTGCTCGATCGCTCCGACGGCCGAGAAACCGACCTCGAGGCATCCCCCGACCAGGGTCCACAGCGCCGCATTCTGCATCCGGCCCCGGACGCGCGCTATGGCGACATAGTGCGCCTTGATGGTCTGAGGGTATGTGGCGAAACCGAAGATCGCGAGCGCAGCAGTTGCCGTCTCGTAGTCGTGCCCGAAAACCCTGAGGATGAGACCAGCGAAGATCACGAACAGAGGCGCCGTGGCGATTGATATCACCAGACAGATTCTCATGGTCTTGCGAACCTGGAGGTGTAGGTCCTCCTCGTCCCCGGGAGCCAAGGCGAACAAGACGGTCGACAGCTGTGACGGGATGACGTTCACAAAGCTCACGACCAAGAAGGCGGCCGTAAAGGCCGCATTCGCTCTTGGCCCGACGATGATGGCGACCAGGACTGGAAGGACGAGACGGGGAGACTGGATCGACAGGTTGAGCCAGTGATGCCCCATCACCAAGCGACGCTTTTCGAATATCCGTTCGAAATCCAAACGGGACGACTGCCCACCGGTGAGCCTGAAGAGCTGGACGCCCAGGGTCACCAGCGAAATGGCCAAGCCGGCCAACCATGCAACGACCAACTCCATGCCGGACTGGCTGGCCCATGCCCAAATGAGTACGGGGAGCAGGGCGAGCTTGCTCACCGCGAAGACGGCATTGCGCTTCAGTTGCAGATCGCCCCGCAAAAGGCCGATACACGAATCGTCGAGGAGGACCAAGATGGTCGTCACCGCGCTGAGAACAGCGAACAGCAGTATGCCGCCTGGTCCACTCAGCCCTTCACGAAGGGTCGTGGAAATGCTTGCCAGCCCGATCCCGACACCGGCAGAGATGATGTAGGCGACGACACCGACACCGGCCGCCGCGGTCAACATGAGCGACCGAGCCTGGGACTTGTCAGCCGCCAGCTCGCTGATCAACAGCGTGTTGAGCCCGATCACGCAGAAAATTCCCAGAAACTGTGCCGCCGACTGGATGGCCGATGCCGTCCCGACTGCAGCCGCGGGCGCCAGCCTGGCGGCGACGAACCAGTAGACAAATCCAAGAATGCTGGTGATGATCGTCGTGCCGTAGAGTGCGGCTGCATTGCGCACGATCGGGCCTTCGAGTGTGTCCCTGATCCCGGCCAACGGTTTGACGATCAGTCGACCGCGCAGCGACAGCGGAGAGCCAGCCGACAACTCCTCACTTGTTTTCACATGTGCGACCATGCCAACAGCGCTCCAGCGTTTCCCCGTTTTCACCCGATCACGTTCGTGGTCGGGTGACCCTCCTAAATTTTACAAGCTCTCTCGCATGCAGAACCATGCAGAGCCATGCTGGACTGCTCTGTCACTCCCCTACGGGCAGCAGTGACGTCGAGGCTGCACTAAGGCTGCCGCGACGCGTGAAGCGTCAGCACGCCTCGACCTTCGCGGCGAGATGTGCTGCCGTTCTCCTCGCTGAGCTCATCACGAGCGATCCTGATTCCCTCGATGAGGGAGGCGTAGCGGATGCGGCTGACATCCCATGTGTGGATGTCAGCGTGATGCTGAGCCCGAAGGTCGAGAGCGGACACGATCCCGTCGGCCAGCGCAGTTGCGTCAGCGGGCGGAACGAAGACAGTGCCCGAGTAATCCGTTGCGGCTTCGGAGAGACCACCCACCGCCGTTACCACGACGGGAAGTCCACGGTGCATGGTCATGTGGAGTGGGCCGCTGGCGGATGCCCGGTGGTAGGGCAGTGCCACAATGTCGGCTCGCTCGAAGAGTGCCGGCAACTCGGCATCGGTCACGTAGCGGTTGACGAATTCGATGTCGGCGGCGAACGCGCTCTCGCGTATCTTCTCCGCCGGTAACTGCCAGCCCTCCCATGTCTCGCCAACGACAAGAAGGCGCCAGTGGATCGACCCGTCGCGCGGCAGGAGGTTGAACGCCTCGACGAGGTCTTCCGCACCTTTGTACGGGCGGATAGTCCCGAAGAAGAGGATCGTGACGTCCTGGCCTTCTCGTTCAATTTCTCGTGCTCGAGATTCCGCCGCGGTGGCCGGGACCGGTGCAGGTGCAGGTGCAGGTGCCGGTGACACTTCGCCGGCCCCGGGTCCGCTTCCGTCGTACATGGGATAGGGGCCATGGGGAATCACCGTGACCCGGGCGGGATCGAGTCCGAATTTGGCCCCGAGCCGGTCCTTGTCCCATTGCGAGTGGACCACGTAGGCCTGAGCCGACCTGATCAGGTGCCGCAAGCCGGGTCGGACGATGCGCTCCACGAGGGGCACCCCCGTCTCGCCGGAGTCCTGATCCTCGTGGAACTCGAGGACCACACTGGCGCCAGAACGCCGGGCGACCCTGAGGAGGTACAAGAACGAGTGCAGGACGGTACCGGTCCACCACTGCAGGATGACCACATCGGGCCGCTGCTGCCGGAGAAATCGGCCGGACCTGAAGAGGCTGGGAACGGCGAACCAGTCGACCCCGTCGAATGTCGGGACGATGCTCGCCGTCTCGATGTCGGTGATGTGCGCGCCGACCCTGTGCCTCCCGGGGTACAGCCGCCGCGGTAAGAGTCGCCGCATGAGCACCACGGAGACCTCGAAGGTCTCCTGGAGTGCGTCAGCGAGGTAGTAGGTGTAGTAGCTGATCCCGCTGATGAAACGGGTTCCTGAGCCCACTACGCAGATGCGCAGCTTGGGGTCAGGGGCCCCGTCCTTCGACACGTCCTCCTGCGAGGGGGGGGAGGGTTCGAAGTCGTCGTCGAGTGAGATGGCTCCAAGGGACATCGCTACGGGCACCCCACCGAGACCGCACGTGCACAGATGTCCACGCAGCGCCGTGCCCGGAGGGATGTCACAGGCATGTGCAGCATTGAATCCCACCTCCGAACCGACAATGCACTCCCTCGGATTTCGCGATCACCAAACAGTAGCGGGTGACCCTTGCTGGATTTTTTCGTGTGTCGGTAGTCCCGAGCTCCCGCTGTCACCACACCCATCATCGCGGGTTTCTCCGGCCCTGTCTCGGGTCAAAAGTCCTAATCATCGGGTGTGGCCCCCAGTCTAATCCCAGAAGAGCACGGCTGCTGCAACCCGAGTAGAAGCGCCGGCGACGGACCACATCCGACCAGCTGAAACCGTCACGAAGGCTTGGCGAGATCCACCCGGTCCAGCACCGAGGTCGGGTCCGAGGCCAGGGCCACAGTGGCCGATACCGGCTGGCCCGTCGCCCGCAGGACCTCATGGGTCCATTGCTGCCCGTTCGCCAGACCGACGGTCGAGGTGGTGGCCTTCGCCGACCCCACCCGGATCACGATGACGAGAACCTGACTTCGACCCTCCTCGTTCCTGACGCCGAGCTGCGTCCGCGTACTGAGGTTGTTACCGGTCGGCTGAGGAAGGATCCAGGCCTGTACGAAGTGCTCCCGGCCGGCCTCCGTGTTTGTGCGTTGCGAGACGACGAGCGCCCCGGCCACCACCGCGATTGCGGCGAGCAAGAGGGTGACATGGCGCACGTACGCCGACCTTCCGATCCGGCCAGCCGCTGTCCCGGTCACCGTGGGCTCGCCGTCGCCACTGCTCACTCCTTCGGACGTTTTACCGCTACGGAGCCAGCCGACGATGCCGCAGAGCCCCGTAGCTGCGAAGGCCAGGATCAGCCAGTGGAGCCGGGTCAGGCCGCCGGTGAGGTTGAGGGCGAGTCCACCCACAATGACGATCCCGATGGTCGACGCGAACGACCACATCATGCGCTCGAGACGCGTGAGCTGACGGCGCCAGGGGTCCACGGCCCATACCAGTGCGGCGCCCGGTAGAAACAACGCCAGTGGCAGACCGACGACGATGTCCACGGCATCCACCGATGTGGCCGCAGCCACGAGCGCGCACGCCGCGCTGAGGAGGACTATGCCTGCGATGACCCGGCGGGGGAATGTCACTTTCCCGCTCCGGCAAGGTCGTAGATCACGATGGTGCCGTCATCGAAGACGCGCGAGACCCCGGGAATTTCGTTGAACTTGCCTATGGTCGCCGAAGAGAGAGGCTTTTTGTAATTGCCCTGATGAGGGTCCGGCGAGAAGTAGAACCCCGCCGCCGGCAGCTGTTGGGTGACCCGCGCATCGGTCACGACGTACATGATGCGGTCGTCGGCCACGAGCGTACGGTCCGCTGCGGTGTAGCGCAGGGACAAGAACAGACCAGCCACGTTGCGCAGGTAGGCCTGATATCCCAAAGAGGAGAACAGGGCGGCGGTGAAGTCGTCGCTGGCGAGACCGCTTCCGTGGGGCAGCTTGCCGGCGGCCCACGTGGCGGCATCGAGGTTGTGCTCGTCGACGGAGCGCTCGTACGCGCTGACCCGGTATGGCCCCGGCAGCCTGGCGTAGTACGACGGCAGACCGCCGGCGATTCCTCCCACGGCCAGCACGACGAGGGCGATCGTCCCGAGGAGGGCGAGCCCCCGACTCCCAAAGCGACGTGACCCGTGCTTCGGGCGGTCACTGCGCCCGCGCACGCGACCCACGACGACGGCTGCGACGACGAAGCTCACGGGGATGAGGGCGAAGGTCATGGCACGTCCCGCCAGCTCGCCGCCGTCCCCGGATGCGACGCGCACCACCAGCACGATGAAGATGCTCAGCGCCCCCAACCCCAGTCCCAGCGAGACCGCATTCTCTCCGCCGCGGCGCGCCTTCCACAGCTGCCAGGCGCCGAACGGCGTCAGGACGACCAGGAGCAACGTAGATGCGTACTCCCAGAGCGAGTCCACGAACGGCAGGTTGCCCGACACGCCCTTGCGGGTGCTGTTGGGCAACACGCCGTGTTGATCCAACAGGGAGTCGATGATGGGCTTTATGTACTTGAGCGTCGCTGTCGCCACTCCGAGGTCCCAACCCGCCACCATTGCCGCGATGACCGCGAACACGAGAGGCACACGCCACGTGCGGGCGGACCGGGGCAGGAACAGTTGCGCAACCACGAAAACCAAGAGGACCGCCACGAGCGCGTAGCTCGTGATGTGGTGACTCACCGCGGTGACCGCACCGCTCGCCACGGCGACCACGCCCCAGGCGTTGGCCACCCTCCCGGTGGCCTTCACCATCTTCACCGTTGCAAGCACGGCCAGCAAGAAGAACGGGATGGCAATCGTCTGATAGATGAAGTAGGAGTCGAAGAACTGGTAATGCGGACCGGTGGCATAAACCACCGCAGCGAACGCCGCCACCCGAGGCCGCCCCGACATCTCGAGGACGAGGAAGAAAAGGCACAGTCCGACCAGCACGTGGGCGGTACCCGTCACGATCATCCCGGAGGTGGTGATCGACAGATGGGTGATGGAGACGATCGCTGTCGTGATGATCTCGAGACCCGGGAACTGTGCGCTTACGGGAAGCGAGGTGTTGACGTGGAACAGGTGATGGGTGGAGAGGATCGTCTGTGCCGTCTGCACATGTTGGAATTCGTCGAGGAAACGGAACTGGTCCGGGCTGTAGTACGCCAGGATCAAGAAGGTGGCCACGGGCATCAACAGGGCGATTCCGAGCGCCTCGACCCGCAGGATCGAGCGTCGCAGCAAGAGGAAGGCCGCCGGTAACGCATACAGGGCCACCTGCCCCGCCCAGAAGAGATCGGTGGCCCAGCTTCTGCTGGAACGCGCACCAGCGAACGCCACTGCGACAACGAGGGATGCACACGCCATACCCAGCGCGAGCTCGGGTACCCGTCCGAGGCCCAGTCCGGGCCCGCTGGCCTCTTCGGCCTCGGGGTACGGGGTCGGCGTCACGGACCCCTCTTCGGAGCCGAGTGTGGCCGGCTCCACGCTCACCGTCATCGCACCCCTTTAGTCTCTCGTTCTGTCTTCGCCTCCTCCCACCGGGCGCGAAGGTATGACATCGGACCGTAGAACATACCGCGCCGCTTCGTTCTCAGCAGTTCCCCAGGGAAATTTTCCGGTAGGCCACTGCTCTGCAGGCCCTCGCTCCCGAACATGTCGTGGTACGCCACGGGGATGAGCCGGAGCAGCTGAGGCAGGCACCGGGGCCGGTCAGCCACCAAACTGGCATAGAAGGCGGTGAGACCGACGCCGTAGCCCAGCATCTGCTCCTGGAGCTCCTCCATGGAGCGGCGATGGAAATGACGCGTGACCGCGGTCGGCTGGTAGACCACAGTTCCACCGGAGCACAGGAGATCAGTGAACATCCGGGTGTCCTCATTGGACATGCTGGCTGTTCCGGGCCCCAACGCGTTGTTGAATCCGCCGATCCGGCGGAGCGAGGCTGTCCGGAAGGCCACGTTCCCTCCCGACCCGAACGAGGGCAGCGGGTAGAGAGGGCTCTGGACGTGAGCCGTCTGTGGTGAAAAGACCGCCGGGGTGAAGCCGCGCAGCTTGTTGTGGCCGCCATACTGCTCGAACCAGACCTGAGCCCAGGTCTCCAGCTCCCCCGGCGCCATGAGGCCGGCCACCGCATCCGCCTCCGGGTGGTCCGAGAAACCTCGCGCCAGCTCAGCCAGCCAATGGGGGTCTGCGACCTCGTCGTCATCGATGGACGCCACAATTCCCTCGGCGGCCGTTTTCAGCGCGAGATTCTTGGCACGGCAAAGTCCCTTCTGGGGTTGCACGACGTAGGTGACGAGGGGTGAGGTGAGGGCATCGACCACAGCTTTGGTGCGGTCGGTCTCGGGGAAGTTGTCCACGACGAGCACCGAGAAGTGCGGGTACTCCTGCGCCAGCAGGCTGAGGAGACAGGTTCGCAGCCGTTCTGGCCGTTCCCGTGTGCAGACGACAACCGTCACGTTGGGTGCCTCTGACAGCACCCTGTGGCGCGAAGCCAGGAACGGTGGCAAGGCGGCACCGCTCAACTGGTGCGGATCCGACCTCAGCGCGATCTCCTCGCCCAGTTCGGCATGGACCGCCGCCGTGACCTGATCGCCGGTCAGCCCTTCTGGAGGAACCGCGATAATGATGGCGCCGATGGGCTCGGTGTACACGGTCACCATCACCCAGGCACTCGTCGCTCCTGACGGCGCCTCTTGAGGAGGGATCCCCGGCACTTCTTCGGACATCTCGACATCAAGACACAGGCAGGGGGCCGTCATCTCGCCGGTCGTGATGACCCGTGCCGCCTCTAACGCTTCCATAGTGGCCTCTCAGAATGCATCGTGACGACGTGACTACTCCCCCCTCAAGTCTTGCACTGCGGCGATCCGCAGTTCAGGGCACGCGCACGTGTATCCGCTCGACGACCCATGCTGTGGTCCCGATTAGCGAGACTCCTCCACCAAGGTCGACAACGTCGACCACGATGCGCTCACGTCTCTGGTCGAAGAGGCCGAGGAGCGGGCGGCCCTACGGGTGCCCCGCTTGCGTTCGGCGTGGATGGTGCGCAGCACCCTCATGCCGTCGGAGAAGGCGTTGAGGTTGCTCGAGCCGAAGTGGCGGCTGTGCTCGAAGCTCGGGACCTCGGCCACCACC
>Ga0182012_10007002_pt1 | contig 11358 bp, 10 predicted proteins | sample 612S2SmetaG_FD_120486 | JGI IMG/M metagenome (GOLD analysis project Ga0182012, IMG submission 120486) | Permafrost microbial communities from Stordalen Mire, Sweden - 612S2S metaG | ecosystem: Environmental > Terrestrial > Soil > Wetlands > Permafrost | place: Sweden: Stordalen | collected...
CGTGTGGGACGTCGGCGACCTGGGCGGGTCGCTCCCGGGCGCCCCGGTGGCGGCGGCCATCGCCGCTGCGGTCGGAGCGGGATCCGCGCCCGACGCCATCCTGTTCCCCGCCACCTACGACGGTCGCGACATCGCCGCCCGCCTCTCGGTGAAGCTGGACCGGCCGGTCCTGACCAACGTGGTCGACCTGACCGCCGGCGACGGGGGGCTGGTCACCCAGCACGCCATCTTCGGGGGGAGCCAGATGGCCTCGGCCCGGTTCACCGCCGAGGGACCGGGGATCTACGTGGTGCGGGCCAAGTCCTTCGCCGCCGAACCGTCGGGCGGCGCCCCGGCGGCCGTGTCGGCCCTGGCGGCACCGGACACCGGTGCCACCGGCACCGCCCGGGTGGTCTCCCACCACGTCGAGGAGCGGACCGGTCCCAAGCTGGACGAGGCCAACGTGGTCGTCTCCGGGGGTCGCGGGCTCGGCGAGAAGGACCAGTACGTGCTCATCGAGGAGCTGGCCACCCTGCTCCACGGAGCGGCCGGGGCCAGCCGGGCCATCGTGGATGCCGGCTGGGTGCCCTACTCCCACCAGGTCGGCCAGACCGGCAAAACCGTCAAGCCCACCGTGTATGTCGCCTGTGGGATCTCCGGTGCCACCCAGCACCTGGTGGGGATGAAGAACTCGAAGAACATCGTGGCCATCAACAAGGACCAGGACGCACCGATTTTTTCGGTGGCCGACCTGGGCATCGTGGGTGACGTGCACAAGGTGCTCCCGAAACTCATCGAGGCCATCAAGTCGCGGGGGTGAGACCCGTCCCGGGGGTGGCTCGGCTAGGAGCGCGCCTCCGCTGAAATGCGTGGGACCGGACGCTGTCCGGGGGGATCGCCGTGCCATAATGTTGGCCCGCATCCCCGACCGCTCCGATCCCCAGGGACGTGATCTCCACCACTCAACGCCGCCGCAGCCGTCGTGACCCACGCGGGTGGCTCGGTGGAACCCCCGGGTCCACCCTCCACCCGGGTACCCGCCAACTCGACCAGCTGACCTCGGCGAGCGCCCGGTCCCATCGGGCGCACTGTGCCTAGGCCGATCGAGGGCACCAGCCCCTACCTCCCGGGACTGGACGGCATCCGGGCCATCGCCGTCCTGGCCGTGATCGCCTACCACCTGAACTTCGGCTGGGCCTCCGGTGGCCTCCTCGGGGTGCAGGTGTTCTTCGTCCTCTCGGGCTACCTGATCACCGACCTGCTGCTCGCCGAGTACTCCCGTCACCGGGGGATCGGCCTCAAGATGTTCTGGATCCGGCGGGCCCGCCGGCTGCTGCCCGCGCTGTTCGTGATGCTGTTCGTGGTGGTGGGCTGGGCCACACTGTTCGACCGGTCCCAGCTGGCCGCCCTGCGCAGCGACCTGCCCGCCGGGATCTTCTACTTCAGCAATTGGTGGGACATCTTCCACCACATCTCCTACTTCGCCCGGTTCGGGCCGCCGTCCCCCCTGGGGCACCTGTGGTCGTTGTCCATCGAGGAGCAGTTCTACGTGCTCTGGCCGCTCCTGATCCTGGCCGGGTTCCGTTGGCTGCACGACCGCCGGGCCATGCTTCTGGCCACCCTGGGCCTGGCCGCCCTGTCGGCCCTGGAGATGGGCATCCTCTTCTCCCTCCTGCCCCCCGGCGCCGATCCCACCCGGGTCTACGACGGGACCGACACCCGGGCCTTCGCCCTCCTGGTCGGGGCGTCCCTGGCCTTCGTGCTCCCCCGTAACCGGAACTTCGCCCCGGTCTCCCCCAACGCCGGCCGGGTCATCAACCTGGTGGGGGGAGTGGCCCTGCTCGGCATCTTCGTCATGTTCTGGCACACCAACCAGTACGAACCGTTCCTCTACGAGGGCGGTCTCCTCCTCTTGTCCCTCCTCACGGCCCTGGTCATCGGCGCCACAATCCACCCCGGATCCCAGCTCCGGGTGGTCCTCGGATGGGAGCCGCTCCGCTGGGTGGGCGAACGCTCCTACGCCATCTACCTCTGGCACTACCCGGTCATCGTCCTCACCACCCCGCTCGACGCCGGGGCCAGTGTGGTGCGGGCCATCCTCCAGATCGGCATCACCCTGGTCATCGCGGCGTTGTCGTGGCGGTACATCGAACAGCCGGTCCGCCACGGCGCCCTCGGCCGCCAGTGGGAGAAACTCCGCCGGCACCGGTGGTCATGGCCGACCCTGCGCCCGGTGGGTTGGGTGGTGGTGGGAGCGGTCTCGCTCAACGCCGCCCTGTGCGCCCTGGGCCTCTTCGGGGTGGTGTCGGCGTCGGCCGATCCGGCGTCCCAGGTCACCGTCATCGTGCCCGTCCGGCACCACGTCTCCGTCCCCACCACGGTGCCCGGTCGGCGGGCGGGCCCGGTCACCACCACCACCACTGCACCGCCGCCGGCCGGCCAGGACGTCACCGCCATCGGCGACTCGATCATGGTGGACGCCGCCCCCTACCTCGAGCAGTTCCTGCCGGGCATCGCCATCGACGCCCAGGTGGGACAGCAGCTCTACCAGGTGCAGGACGCCGTGCCCAGCCTGAAGCGGGAGGGGGTGGTGGGCGACCGGCTCATCCTCGAGTTGGGCACCAACGGTCCCTACTCGGTGCAGCAGCTGGAGCAGTTGATCAACTCCTTCGGTCCCATGCGCCGGATCGTGCTGGTCAACACCCGGGTCCCCCGACCCTGGCAGGACCAGGTCAACCAGACCATCGCCGCCGTGGCCCGGGACTATCCGAACGCCACCGTGGTGGACTGGAATGCCGCCAGCGCCATCCACCCGGGGTTCTTCTACCCCGACGGGGTGCACCTCGATCCCGCCGGGGCCAAGTTCTACGCTGCGCTGCTGGCCCAGGCGGTGACATCACCGGTCCCGGCCAGCCCCTCCCACCGTCGCTAGACACGACCGCCGTCGAGCAGCCGCCCAGTTCCGCGGCTGTTCAGATCAGCGGCCAGGGGTAGGGCGGTCGGTCGCCGGTGGGCTCGGGGAAGACGCCGCTGTCGACCAGCCGGCGGGTCCGTTCCACCACGGCCTCCTGCTCGGCCTCCGACAGCAGGCCGGCCAGGCCCTCGGGCGGGTCCGCGGCCAGCCGGTCGAGGTCGCCGAGGAGCTCGTCGGGGAGGGGGTCCCCGGCGAAGTCCCAGATGACCGTGCGCAGCTTGGGCTGGCGGTGGAAGCACAGTCCGTGGTCGATCCCCCACAGCCGGCCGTCGGGACCCCGGAGCACATGGCCGCTCTTCCGGTCGGCGTTGTTGGCCACGATGTCGAAAGCGCACAACGTCCGGAGGACCGATTCGTGACGACCCTCGTCAAAGAGGGTGAAGTAGTGCTCGCTGTAGTCGGCGGCCACAAAGAGCTGGAGCGAACCCTCACCCATCGGCCCGTCGTCGCGGACCACGGTGGGGGGCACGAGCCCCCAGCCCAGGGCTTCGGAGAGGGTGTAGGCCGCCGCCTCCCGGCGGAAGAGCCGGTCGGGGAAGTCCCACAGCGACTGCTCGCCGGCGCCCGGCTTGTAGACGGCTCCCACCGGTGGGTCGGCCCCGGTGGCCAGTGTGACCAGGTAGGTCAGGTTCGAGCTCCAGGGCAGCCGTCCGACCACGGTGAAGTCGCATCCGCCCAGCAGTCCTGTCAGCGTCTCGAGCCCGGGTCCGCCGTCGGGGCTCCAGCCGGCTACACCGCCGGCGGCCGGTGGCCGTTGGTCCGGGGACATTCGTGTCCTGAGGGGTCGAGGGGTGAGCCGCACAACGGGCACGGGGGCCGGCCCGACTCGACCAGTCGGGTGGCCTCGATGGCGAACGCCGCCGCCTGCTCCCGGGTGATCGACAGCCGGGCGATGGCACCGGACTCGTCGTCGGGCACGAGCTCCTCGATGACCAGGGTGATCCGGTCCTCGACCTCGTCGTAGGAGACTCCCACCGTCCCCACCACCCAGGCCGGCTCGGCCGGCTCCTCGAGCGGGAGGCCGTCGGGGAGATGACCGGGCCTCTGCTGGTCCCGCACGATGCGGGCCAGATAGTCGGCCACCACCGCCACCTGCTGTTTCTCGATCTTGAGGGTGAGCAGCACCGGACCCTGGCGGCACTGCAGCAGGAAGAGCCGGCTGCCGGCCGGACCCACCGCGCCGACGGTGATCCGCTCGGGATCGGACAGGTCGTAGCCCTCGCTCACGCCACGGCCAGATCATCGAGGGAGGCGGTGGAGTTGACGGTCAGGACGGCCGGACCGGCCGGGCTGTAGGCCAGAGCGGACACCGAGCACGGGGAGATGACCAGGCGCTGGAAGAGGTCGAGGTGGGTGCCGGCGGCCATGTTCACCGCGGCCTTGATGGGATCGGCGTGGGACACCGCCACCACGGTCTCCCCCCGGTGCATCTCCACCAGGCGGGCGATGGCCGAGGACATCCGGGCCTGCATCTCCTGGAACGACTCGCCGCCCGGAAACCGGAATCCGCTCGGCCACTGCTGGACCTGTCGCCACTCCGGCTTCTTGACCAGCGTGGTCAGCCGGGCGCCGGTCCACTCGCCGAACTCGCACTCCAGCAGGCCCCGTTCGGTCCGCACCCGCAGGCCGAGCTGGCGGGCGATGGGCCGGGCCGTCTCCATGGTCCGCTCGAGCGGGGAGGCGTAGACGGCCACCGGGGGGCGCCGTCCGGCCGCCACCAGGGCCGCCAGTCGGCCCCCGACCGCTTCGGCCTGGGCCCGCCCCTCGTCCGACAGGTGCAGGCCGGGGGCCCGTCCGGGCAGGACCTTGCCGGTGGTCGGCGTCTTCCCGTGCCGGACCAGGAGGACCACGGTCGGTCGAGTGAGTGCATCCCGTCGGCTGGCCACGCCCGTTCACCGTACTCCGTCCGGGCCCGGACCCGACCCGAACCACCCGACGGCTGATGTCCGGCCGGCCGAGCGGTGGCCGAGCGGTCCGGCCTCAGGGCCTCAGGGCCTCAGGGCCTCAGGGGGCCACGCCGGCCAGTGGCCGGGCCGGGTTCTCGTCGGACCCGCAGCCATCCAGCGGACCGAGGTCGTCGGGTGCCACCGGATCGTGGCTGTGGTCCTCGCCCGAGAGCCGCGACGGCCACCAGTTCCACCGGCCCAACAGGACCACCACCGACGGCACCAGCAGCGTGCGCACGAAGAAGGTGTCGAGGAGGATGCCGGCGGCCAACCCCAGCCCGATCTCCTGGGCCTGGGTGTTGCCGGTGGCGGTCAGCACCCCGAAAGTACCGGCCAGGATGAGTCCCGCCGAGGTCACGGTGGTTCCGGTGGCCTCCACGGCCCGCCGGACGGCCACCCGGATCGGCGCGTGGTGGGCCTCCTCGCGGATCCGGGTCATCACCAGGATGTTGTAGTCCTGGCCCAGGGCCATGATGAAGAGGAACATGAAGAAGGGGAGGACGTAGTTGATGCCGTCCTGCCCCCCGATCAGGACGAACACCAGAACGGCCAGTCCCAGCGAGGCCAGATAGGACAGGCCCACGCTGACCACCAGGTACAGGGGGGCCACCAGGCTGCGCAGGACCACGGCCAGCAGCAGGGCCAGGACGATCATCACGATGGGGATGATCTCCATGAGGTCGTGGCCGGAGATGGTCCCGACGTCCGAGGCCAGAGGGGCGTCGCCGGTGACCCCGGCGGCGGAGGCCCCGATCGTCCGTCCCACCCGGGCCACCGCCGCCCGCACCGCCGGGATGGCGTCGGCCGCCGCGGTGCTGTCCGCCCCGCCGGCCCGCAGCGCGGTCTGGTACTGGATGGTGCGTCCGTCGGCGCTGATGAACTGGGTGGAGGCCTGATAGGCCTCATAGGCGGCCGCCGACACGGTGACCCCGGCCGGGGGCGCCACCGGCAGGGACGCCGCCGGACCCCGGGAGGCCAGCTGGTCGTGGGCCTCGGCCAGGGCCGCCGCGGAGACGGTGCCCCTGTTGGGATTGAGGGCCCCGGTCACCGCGCTGAACTCCCCGGACCGGACCAGACCCGCCTGAGCCCGGTCGAGGAGGGCCGGATCGTCCCAGACCGGGACCGGCAGCCGGAACACCACAGTGGTGGGATTGGTCCCCACCGAGGGGAAGTCGGCGCTCAGGATGGCCTGACCCCGGCCCGAGTCCGACGTGGACGGCGGCGGGGGATCGTTGAATCCGTTGGGCGAGTAGGCCAGCATCGACAGCGCCAGCCCCCCGAAGATCACCAGGCCCAGCACCAGGGTGACCACGGGGCGGCTGACCACCTTGCCGGCGATCCGGCCCCAGACACCGCCCTTGTGCCGTCCCACCTTGGGGATCCGCGGCCAGAAGACGCTCCGGCCCAGCACGGCCAGGAGCGCCGGCAGCAGGGTCAGGTTGGCCAGCAGGGCCACGGCGATCCCGATGGCCAGGGCCGGCCCCAGGCCGCGGTAGAGGCCGAAGGTGGCGATGACCACGGTGGCCAGTGCGCCCATCACGGTCAGACCGGAGAAGGTGATCGATTCCCCCACCTTGCACAGGGAGAAGGCCACGGCGTCGTCCACGCTCTTGCCGAGTCGGAGCTCTTCCCGCAGCCGGAAGATGAGGAACAGTCCGTAGTCGGTGCCCGCCCCGAGCAGCACCACGATGAGCAGGACCGGCGTCAGGTTGGACACCTCGACCCCGAGGTGGGTGGACTCGGCGATGATCGGGCCGGCGGCCACCAGGGCCACCGCCGACGGGAGCAGGGCCACCACCGGGGCCAACAGGGCCCGGAACGTGAGGAACAGGAGAACTACGATGAACAGGATCGAGAGGATTTCGGTCAGGGTCTGGATCCGGCCGCTCTGGTTCTGCTCGTCCACCGAGGTGGCCAGCCCGCCGGTCAGGTGCATCTGCAGACCCGGTGGGGGCCGGGCGTCCACCAGGGCCGTCCGCAGGGCGTCCACCGTGCCGGTGACGTCCCGGTCCTGGGCGTTCGACGGGAGGGTGACCTCGACCAGCGCCCGGGCGCCCCGGCCGTTGGCCGAGACGCCCTGGTCCAGCACCGAACTCACCAGGTGCACTTCCCGCATGGCCTGCTCGGCCCGGGCCACGGCCGCGGTGTCGGCTGCGGTCAGCGGCCCTCGGCCGGTGGCCGCCACGAAGGTGGTGGTGTCCACCGGGTGGCGGGTGTTGAAGGCGTCGGTCAGGGCCTGGGCTCTGACGCTGGGCTCGGTGGCCGGGAGGAACTCGGTGTTCGAGTTCTTCTCCACACTGGTGAGTGACGGCAGCGAGAAGGCCAGCACCACGGTCACCACGATCCATCCGGCGATGATCAGCCAGCGGAACCGGACGGTGAACCGTCCCAGGGCGGCGAACAAGTGGAACTCCTCCAGGGTTCGATACTGGACTCCGGCGGCGGGACGGGTCGATGGTGGTGACCCGACCCCGGGCAACGGGTGCTGCAGGGCGGCACCCCGGCCGGCGGTCCGGGCCCGGGTTCCGGGGGGAAGCCTAGGCCCGTCCCCGGTGCCCGTTTAGGGTCCATCGGCCTTAAACCGAGGATTATTACGCGATTTTCACGTGGCGGCGGGCAGCCGGCGGGGCATGGGGACGGCCGTTTCGGGCCACCGGCGCCGGCTCACCCGGGCCAGGCGGTGGAGCAGGGCGATGGCCCCCGGGTCGTCGTCGCCGGGCCGGGACTCGAGGGCCCCGCCGGCCAACATGGCCTCGATGAGCTCCCGGCCCGTGTCGGTGCGCACCATGGTCAGGGTCCAGTCGTTGAAGGCCCCGATCCCCCCGGTGGAGATGTCGGCGTGTTCGGCGGCGAAGTCGGGGCACGAGGTGCAGCCCTCGCGGGTCCACGCGTGGGCCTCTTTGAGGGGGATCTCGTGGAATTGGCCGTCCCGGGTCCAGACCTGGAACACGCCCTTGATGTTCATCTTCACGATGTCGGCCCGGGCGATCCCGTACCGGTCCTCGAACAGTTCGGTGAAGATGGCGTCGTCGAAGGTCTTCGAGCACATGAGGCCGATGGTCAGCGAGAGGCGCCGGGCGATCTTGCCGGCCTTGCGGGCCTTCATCACCGGGGCCGCCGACGACTGGCACCCCATGCCGACCAGGGCGATCCGCTCGGCCCCGGCCTCGATGGCCCGGGGGTAGGCCAACGGGTTGGCCGAGTAGGTGTACCGGGACCCGGCCGCCCCCAGCACCTCGGCCCGGGTGGTGGCGACGGCCGGAACCGCCTTCCACGTGGACCCGTCCCCTTCGAGGGTGGAGACCAGGGCCGCATCGATGAGGTCGTGCTCCAACGCCCAGATGAGGATGGCCGACACCAACCCACCGTCCTGGCCCCTCTCGAGGATCTCCGGGTCGGTGGCCCGCAGGAGCAGGGTGTCCGAGGCCACCCCGGCCACCTCGTCGGCGGTCCGTTCCCGCCCGAACAGGTGGGTGTCGATCTCGGGCTCCCACAGCCGGAACCGGGGGCAGGCCCGGGTGCACATGGTGCACCCCTTGACCCCGTGGGTGCAGCTGTCGGGGCCACCGTCGGCGTCGATGTGGAACGGCTTGTACCGGCCACCGGTGTCGTCGTAGGAGAGGACGTCGTAGGGGCAGGCCACGATGCAGGCGGCGCAGCCGGTGCACAGCCCGGACGTCACGACCTCGGTGAACAGCTCGGCCCAGTGCGGCTTTTCGGGGGGCATGGCCCAACCCTAGCGAGGCCCACCGGACCGGGGCGGGACAGGTCTGGCTACCCTCGGGCCGTGCCCGAGATGCTCGAAGTCGAGACCTACCGCCAGTTGGCCGAAGCGGCGCTGGGCCGGACCATCGTGAAGGTGGTCAGCCCCGACGCCTGGTACCTGAAGGGGGCGGCGACGGGCCCCGTCCTCCGGCGCGCCCTGGTCGGCTCGCGGTTCACCCGGGCCCGCCGGATCGGGAAGCTCCTCTTGTTGGACGTGGATCAGGGGCCCACCGTCGGCATCCGGTTCGGGATGACCGGCACCCTGGTGGTGGACGACCGTCGGGGGGTGGACCAGATGCACTACGCCCCCCGCCGCCGCGATCCGGCCTGGGACCGGTGGACGGTGCGGTTCACCGACGGCGGCTCGTTGGTGGTGCACGATCCCCGACGCCTGGGCGGGGTGCTGGTGGAACCGGACGAGTCGGTGCTCGGTCCCGACGCCTCCACCATCACCCGGTCGGCCCTGGCCGCCGCCCTCGGGGGATCCCGCACCCCGCTGAAGGCCCGGCTGCTGGACCAGTCCACGGTGGCCGGCATCGGGAATCTCATCGCCGACGAGCTGCTGTGGCGGGCGGCCCTGGCGCCGGACCGCCCCTCGGATTCGCTGACCCCCGTCGATGTCCGCCGCCTCCACCGCCAACTGGGTCGGACCCTGGAGGACCTGACCCGGGGCGGGGGGTCCCACACCGGTGACCTCATGGACCAGCGCCGCCCCGGTGGGTGCTGTCCCCGGGACGGGACCGAGCTGACCCGGTCGACGGTGGGAGGGCGTACCTCGTGGTGGTGCCCCCGCCACCAGCTCTGACCGGTCCCTGCCGCTCTGACAGGTCCCCGGCGCCGTCACCGCGTCACGGCCTGACCGCCGACACCGCCTGCGCCTGGCGACCTCTTGACAGGAATTTAATAAGTGCGCATACTAAATGCATGATCCTGCTCACCACCGCCCACGCCACATCGTCGGCCCCCCCGTCGGTCTTCTTCGACCGGTGGGCCGACACCGACACCTGGCCCGAGTGGGACCACGCCGTCGTGTGGGTCCGTCGGGACGGCCCGTTCGCCGTGGGCACGACGGGCACCCTCAAGCCCCGGGGGGGACCGAAGGTGAAGTTCGTGATCGAGACGCTGGTACCCGGTCGGGAGTTCACCGACCGCTCGTCGATGCCGGGTGCCTCGCTGACCATCCGGCACGAGGTCGGCGTCCAGCCCGACGGCCGGACCGGGGTGGACATCACCGTCTCCCTCGACGGCCCGTTGGCCCGGGTGTGGAAACTCCTGGTCGGCCGCGGGGTCGCCGAGTCCACCCCGGCCGGGCTCCAGCGGCTGGTGGAGGTGGCCGAGTCCGCTCCGGTCCCCGGGTCCGGGGTGGCACCGTGACCTCCCGGCGGGGACCGGCCGTCCGGCGGTGAGCGCCGCCCGCCGGCTGGCCACCGGGTTCGCCCGCCCCGAGGAGAGCACCGGACTTCTCCTGTGGCAGGTGACCAACCGGTGGCAGGCGGCCCAGCGGGCCGCCCTCAAGCCGTTCGGCCTGACCCATGTCCAGTTCGTCCTGCTGGCCTCCCTGGCCTGGTTGGGCGCGGACGGACCGGTGACCCAGCAGCAGCTGGCCGGCCACGCCGGCACCGACCCCATGATGACCTCACAGGTGGTGCGGGCTCTGGAGGCGCGCCACCTGTTGGCCCGGTCGACCCACGACACCGACCGGCGGGCCCGGGCCCTGTCCATCACCGACCGGGGCTCCCGTCTGGTCAACCGGGCCGTGGTGGCCGTGGAGGCCTGTGATCGGGACTTCTTCGCACCGCTGGGTGGCGGCCGGCCCGGATTCACCCGGTCGCTGGCCGTGCTGGGCCGCCCCGGGGCGGATGTCTAGGCGCCCACCTCGGCCAGAACCTTGGCGGCGTGGCCGTCGGCCTTCACGTGGTACCAGGCCCGGGTGATGGTGCCGTCCGCCCCGATCAGGAACGTGGACCGGATCACCCCGATGGACTTCTTCCCGTAGAGGGTCTTCTCGCCCCAGGCCCCGTAGGCCTCACCCACGGCATGGTCGGCGTCGGTCAGGAGGGGGAACGTGAGCCCGTACTTGGACCGGAACTTCCGGTGCTTGTCGGCGCTGTCGGCGGAGATGCCGAGCACGGTGACCTTGGCCCGGGCGAAGGCCTGCAGGTTGTCGTTGAACTGACAGGCTTCCTTGGTGCAGCCCGGCGTGTCGTCGCGCGGGTAGAAGTAGACGACGACCGGGCTCCCGGCGAAGTCCTGGAGCGACACCGCCTTCCCGTCCTGATCGGGGAGGGTGAAGCCGGGTGCCTTGTCGCCGGTGTCGAGCTTTCCCATGGTGGGTGCTCTCCTTTCGTTGGGCAGTGGATTCGTGGGGTGGATCGTGGGGTGGTGGTGGAGTGCCGGCCGGACCGGCGCCACCGCACCGTGGCCCGCCCACGATGGCACAAACCCGCTTCCGCGGGTACGGACAGACCGTGGGAGACTCGGCGTGACGTGCCTGCGAAGGGAAAGCCATCCATGACCAGTTCGACGACAGACGCCACCGCACCGGGGCCCGACGCCCCCGCCACCGGGACTGGCCCCGACGGGTCGCCCCACAACCGCCGGAAGGTCTATGAGGACGGGCCCGACGGGATCCGGGTGCCCTTCACCGAGGTCTCCCTGTCCGACTCGCCGGCCGCCGACGGCGCCACCCCCAAC
>Ga0182012_10007004_pt1 | contig 11357 bp, 12 predicted proteins | sample 612S2SmetaG_FD_120486 | JGI IMG/M metagenome (GOLD analysis project Ga0182012, IMG submission 120486) | Permafrost microbial communities from Stordalen Mire, Sweden - 612S2S metaG | ecosystem: Environmental > Terrestrial > Soil > Wetlands > Permafrost | place: Sweden: Stordalen | collected...
AATCCACGCGCCTCACATGAGGCGCGACCTTTGGCTGATGCACTGACAGGCACCGGCTCTTGTTTCAATCCACGCGCCTCACATGAGGCGCGACCCCCTGTTGTCGCGAGGGGAAGCGTCGAGGCTGGTTTCAATCCACGCGCCTCACATGAGGCGCGACGCTGCCCGTGGTGCTGATGCCGCCGAATGCGCCGGTTTCAATCCACGCGCCTCACATGAGGCGCGACCATCCTCGGCGGACAGGATGACCCGGCCACCATTGGTTTCAATCCACGCGCCTCACATGAGGCGCGACAGCACGAGGTTGAAGTCGTGCATTGAGAATATCTTAGCGGCCCTCGTGCGCGGAAGTCGAAGGAACAGCGCCGAGCGGCGGGCTGAGAAAAGGAAGCGTTGGCGGAAGGTCTTTGTGCTGAGTGGCTTGCGTCCATCGCGAAAGTCCCGGGGATTTGCTGTGTGCTTGGGGTTCGCGTGGCTAGATGACCAGCGGGCCTTCGGGGTCGAAAGAGGGCTTTGCGCCTATGTGTTCGAGGCGATTGTGCCAGTTGTTCCCGAGGAAGTAGAAACGTAAGCTGTCGTGTTCGGGATCGATCTCCTGAACGAGTTTAGCTTTGAGCTTGACCCATTCGGCTGCGTCGACCAAACATTCAAAGACGGAAAATTGGACGCGCTGACCGTGATTCTCGCAGACGCGGGCGACACGGCGGAGGCGACGCCTGCCAGCGGTGGACTCGGTGTTGACGTCGTAAGTTACAACGATTAGCAGGGTGTGCTCATTTCCAAATCAAAGCGGGATAGCCATCGAGATCGCCGCGAATGTGACGAGCGAGAAGGAGGGCCTGGGCGTATGGCAAAAGGCCGATCTCGACTTTTTCGGCGAGGAACGGGTGTTGGATTTCTTCCTGCTTGCGTTTTTGCCAGGCGATGAGCACCTCTTTGCGAGTGGCTTCGTCCATGCTGATGGCGCCGGATTCGCGGCGGTAGAAACCGGCGGGTTTGATCTGACGCCGATTGATGAGAGTGAGGGCTAAGCGGTCGGCGAGAACGGAACGGAGCTCTTCCATGAGATCGAGGGCGAGGCTGGGGCGTCCGGGGCGGTCCTGATGGAGAAAGCCGACGGCAGGATCGAGGCCGACGGATTCGAGTGCGCCGACGCAGTCGCCAGCGAGGAGCGTGTAGAGAAACGAGAGCAGTGCGTTGAGGTTGTCGAGGGGCGGACGGCGGGAGCGCTCTTTCATGAAGAAGCTCTCCTTTTCAACGCCGATGAGGTGGTCGAGGACAGAGAAGTAGGCGCGACCAGCCTCGCCTTCGATGCCGCGCAGGGCTTCGAGGTCGGCGGCGGTTTCGGTCAGTTCGATGAGGCGCGCCATGCGGGTGCAGGATTTATCGAGCAGGGCAGATGCTTCGGCGTTGCTGGTTTCGCGAGCGCCGCGGAGGAGTACGCTGCGAGCGTTGACAATTTTGCCGGCGATAAAGCTGGAGGCGATGGCGAGGCATTGGGCTTCCTGGGCGGCGATGCGGTACTGCTGGCGGCGTAGGAGAACGTTGCCGGAAATGGGGCCTTGGAAGCGGCCGATGAAGCGGCCACGCTCCGTCAGAAATGCCAAATAGACTTGGTGTTCGGCGCAAAGGGACATGAGGCCGGGGGTGCACATGACGCGGCCGAAGCAGACGATGGAGCCGAGAGTGTGGATGGGGACGCGGAGGCGGACGTCGTCGCCGACACGGACGAGTGCGGTTTCGCCGTCGCGGCTGAGGTAGGAGTCCTGGGTGGTGATGTAGAGAGTGTTGAGGAGTTTTTTCATGGGAGGTTTGGGTCTCCCGGCGGGTTGAGTACTTGGCGGAGCGCGTTTTTCATGTAGAGTTTGGCGCTTTTGCCGGCAGTGACTTTGGGTTCGCAGACTTCGAGCAAAGAACAGCTTTTGCATTTTGGGGCGAAGACGGGGAGCGGGGTGACGCCGGCGCGGGTGAGGGCGTGGAGGCGCTGGATGAGAGACTGAACGCGTTGGCGGAGGGCTTGATCAAAGGGGACGGCGGTGCGGCGGCGGGGTTCGCCATAGAAGAGAGAGCCTTCGGGGATGGAGACGTTGAGCATTTCTTCGAGACAGAAGGCTTGGGCGCAAAGTTGGACTTCGTCCATGTCGGTGGCTTTGGGTTTGCCGCGCTTGTATTCGACGGGGCGGGGGCCGGTGCCGGGGTGGAATTCGACGACGTCGGCGCGGCCGGCGATGCCGTAGTGGAGGGAGCGGATGCGGAGGCCGCGGCAGGTTCGGATGCCGTCGCGGATTTCGGTGGTTTCGGAGTCGGCGTTTTCGTGGAGGAGGCGGCCTTCGGCGGTGAGGCGGTTTTCGGACCATTGCTGTTCAAGGTGGATGAGGGCCCACTGGCGCTCGCAGAAGGCGAGGTGTTGGAGGGCGGAGAGGGGGAGGAGGTCGGATTCGGCGAACATACGATAGTGGCCGCACCAAGGGCGTTAATTCGAGAGATTGAGAAGGCTCGTCCCTGGCGGCATGTTTTCCTGGTTGACTTCGACCAAGTAGTCTTCAAACGACCGAGGGACCGCCGTTTCGTCTTTGCGGCGTGCCACTATACGACTTAGGAGTGAGTGAGCGGGCGCGTTTCCGAGCTTACTTTCGTGTTTGAAAACATACAACCCGCGCGATGACATTTCTCCCCTCGCGGCGGACCGGTCGTGATCGAACATATTTAGCAGAGCTTCCCAAAGGACTTGGAGATCAGCTTCGGTGAATCCTGTCTGTTCGGCTAAGTGAGCGGAGATGAAGCCGTGAGCGAGGTAAAGGCCGTACGGAACGGTAAATTTTCGGCCCATGGTCCGGTTGTCACCCTGCTGTTTTGCGGCCTCGGCTTCGGTTGCGACCGCCATTCTAGTGATTGAGTGTTCTAACGCTACGATTGGATCAATCGACCGTCCAAAAGTGAGCTGTACAGGGCCGCGAACCTGCCCACAGTTGGGAGCGCTCTTAAGAGACATGACTGCACCAAAAGTCCGGATGTCAAAATAGTGCTGGCACATCCATTGACGCCCTTTTTCGACTTCGCCGCTGTCTGGACGCCTCGCTTTGACCTGCTTCAATCCACCGGCGATTTTATTTAAAAGACTATCTGGGCAGAGTTTGTCTTTCTTGGCATCCTTCAGCCACTGCGTTATTTCAGATTTTTCAAGGTCGGCAGCGAAGATCAGTTTGCCGGTACCATCTTCATCTACTTCAACTGTCAATCCAGCCGGCAAAGTGAAGGACTCTAGTTCAGCCGCCTCCGATTTAATAAGGTCAACACGCAACTCTTCACCGAGTCCAATGCCCAGTGCTCCGAAAGCTTCAACATGGGCGCGACCTAGTACAGCTTTCTCTCGGACATAAATGTTATTGGGGGACTTGTATTGATCTTTTAACGCAACGTAGTTGCGGATCTTTCGTTTGAGACAGACATCGGTGACGAGGCCGCGACCTGTTTCTGCGTCTATGCGTGGGAGATTTCCAGCGTCTGGATCGCCGTTGGGATTTCCGTCTTTCACATCAAATAACAGTGCAAAGTCATAGCGATTCTGCAGGATTGTCATGCTCGTTTCTCCGATTCGGTGTTTTTTGTAAAGAAGGCTTGTCGCTGATGGTAATAGCCGATGGCAAAGCGACCTTGTTGGTCCATGGGCAGGAGGGGTGGGAACTCCTGAAGCTTATTCAGGATCTCAGAGATCCAGCGCTCGAAGCCGATAACACGGCCCGGGTGTTCAATTTTCGCGAGGTGGTGCTTAGACAGTTTGAGTAAGTTTGGAAATACAGTGACAGGTGTTGCGGAAGCCGCGCCATAGAAACGATCGCGAATGGTAGCGTTGATTCCGGGGCTAGCTTCCTCTTGGATTTTTTCCAAGACGGCGAATAGACGTCCCAAGCGATAGCCGGGATGCGTATTGTCGATGTCAAGGGCCACTTTCAGTTCCTCCAGGTTGTTTCGGTTGCGATAACGTGAGTCTCGATTTATACACGCCTTAAGCAAGGCAGCGCGCGGGTAGGGGATGCTGCGGTCGGCGCGGATGCGACGGACACATGCCTGCAGAAGGGTGTTGGGATAAGGCAGTCCAGTGAGGATAGCGCGGATGGTGTCACCAGCCAGATTGGGAGGGACATTCTCGATTTTGCCTAAGGCGGCGATGGAGAGCAAGAGCCGAAACAGCGGAAGGTGGGGTTTGTCAAAAGGTGAATGTACTATCGCGAGATCTTCAAAATGTTGTACCAGCCGTCGGGCGAATTCGCTTACGCCTCCATGAAGCCAAAACCGGATGGAGATACGAGAGGCGTTCGGCGCCAAGCCTAGGACGAAGAATTGCGTGGACTCGGTCTGCTTTGCGTTGCGCCCGGTGGCAACGCTTTCGTATAGCGCTTTGACGGCTGCGACGCAGCGGTCTGGATCGTCCTTTGGAGGCTCGCTCCAAAACGATTGGAAGGAACTTTCCAGATCACAGTGTTCGTCGGCCCAAAAAACTGTAGAGGCGTCGCCGACTTGGACGCGTTGCTTTGAGTCTTTTCCTAACAGTGAGTTCAGCGCAGTTGTGTAGGCAAAGGCGGCGGTTTCGCCGACTGGGGCGTTTGCGCCCTGCCGTTCCACCTTTCCGTAAGACTCAAAGGCCCGCTGGTTGAACGAAACTACATTCGCTCCTGAGGACTGAGCGCCCCAGACGCCTTTGATCGCAGTGTGTAGGCGCTGCACTTTTGAGGACTGGCCAGATACCAGGCAGATACCATCCGTTTGGGCAGTCGACTGTCTGCGGCTACTCAGGAACTCGACGACAGCGGGCCTTTGGCAGATTGGGACAGTATCGGAATTGAGCCGGAAAGTCATGTTGGGGCTGGAGTCGACGATCTCGGACCAGTGAGGAGACTCGATCAGTTTTTGTAAGGGCGTATTGGCGAGGAACTGTCTAACCGCAACGATGCCTTCGTCATAAACCGTGATTTCCGAGAGCTTGCGCTGGAAAGCGAGACGTTGGTTTTCAAGCCGTGATTTTTCTTTCTGTTTGTTTTTTGCAGCTAGCTTAGCGCGAATTTTGGCAGTTTCCAGGCCGAAAATGTATTCGGGACTGCCCCAGAGTAGGTCGGCGGCGACACCGGAGGCTCGTTTGACTCCCGCAGGAACCTCAAATTGCCGAGCGCGACGCCGCTTGCCTTCGCCCTGGCGTGTGTCCTCTATCTGGACAAGTTCGCCTTGGGAGGAAACAACGATTATAAAAGGGACTTCTTGGAGTTGGAAACCTTCTGGCGCAAGTGCGGTGTCGGCATCTTTTGCGCGGCGCTCGTAGTATCTGGCGAGGGCCTGTAGGATCATCCGCGGATCTCAGGGCTCGTCGGCTCGGGAATCCGTACGACGCCTTTTTCTATTACGGCACTGAAAAATCGTGGCGCTGGGTCTTTTGCGTTCTTGAAATCCATGTCGTATAGCATCCAACCCAGGCTTCGAGATTCATCTATGGGCGGAGGCAGGACTGTTGTGGCGGAGCGAAGTTCGAACGAGCACGCGAACTCTCGACAGCCGAGATAAGGCTGATTGAAGCACTGGCCCTTTTCGGCGCGCCGCTCAAACATTTCGATGAATTTGGTTATCGACTCTTGCCGATTCGCGGACTCGGTTAATTCAAGACGCGAGTGCAAACGGTAACGCACGTCTCGAAGAAACAGGCCTGCGCGTTGCTGACGATCGTCTTCGACGTATAGGGCATTGCGGGCCGAACACTTTGACCCTACCTCATTGCGACGCAAGGACGTCCAGCGAACAGGCGTTAGTACTTCAATGCGTTCTGGAACCCACCGAACGGCCGGTTTCCAGAGGATTGACTCAAAAATGGATCTTACACTTGACGGAGTAATAACGTCATAACTTACACGCTCGACCTTCATTTCCGGCCGGGTAAAGCAGGCGAAGTCGCCACTCACTTCCAGGCAAAAGCTCGGCAACAGAACACCTCCAAGAGCAGCTTACGCAATAATACCCTAGATTATGTAAGCCTCGGGAGAAAATACTGGACTGTCGCTTACTCGAAGCCCCAGGACGTCGTCGTAGGCGAGCTGATCTTCTAACACAAAGTAACCAGATGCCTGGCTGACAACTCCTGAGTCGAGCAGGCGGTTCAGGTCGTGTTTATAAACCGAAACTGTGAAACGTTGCAATGCGCGGGTCAGTTCACGGTTAATGAATCCTTTCTTGAGCCGCTCGATGAATGGTCTGCTGTCGGTGGGTTGCGGGCCGGGATCTTTGTAAGGGACAACCAAATTGGCACTTTGAGACTCATCTATCAGTTGGAACTTCATCGCAGCGGTCTTAAATTGGATTTTTATATCTGAGGCATCCTTGGTGAGCAATTGAACGATTTCAAATTTGTCGAGGCCGGCGATTCCGATTTGAGCGAAAAAGAATTTGAAATATTGGCGGTAGGTTTCGGGGGCGAGCAGATCGAGTTCGCGATCTTGAAGCAAATTGCGAGTGGCCTGTTCAGCAAATCGGAGCATGCCGCGGAGCTGGCCGGGTGGAACAAAGACGACTACTTTTCCCATCTGGCCTGACGAATTTTCGCGGTTACAGCGGCCGGCTGCTTGCGCAATTGAGTCCAGTCCACACAGGGCGCGGAAAACTGTGGGAAAGTCAATGTCAACTCCAGCCTCGATCAGTTGAGTACTGACAACCCTCACAGGTTCGCCGTTTAGGAGCCGCCGTTTCACCGAGGCGATCACGCGGCTGCGGTGCTGGCCGCACATCAGTGCCGAAAGGTGGACCGTCCCTGGAGGCATCAGGCTATGGAGCGTCCGGCAATCCCGTCGGGTGTTAACAATCACAAGCACGCGCTCGTGACTACTCGCCTGGGCTGCGACTTCTTCCCATGGCGTGGTTTGGGACAAATCTTTCGGAATTACTATTTCGGTACGGCGGAGTTGACGGAACAAATCCGCCGGTTGATCGATGATTTCGCGGGTTGTGTCGAGGCCAGGGCGGCTTAGGCGTCCGAACGAATCTTTCTGCGCTTTGAGTGCGGGTTGCGTTGCCGAGCAGAGGACGAAGGTGACGCGGTAATGGTCTGCTAAGAGTCGGATGGCATCCAAGATGGGTCGGAGGAATTCAGGAGGCAGCAGATGGGCTTCATCGAGCACGACTACGCTGTTGGCGATGTTGTGGAGCTTCCGACAGCGACTGGTACGCGCCGCGAATAGGGATTCGAAAAACTGGACGTTCGTGGTGACAACCAGCGGTGCGTCCCAATTTTCCGAAGCCAGACGGCTGCGAGGCGTTTCGCGTTTGGGGTCCAAATTACTATGGTGCTCGATGACAGCGCCGCCGAAGATGCCACGAAAGATATCAGCGGTTTGCTCAATGATGCTAGTGAACGGGATTGCGTAGATAATGCGTGATTTTTGGTATTTCCATGCGTGTTCGAGCGCAAAGGCCAAGCTGGACAGAGTTTTGCCGCCGCCGGTTGGCACGGTGAGGGTATAGATTCCTTCTGGCCCGGTCGCTTTATCGCGGCACTGCTTCAGAATGTCTGCTCTGATTTCATTGAGCGGTGAACGGGGGGCGGCGTCCGCCTTTTCCTGCATCGAGAGATTGAACGGCTCCAAGAGGTCATAGGCCTTTAGATCCTGAGTTCGAACGCTGGCTCTTGGAGGGTCCATGAAGCTTTCAGTGTCGAGGAAGTCGGCGTCGACGAGACAGGAAAAGAGCATCCGCATCCAGAGATGCAGGCCTGTGGGGCCGCCAGGCGGCAATAGGGAGCGTATAGGGGGAGGGGTGAGAATATTGGGAGGAATCGAAGCGGCGAGCGCGTGATCGAGGAGGCCGGACTTCGCATCGCCTTCGAGTCTCTGTTCCAAAGAACCGCTACCAGAATCGTCAGGAAACCAATCAGAGAGACCCGCGTGATGACCAGCGATCAGGTAGGACAAGATGCGACCAACCGGAGCTTCTTTTTGTTGTTTTGCGTAGAGTGCGCCCGCGGACGAGTGATTTACTCGACCCGGACTACCTTCGGCGAGGTGGGCTTCATAGCCGCTTTCACTTCGAATGTAATTTTGAAAGTCTTCACCGAACTTGCCGAGATCGTGCCACAAGCCCGCGGTTGCAGCCCATTCGCCAGCACCGATGGGCGAGGCGAAGGCACTCGCCATTTTTGCAACATCAAGCAAGTGCTTTTCCAGTTCGTGGGCTCGTAAGCGTGATTCGTCGACGTGGGCGATGGGCGTTTTTGTTTCACTGGCTGTCATAAGGAAAGAGTTGTTCAACGGCTTAAAAAAGGCTGGGTGAGGTAAATCATGAAAATGGCGCTTGAGTGTACTGGATGTTCCCTCTTTCTCAACACACCAGTTGATGTCGCCTTTGGTCGCCGCCCTCTTTGCCAAGTCTATTCGCGCTGCCGCCACGCCACTGCGCTACGGTGCTAACTAGCGTTTACGGCTGCTCCATCTGCCTGGAGAACGTCACGAAGTGTGGGACCTTGAGCCGCTGCGCACGGGTGTGAGCGCCCAACTCATCCGCGCGAAAAGCAAGATCGTATGTCTTTCCTTTCCACTCGAAGGTGACCGAGGGCATTTCCGGAAACGATGCACAGCACTTCTGATTAGGCGCCGGCACGAAGGTTTTCAGTAGATACCGCTCTACCGCCTTTGCGTAAATTCCTTCAACCCGGTACTCCGCCACCAAAGGTTTGATCTGATCGTCCGGATGCGGCTTGCACGACAAGAATTTCAGATGCTCTGGCTTTTTGTGCAACTCCGCCAGCAGATCGCCGCACGTGGCAGGGTACCCTTTCTGAGCGCTGGCCAAGACAACAGAGACCGCCGCTAAGAGAATTGCCTTGATCCCGTTGCTCATTTGGTGACCTCCAGTTGACCTACCAATTTTCCCATGGAACCGGGCACCCGATGCGAGATGAGGTATTCGTACAGCGTTGTCCACTTTGGCAGCTCATGAGTGGTGACGCAGCCTTCCGAAAGATGACCTACGTGAATATAGCGCGTACTGTTGGCGTGGCTTCCGTTCAATCCAATGGGGAACCAGATGTCGTTGCCTACCATTCCCGGCGTTGCTTGTGCGTACCCTCTGGTATCCGCGTTTTGTCTGTGTGAACCGTCAGGCGCAAGAATCACATGGTGTCCCGGTGGAATGGGTGTGTACTTTTGATCGACGAAACTGTTGAGCGTAATCTGTGCGGTCATCAAGCCGTGAACGGTTAACTCTCCCCATTGTTGAAGGAGCCGCCCTTTGAATGGCGATAGCTCATACGACGGTGCGCCGACGTAGCGGACATTGACCGTTGCCGCGCCGTCTGGCCCCTGGTTGGACAGATATTTATCGGCGTTCTCTTTGGATAAGCTGGCTTCTTGTCCAACGCAGGTGTAACCGCCGTTAATCACAAAGTACGTTCTGCCGTTTTCTTCTTTGGTCATCTCCACCGCTGTGTATTCGCACAGAAACCAATCCTTCGTCATTGTTGGCTGCCGTGAAACAGGGTGGGCTGAGGGTATGTCAATTGCACTCTAAGCCAACCGTCATTTGATGCTCGGCGTGTGTACTTCGTTTTCCCGTTGGTCATGATAGAGCGCCCAGAATAGCAAGAAATGAAGCGGGAAAGGTGTGAACTAGATTACGGTTCGATATGGCCGATCAACTATTTGGCATTCTTGTTTGGGCCTTTGACCCTTTCTTTCGTTCAAGGCAGGATTAGGACGGCACCCATCGCAAGCGGAGAAAGTGTGTGAAATTTGGACGTTGCATTTCTCCATGAGATGTTGGCTGAAGTCGACGTCGAGCGGGAGGGAGTCGATGTGTTTGAATACGCGGCCTTCGCCGAAGTGGGTGGTGAGGCGATCATAGGTGCGGCCGGCGATGTCGGCAGCGTGGGCGGCGATCGGAAAGGAAGACGGGGATTCGGGCTTTGTTTCGACGGGGAGGGGTGGGTTGGCAGGATCTCGTTCTTTAGTAGTGGAGTGGAGTTGGACTTGAGCGGATTGAATCGTCATTTGACAGGCGGAGCAGGCGCTCCGCCACCGACCGGGCGGTCGTCCTCACAATGCTTGGCCTGGTTCCGGGGTGAGTCGGTGTGCGCAGCGAATCCGCCCGGGTAGTTTATCTAATGTTGCTTCTTGCGAACAACGCGGCGTAGGCGGAAGTAGTAACCGCCGACGCCGGCGACTAGGTCGCCGTCAGCGCGCAGCCAGAAGTCGCCACCGCACGCGTTGCCGTATTCGAAGACGATCGTGCGTGGCGGGAGGCCTAGATGATTTTCGACCGGGAGATGATTTATGCCGATCAGCCCTCCCGATGGCTCTTCGTTTGCGACTCTGCCGGCGGGACAGCCGCGTAAACCTTTCTTGGTGATGACAACCGAGCCTAGGGCGTGGCGGGCTTGCTTCTCTGTCATGCCACCCTGGTCGACTTCGGTGGGGGAACGGTCGAGGAGTTCGGCAACGCGCCAGTGGCCGATGTCGGCAGTCGAGCTAGACGGCTTGGGGGGCTCGTCGAGAGCGAAGAGTGGCGTGGAGACGAGGACCAATAACAGGAAGCGAGACCTCACTGAGCACGTCCCTGATAGACGGCAAATTCGCGTTGGCGGCGGTTCTGAAGTCCGCGCGAAATGGTGTGGCCCACGACGCGGTTTGGGTTGTGCGGGTCTCGGACGGCGACATGGATGGCGGTGGTCAGGATCAGCTGCCCGGCCGCTTCGGGGCCATTTTGATTGATGGCGTCGTAAACAGGTTGGGCACCGGTCACGTGGCCGCCACGGAGGTGCGCGCCTGGACCGGCGTTGTATGTGAGCGAAACCAGCGCGTCGAACTGCTCTTGCGTTAAAGGACGTTGGACGCGGCGTCTCACGAAATCCTCGGCCGTTCTCAAATCTTCCGCGAGCCTCTGCTGCATCTGCTCTGGTGTTGGGCGCTGTTGCATTTCTGCTTGAGAGCAGGGCCCCATGTGAACGAGCGAGCCAGCGCCGAAGGTACAGTTACCGCCTTGGTCGTTGTAGTAATGGTCGACGAAGCCGCCTTCGGCGCCGATCATCTGCTGGACGATGGCGGGTCGGGCGGTGAGTTCGGCTACGGGGCGATGCGGGTCGGGCGGTGGAGGGGCCGCGTGTTGGTTGGTTGCGTGTGCGTCCTGCGGGGTCGGTGTCAGTCTTGGTGTGGCCATGGAAGATTTCTTGTCGGTTCGATGGTGAATTTGCGGCGGGCGTTTCGACGAAGTTGGCGCGTCGCGAACAAACTAGGGTAGCTTACCGGAACCGTGCATCGCAAGCGGAGAAAGTGTGTGAAATTTAACGTTTCGCAGCAGAAGAAGAGTGAGCGCGACAGGCAGGCACGACGGCT
>Ga0182012_10007006_pt1 | contig 11355 bp, 8 predicted proteins | sample 612S2SmetaG_FD_120486 | JGI IMG/M metagenome (GOLD analysis project Ga0182012, IMG submission 120486) | Permafrost microbial communities from Stordalen Mire, Sweden - 612S2S metaG | ecosystem: Environmental > Terrestrial > Soil > Wetlands > Permafrost | place: Sweden: Stordalen | collected...
CGAGCCGGACCTGGCGCTGCTCGACATCAAGATGCCCGGGCTCGACGGCATCGAAGTCGCCCAGGCCTTAAAGGGCACCGGCACGGTGGTCGTGTTGCTCACCGCCTTTAGTCAGCGCACCCTCATCGAGAGCGCGCGCGACGCCGGGGTGGCCGCGTATCTCGTGAAGCCCTTTCGCAGCAGCGAGATCCTGCCGAAGTTGGCCGCGATCTTGAATCCGGCGGCGAGCGTGCCCCACGTGACCCACGACGCCCCGAGCGCGGACGACAAGATCGAGACCCGCGAGATCGTCCAACGCGCCAAGGAGATCTTGATGAACGAGCGCGGACTCGACGAGGCCGCGGCCTTCGAGGTCATCCAACAGTCCGCCATGCGCGCGCGTACGCGCATGCGCGACGTCGCACAGCAGATCTTGAAGGGCGAGTTCGTTGGCTGAGGCGCCCGACCAACGCCCTCTGGTGTTGTTGGACGGCATGTCCTTAGCGTTTCGAGCGTTCTTCGCGCTCCCGCCCGACATCCAGACGTCGTCCGGTCTGGTCACCAACGCCCTGCACGGGTTCGCGTCGATGCTGATCTCGCTGGTAAGTTCCCAGCGTCCCCGCGCCCTGGCCGTGGCCTTCGACTTACCGGGCGGGACGTTTCGCGATGCGTTGACCGAGGACTACAAGGGTGGACGGGCGGAGACCCCCGTCGAGATCGAGCACCAGTTCGATCTGATCCGCACGATGTGCGAGACGCTGCACATTCCGGTGCTCGGCGTCGAGCGCTTCGAGGCCGACGACGTCTTGGCGACGCTCGCCACGTGGAGTCGCGACGCGAAGATCCCCGTCGTCGTCGTCTCGGGGGACCGCGACACCTTCCAACTCGTCGAGGACCCCTTCATCAAGGTCCTCTACAACCGTCGCGGCGTGTCGGACTACTCCCTCTACGACGAAGCAGGCATCATGGAGCGTTGCGGCATCGAAGCGGCTCGCTACCCACTGCTCGCCGCGTTGCGCGGTGACACCTCGGACAACCTGCCCGGCGTGCCGGGGGTGGGGGAGAAGACCGCCGCGAAACTCTTCGCGCAGTACCGGGACTTCGACGACCTCTACGCCCACCTCGATTCGCTGACCCCGAAACTCCGCGAGAACCTCGCGGCCTTCGAAGAGCGCGCCCGTAACAACGAGCGCGTCATGCGCCTGGTGCGTGACGTGCCGCTCGACTTCTCGCTGGAGGACCTGACGCTCGGGGGATGGGACAAACAAGAGGTCAACGGCTTCTTCGAGCGCTACGAGATGAACTCCGTGCGCACGCGCGTGAACAAACTCATGTCCGACGGTCTGCTCGGTGAGGGCGTCGCCGGCGAGATGTCCGTCGCGCCACCGCCGCGCCCACCGAGTATCACGATCTCGCGCGAGGCGTCGCTCGCCGCACTGCTCGCGTCGACGGAGCGACCCGTGGTGGCCTTTAACGACGAACGCGTCGCCGTGCTCAACGCGGACTCGGGCGCGCTGAGTATCGAGGGCATCGACGCGTTCTTCGCCGCGATCGGCGAGACGACCTTCGCCGGTCACGATGTGAAGGGTCTCTATCGGGCGGCGGACCAGCGCGGAGCCACGCTGGCCGATCCGGGGGACGACACCTCGATCATGGCGTTCCTGGTGGACGCGATCAGTGGGCGCTACAGCTTGGCCGAGGTCACCGAGCGCTTCCTCGGAGAGCGCGTCGACGAGGAGCCACCCTCCCTCTTCTCCGCGTCGAGCGACGAGTCCCTCGTGCTCGACGCCCAACGGGTGGGTCGGTTGCTCGACGTGCTGCGCGCCGAGATCGAACGCTGGGAGCTCGGTCGGGTCTACCGCGAGATCGAGCTACCTCTGGTGGCGGTGCTCGGCCGCATGGAGGGTCGGGGCATCCGGGTCGACGTCGAGTTGCTGCGCACCATCGCCGAGGAGTTCGCCGCCGAGGCGAAGTCCTTAGAGGCCCAGATCCAAGAGGTCGCCGGTCACGAGTTCAAGGTAAATTCACCCCAGCAACTCCAGGGCGTCCTCTTCGACGAACTCGGCCTCACCGCCGTGAAGAAGATCAAGTCCGGGTACTCGACGGACGCCGGGAGCCTCGAAGCGATCGCCGACGAGCACGAGATCGTGCCGTTGATCTTGCGATATCGAGAAGTGGAGAAGCTGCGCAGCACCTACGGGTCGCCACTCATCGATTCGGTCGGCCCGGACGGACGCATTCACGCACGGTTCTCCCAAGTCGTCGCGCGCACGGGTCGCCTCTCTTCGGACAACCCCAATCTCCACAACATCCCCGTCCGCTCGGTCGACGGCCGTCGACTGCGCTACGCCTTCGTCCCCACCGACGGCTGGCTGATGGCGGTGTCGGACTACAACCAGATCGAACTGCGCATCTTGGCGCACCTCTCCCAGGACCAGGGACTCCTCGCGGCCTTCGCCAGTCAAGAGGACGTACACCGCACGATCGCCGCCTCGGTCTTTGGCGTCACGTCCAGTGAGGTGACCCACGAACAGCGCGAACGCGCGAAGGCCGTCTCCTACGGTCTCGCCTACGGGATGGAGGCCTACGGCCTCTCCCAACGCTTGGGCATCCCGGTGGCGTCGGCGAAGGAGATCATGAACCGGTACTTCGAAGGGTTCCCGAGCCTGCGCGCCTACCTCGACGACGTCATCAAAGAAGCCCGCAACCAGGGTTTCTCGCGCACGGAATTCGGCCGGATCCGACCCTTTCCCGAACTCGCCACCGCCGTCGGTCCCCAGCGCCAGGCGGCCGAGCGCCAGGCAATGAACGCCGGAATCCAGGGCCTCGCCGCGGACATCTTCAAGTCGGGACTCGTGCGCCTCGACCACCAACTCAGCGCCGCCGGCCTTCGGGCACGACTCATCCTCCAGGTTCACGACGAGGTGCTCGTCGAGGCGCCACCCGAGGAACAGCCAACGGTGAGCGCCATCATCCTCGACGCGCTGACCCACGCCGCCAACCTCAGCGTGCCGCTCGAGGTCTCACTCAATTGGGGCGAGAACTGGGCGGCCGCCAAGGGTTGAATCGACGCGAACCTTCGACGCGGGTCTGATCCTCGCTCGTCGCCACCAACGACCAACGAGCGCCGTCTCGCGGCGTCAGGCCGGGAAGAACTTCCAGTGCCCCTCGGTGATCACCTCGACGTTCCCGTCGACGACTTTGATGGCGGTCTGGTCGTCGATCGCGTAGGCCGGCACGGAAAGGTCGTCGGCCCAGCGTTCGGCGTCGGCGAGCGTGTTCTCCGGTAGGTCGGGATGGTCCAGGTGCGGAAAGATCGCGAAGTCCACCACGCCCAGCGCACGGTCCCCACCCGAAGGTGGTCGCCAGTCCACAAAGTCCTCTCCGATCAGCGGGGCCATGACCATGCTCCCGGCGCTCAGGCCCACCCAGACGAGCGCCGGCAAGGTCGCGAGCACCTCGGCCAGGCCGGATTCGCGCATCCAGTGGGCGAGGTACAACGCGTCGCCACCGTTGACCAGCACGACGTCGCTCGCCTGCACCCAGGAGACCCACCGATCCCGCTCGAGGCTGGGCAGCGCGGTCAGTTCGAGCACGCCCAGTGACTTCCACCCGAGTTCGCACATCGGGGTCGTCGCGTGACCAGTGATGAAGCGCCACGCTCCGGCCGCCCCATTGGGATTGGCGTACCCGGCCGTGGGAATGCACAACGCGTCGCACTCGTCGATCGGTTTGCCCAGCAGGTCAATCAAGGCGGCCTTGATGCTCGCGTTCTTGACGCCGGCCGACGTGAGTAGGAGTTTCACGACGCGTGCCCCTGTCTACGAACTAACTCTCGACGATGGTACCGTGAGGTCCTTTTTGGGGCTGGAGGGTCCGAGTGGTAGGGTGGATGGCTGGGTTAACACCGGAAACCCAGCCCCGTCGCCTAGTCAGACCCCGGTGTGGTCACACGAAAGATTCACATGTCGGACGGCACCAGCCTCCTCTCCACCCAGCAGATGGGCACCTTTGATGAAAACGGCGTCTACCTCCCGCGCGTCATCACCGAAGACGACTTAGTCGGCACCGACCTCACCGCCCTCGTTGGTGACAGCGTCCTCGAGTTCGAAGACGGCGACCTGGTCGTCGGCACCGTGGTGAAGATCGACCACGACGAGGTCCTCTTAGATATCGGCTTTAAGTCCGAGGGCGTGATCCCCAGTCGCGAGCTCTCCATCCGAAACGACGTCGACCCCAGCGAGATCGTCTCGATGGGTGAGCGCGTCGAGTGCCTCGTCCTTCAAAAAGAGGACAAGGAGGGCCGACTGGTCCTCTCGAAGAAGCGCGCCCAGTACGAAAAGGCCTGGGCCAACATCGAAGAGCTCAAGAACCGCGACGAGGTCGTCAAGGGCGTCGTCATCGAAGTCGTCAAGGGCGGACTCATCGTGGACATCGGCCTGCGCGGGTTCTTGCCCGCTTCCCTGGTGGAACTGCGTCGCGTGCGCGAGCTCCAGCCCTACATCGGCAAGACCGTCGAGGCGAAGATCATCGAACTCGACCGCAACCGCAACAACGTCGTGCTCTCGCGTCGGGCCTGGCTCGAAGAGACTCAGAAGGAACAGCGCGGCGACTTCCTCTCGAACCTCAAGCCCGGCGAGCGGCGCCACGGCGTCATCTCCTCGGTGGTGAACTTCGGTGCCTTCGTCGACCTCGGCGGGATGGACGGACTCATCCACGTCTCGGAGCTCTCCTGGAAGCACATCGACCACCCGAGTCAGGTGGTCGCGGTCGGCGACGAGGTCGACGTCGAGGTGTTGGACGTCGACTTCTCCAAAGAGCGCATCTCGCTGTCGTTAAAGGCCACCCAGTCCGACCCGTGGCAGGTCTTCGCCGACAGCCACGCCGTCGACCAGTTGGTCTACGGCCGCGTCACCAAGTTGGTGCCCTTCGGCGCCTTCATCCAGGTCGGCGAGGGCATCGAGGGTCTCGTGCACATCTCCGAGATGGCCGCGCACCACGTGGAGTCGCCCGACCAGGTCGTGACGGCGGGCGAAGAGCTCTGGGTCAAGATCATCGAACTCGACACCGCGCGTCGTCGCATCTCGCTCTCGATCAAGCAGGCCGCCGAGGGCGGTGAGGTCTCCGAGGAGTACCGCGAGGCCTTCGGGTCACACGCCTACGATGCCGAGGGGAACTACATCGGCTCCATCGAATACGGCGAGTTCACCCCCGAGACCGAAGCACAGGCCGCCTGGGCCGAGTACGCCACCGAACTCGCCCCGAAGGCCGCCGAGGGTGACGAGGTCGAGGTCGCCGAGGTCGAAGCCGTCGACGCGACCCCCGACGCCGACGAGGCTACGACGAACGAAGACGACGCGCCGAGCGCGTAGGTAACTACGCCGCGGGTTCGCGGCGCGTCAACGTCGAGAGCGGGTAGTGACAGGCCACCTGGTGGCCCGGGGCGATGTCGACCAACTGCGGCTCTTCGGCCGCGCACTTCTCGGTCGCGTTCGGACAGCGCGTGCGGAAGCGACATCCACTGGGCGGGTTCAGGGGGCTCGGGGGCTCTCCGCCGAGTACTTCACCGTGCACGGGGGAGTCGGGGTCCGCTTCGAGGGCGGCGCCCAGAAGGAACTTGGTGTAGGGATGTTCGGGGTCGTCGTAGAGCGTGTCGGCGGGCCCGATCTCACAGATCTTGCCCAAGTACATCACCGCCACTCGGTCCGAGACGTTCTTCACGACCGCCAGGTCGTGGGCGATGAACAACAGCGTCAGCCCGTATTCGATCTTGAGGTCCTCGAGGAGGTTGAGGATCTGTGCCTGGACCGAGACGTCGAGCGCCGAGACCATCTCGTCGCAGATAAGTAACTTCGGCCGCATCGCCAAGGAGCGAGCGATAGAGATGCGTTGGCACTGGCCGCCGGAGAACTGACGGGCGTAGCGGTTGCCGTAGATCTCGGGGTCGATGCCCACCTTGTTCAAGAGGTCGTGCACCAACGAGGTGCGCTCGTCGTTCTCGACCGACTTCCAACAATCCAGCGGCTCCGCCACGATGTCCTTGACGCGACGACGGGGATTGAGCGAGCTGATGGGGTCTTGGAAGATCATCTGCATGCGGGTGCGCAGGTTGCGCAGCGCCTTGCCGTTGGTGGTGGTGAGCTCGACGCCCTCTAATTCGATCGAGCCGCTGGTCGGTTCCACGATGCGCATCAACGCGCGACCGGTCGTCGATTTGCCACAGCCCGACTCCCCGACGAGCCCGAGGGTTTCGCCCTCGTAGATGTCAAAGCTCACCCCAGCGACGGCGCTCAATTTTTTGCGGTGCGAACCGAAGGTGACCGTGAGGTCGCGGACCCGCAACAGCGGTTGGGTTGTGTCGCTCACGCGGGAACTCCTTGACTGACCGGCAGGGGGTTCCAACAGGCGAAGGCGTGGCCGTCCTCGAAGGAGGGCTCAAGTTCGGGGCGTTCCTTGCGACAGATGTCGGTGGCGAAGGAACAGCGCGGCGCGAAGGCGCACCCCTGGGGTAGGTCCAACAGGTTGGGCGGGCGACCCGGGATGGCCAGCAGCCGGGTGTGCGAGGGATTGGAGACCTTGGGCGAGCCTTCCAACAACGCGCGGGTGTAGGGCATACGGTGTCGCGCGAAGACGTCACGGGTGGTCCCCATCTCCACGATGCGACCGGCGTACATCACGATGATGCGCGAGGTGCGCGTCGCGACGACGCCGAGGTCGTGCGTGACGAGCACCACCGACATCGACATCTGGTCCTTGACCGATTGGAGCAGGTTCAAGATCTGCGCCTGGATGGTCACGTCCAGACCCGTCGTCGGCTCGTCGGCCATGAGCAACTTGGGCGAACCCGCGAGGGCGGTGGCGATCACCACGCGCTGACGCATGCCGCCGGAGAGTTCGCCGGGAAAGACGCCGTAGCGTTCGGCCGGTGAGGGGATGCCCACCAGTTCGAGGAGTTCAATCGCGCGGGCCTTCGCGGCGTGACGGTCCATCTTGAGTCGCACCCGCAAGATCTCGTCGATCTGCTTGCCGATACGCATCACCGGGTTGAGCGAGGTCATGGGGTCCTGGAAGACCATCGCGACCTCGAGTCCCCAGATCGCCCGCTTGGCCTCCTCCGAGGCACCCACGACCTCGAAGCCGTTGAGGAGGACCGAGCCGGTGACCTCCACGTTGCGCCGCGGCTGGAGTCCCATGATGGTGCGCGAGAGTACCGTCTTGCCCGATCCCGACTCACCCACGATGCCGAGGGTCTCGTTCTCCTTCAAGGTGAACGAGACCCCGCCCACCGCGGGGAGTGGTCCCGAGGGGGTCTGGAACGTCGTGGCGAGGTCCTTCACCACCAACAGCGTCGTCGCGTCGCTCACAGTTTCGCCTCGGAGACTTCGAAGTGCGCCCGCAGGCGGTCGCCGATGAAATTGAGACTGAGGAGGAAGAGGCACATCGCGAGCGAGGGAAAGATGGCGAGCCAGGGGTTGATCTGGAGGATCGAGAGGCTCTCGTTGATCATGTTGCCCCACGAAGGCGTCGGGGGATTGACCGAGAGCCCGAGGAAGGCCAACGCGCCCTCCAGGGTGACCACGGTGGCGATGCCGATCAGGAGGAACGAGACCCCGACCGGGGCGATGTTGGGTAGGAGCTCCTTGATGAGGATCCGTCGGTCGGTGGCACCTTGGACCTTGGCGGCGATGACGAAGTCCCGGGAGGCGAAGTTCATGGTGGCACTTCGGATGACCCGGTAGACGAGGGGCACCGACGCGATACCGACCACGACGATGATCTTGAGCAGCGAGCGCGGCGTCCAGAACGAGAGCACCGCGATCGTGGCGATGATCGCCGGGAAGGCGAGGAACACGTACATCACGGCCGTCAGGATTGAATCGAACTTCCCACGTCGGTAGGCGGCCAGCATGCCCAGTGGCGCCCCGAGTCCGAAGCCGACCAGCATCGCCCCCAGGCTCACCTCGATGGAGACCCGCGAACCATAGACGACGCGGGCGAAGATGTCGCGACCGAGGTCGTCGGTGCCAAAGAGGTGGTGGAGCGATGGACCAGCGTTCACCGACGCGTAGTTCTGGAAGAGCGGGTTCTGTAACGGCAGGACGTTGGCGAAGATGGCCCCGACGATGTTGAGGGCGATCCAGCCGACGCAGATCCAGAACAAGATGCCGAGACGGCGTTTGCGTTCGGGCCGGTCGTGGTGTTCTTCGACCACCTCGGCGACGTACATCGATGAGCTACTCACGGCTAATCCTCGGGTCGACGATATTGATAATGAGGTCAAAGGCGAAGTTGATCAGGATAACCCCGACCGACACCACCAACACGATGCCCTGAACGACCAGGTAGTCACTGAGTCCGATCGATTGAATCAGCGTGTAGCCGAGTCCGGGTATCGAGAGCAGGTACTGCACGATGAAGCCGCCCGCCAAGAGACCGCCGATGTTGACGCCCGCCGTGCCCAAGAGCGCGACCGAGGACGGGCGAAAGGCGTGGCGCCACATGATGCGGCGCTGACTGATGCCCTTGGAGCGGGCCATCGTGATGTACTCCTCCTGCAGGGTGGCGATGAGGTCACTTCGCAACACCCGGTAGTAGACGACGAAGCTCCCCAAGGCCAAGGTGAAAGAAGGCAACGCGAGGCTCTCGAGGTTGACGACCCAGTCTTGGCCGAGGGACACGTAGGACGACACGCCCGTATGGGGGACGCCGAGTTTGATGGCGATGAAGAGGACGAGGAGCACGATGACGACGAAGGACGGGATCGAGAGCAAGGTGAAACTGGTCGCGCCGAGTAACCGGTCGAGCCATCCGTCGGGTTTGCGCGCGCTGACCATGGCGGTGGGGATCGCGACCGCGAAGGCGAGGATCTGGCTCAAGACGATGATCTCGACGTCGATCGGCAGGGCCGATTTGATCGTGCTCCACACGGAGGTCTGGGAGATGAACGAGGTGCCTAAATTGCCGTGGAGGACGTTCTTGATCCAGACGAAGTACTGCTCGAGGATCGGCTTGTTGAGGCCCAACTCCTTGAAGAGCCGCGCGCGGTTCTGCGGGCTGTCGCCGGTCCCCAGAATGACCGCCGCCGGGTCACCCGGGAGGAGGTGGATGAGGTAGAAGGCCCCGACGGAGATGATGAAGACGATGCCGATCAGCATCACCAGCCGTCGAACTAGGTATTGAGCCAACTTCCCCCCTTGGGACTTGTAGCGACACTAGCCAACCCACTCGGGCCTTCTGGTGGCACGCGGGGCGTGACGAAATGGATGTCACAGCCTGTGGGTACCGTGTTCTGGTGAAACGGGTGGCCATCGCGGGCGGTATCGGCGCGGGCAAAAGTGCGGTCGCGGAGCACCTCACGTCCCTCGGTTGGCCCGTCGTGGACGCCGACGTCGTGGCGCGTCGCGTGGTCGAACCCGGCGAGCCGGCGTGGCGCGCCCTGCGTGACGCCTTCGGCACCGCCGTGCTCACTAGCGAGAACGAAATCGATCGGCCGTTCCTCGCCGACATCGTCTTTCACGACGCCACCGCCCTGCGGCGCCTCAATCAGATCACCCACGGCTACATCGGCGAGGCGATCGCGCGCGAGATCGACGCGACCACGGCCGCGGTGGTGTTCGTCGCCCTCCCGCTCTATCGCGGCGAACACCGCAGGCAACTGAACTTGGATGAGGTGTGGGTCATCGAGGTTGACCCCGACGTCGCCGTCGCTCGCTTGACGCAGAGTCGGGGCTTCAGCGAAGCGGACGCTCGTGCCCGTCTCGCCGTTCAGCCGAGCAACGACGAGCGTCGGGCATTCGCCGATCGAGTGATCCGCAACGAGGGCACGCTCGAGGAACTCCACGCACGGGTCGACGAGGCGCTCGAGGGCCTCGGAGTCACGTGACCAAGTTCCTCGTCGAGTCACCCTTCCAGCCGGCCGGCGACCAACCGGCGGCTATCGCCGCGCTGAGCCAGGGCGTCGAAGACGGCCTGCGCTTCCAGACCCTCGAAGGGATCACCGGTAGTGGAAAGACCGCGACGATTGCGTGGCTGGTCGAACAGGTGCAGCGCCCAACTCTCATCCTCGAACCTAATAAGTCCCTCGCCGCGCAGCTGGCGTCGGAGTTACGCGACATGTTGCCCCAGAACCGCGTGGAGTTCTTCGTGTCGTACTACGACTACTACCAGCCCGAGGCCTACGTGCCGCGCACCGATACCTACATTGAAAAGGACAGTTCGGTCAACGAAGAGATCGACCGACTGCGCCACGCGGCCACCTCTTCACTCCTGACCCATCGCGACACCATCGTCGTGGCGTCGGTCTCGTGTATTTACGGTCTCGGCTCGCCCCTGGAGTACCGCGAACGGATGCTGCCCTTAGAGGTCGGCGAGCGATTCGAACAGCGTTCCTTGCTCCGGCGCCTGGTCGAGATGCAGTACAGCCGCAACGAGTTGGTGCTCGATCGTGGGACCTTTCGGATGAAGGGCGACACCCTCGAACTGCAGCCGGCGTACTCCAACGAGGCGGTACGCGTTTCGTTCTTCGACGACGTCATCGAGGAGATCTCGTTCTTCAATCCGGTCACCATGGAAGCACGCGGCAAGGTGAACGAGTTCACCTTGTTCGCGGCGTCGCACTACGCCACGTCGCTCGCGACGCTGCAGCGGGCCTGCCGTTCCATCGAGGTCGAGCTCGCCGAACAGTTGGCGCTCTTCCAATCTCAGGGCAAACTCCTCGAAGCCCAACGGCTGCGCTCGCGCACCGAACACGACCTCGAGATGCTCGAACAGACCGGCGTGTGTGCGGGCGTCGAGAACTACTCCGCCCACCTCGACGGGCGCAGCCGGGGGGAGCGACCCTACACGCTGCTCGACTACTTCCCCTCGGACTTCCTCGTGGTGATCGACGAGTCCCACGTGGCCGTGCCCCAGGTACGCGGGCAGTACGCCGGGGACCGTTCGCGCAAGGAGACCCTCGTCGAGCACGGCTTTCGCCTGCCCAGTGCGCTCGACAACCGCCCATTGAACTTCGATGAGTTCATGGGGCTCGTCCCCCAGATCGTCTTCGTCTCGGCGACGCCGGGGCCCTTCGAGATCGAGAACTCCGACCAGATCGTCGAACAGGTGATCCGCCCCACTGGTCTGATCGACCCCGAAGTCGTGGTGCTGCCCACGAAGAACCAGATCGACGACCTACGTGCGCGCTTGGACGTCGTGATCGCTCGCGGCGAACGGGCGCTCATCACCACGTTGACCAAACGCATGTCCGAAGATCTCACCACGTTCCTCACCAAGGCCGGCTACAAGGTCCAGTACCTCCATAGCGACATCGACACCATTCAGCGCATCGAGATCCTGCGCTCATTGCGTCTGGGTGAGTTCGACGTCCTGGTAGGC
>Ga0182012_10007007_pt1 | contig 11355 bp, 7 predicted proteins | sample 612S2SmetaG_FD_120486 | JGI IMG/M metagenome (GOLD analysis project Ga0182012, IMG submission 120486) | Permafrost microbial communities from Stordalen Mire, Sweden - 612S2S metaG | ecosystem: Environmental > Terrestrial > Soil > Wetlands > Permafrost | place: Sweden: Stordalen | collected...
ATGGATCGAAGCGGGTGGCGGCGAGCACCGAGGCCACATGCACCGCGGTGCCGTCGTCCGCCAGTTCGCGCGCGGAGAGGTTGACGCTGATCATCGCGTCCGGCGCCACCAAGCCGCGCTCCTGCCAGTCGAGCATTTGGCCGCACGCTTCGCCGAGCACGAAGCGGTCGACCACGTCGATCACTCCGACCTCCTCGGCGAAAGGGACGAAAGCACCCGGCGGGAGGAGTCCGCGCAGGGGATGCTGCCAGCGGACCAGAGCCTCGAAGCCGATGATGGCACTCGTGGTGAGATCGATGACGGGCTGGTAGTGGACGACCAGCTCCTGCTCACCGCTGATCATGCGCCGTAGGTCGGCTTCGAGCTCCAGCCGTTCCACGACGGCGGCATGCATCTGGTCGCGGAATTCCTCGTAGCGGTCCTTGCCGTGCTCCTTGGCCATGTACATAGCCAGGTCGGCGTTGCGCAGCAGCTGCTCCCCGGTGGTTCCCGGCACCCCGAAGGTGATGCCGATGCTGGCCGTGGCCACCACCTCGTTCGCCCCCAACTTCACGGGCTGGCGCAGCGCGTCGAGGATCCGCTCCGCCGACGAGACGATGTCGGAATGCCCCTCGATGTACTCGATCAGCACCGCGAACTCGTCACCACCCAGCCTCGCCGCGGTGTCAGCCGAGCGGATGCAGCCGACGAGCACCTCGGCCACCTGGCAGAGCAGCTGGTCGCCGATCGAGTGGCCCAGGCTGTCGTTGACCGTCTTGAAGTTGTCCAGGTCCAAGAACATGACAGCGACCGGCTTACGCGTGCGCTCCATGCGGGCGACGGCCTGGTTCAGACGGTCGGTGAAGAGCGCCTTGTTGGCCAGGCCGGTGAGCGAGTCGTGGAAGGCCTGATACGAAAGCTCTTTCTCCAGGCGCACCCGCTGGGTGCTGTCGCGGAAGCTCCAGACCCGCCCGAGGATCTGACCGTCGACGAGCTGCGGTCGCGAGAAGCGCTCGAAGACCCGGCCGTCCTTGAACTCGACGGTGTCGGTGGTCTCGTGCTCGGGATGCGTGGCGATGACATCGGCAATGGCGATGAACGCCTCGGGGTCGACCAGCTGCTCGAGAACGAAGGCCATGGCCCGATCGTCGACGGGACTGTCCACCCGGCGGTCCAGCGACCCAGAGGGAACCTGCCACATTTCGCTCAAGCGGCCGTTGACATAGGTGATGGTGCCGTCCCGGTCGACCACGACGACGCCGTCGGCCGTTGAGTCGAGGGTGGCCCGAAGCAGCGAGAGCGCGGTGCGCAGTTCCAACTCCACGGCCGTGCGCGCAGCCAGGTCGTGCGCCGTCACGACGTACCCCCCGACTGTCGGGTCGTCCAGGAGGTTCACCACCGACAGCTCGAAGGGGACCGCCTCGCCCCCTTCGTGCCGCTGCAGGCTCACGCTCGTCACCACGGGATTGGCGGCGGTGGCGCCCTGTGCCGCCCGCGCCATCGCGGCTTCGAGGAGCGGTCGATCCTGCTCGGCGACCAGGTCGGCCAGGGGCCGGTTCTTCACCAGCTCCGGGTCGTGGCAGAGCATCCGGGTCAGCGCGGCCGATGCCGAGTCGACCTGCCAGCTGGCGGACACCAACATGGTGATGACCGCAGCGTTGTGGACCAGGGAGCGGAAGCGGGCGGTCTCGTCGTGCGCCACTTCGAAGCGCCGCCGCTCGGTGAGGTCGCGCAGGCTGAAGAGCACCGCACCCGGGACGAACCAGGGCACGGGGGTCCCGATCAGCTCGATCAGACGCCATCCCGAGCTGCTCCGCAGCCGGACGTCGAGTGTCGCCCCCACCTCTTTGGCCTGGACGCTGGCGAGCGAGCGCAGGACGAGTTCGAGGTCGTCGGGATGGACGAACTCGAGTCCGGAGCGCCCTGCGTATTCGCTGAGGGTATGGCCGAAGAAGCGCTCGGCCCGCGCGTTCCCCCACAGCACGTTCCCCGAGGCGTCGAGCACAATGGCGCTGTCGGGCAGCTCATCGAGCAAGCGGGCCAATGAACCTTCCCGCGCCATCACGCCCAGCCCGTGGTCAGCATCCGCCATTTGCCGCAGTGTATGCGGCACCCGCCGTTACAGGGATTCGGCGCTTCCCGCCTGCTGCGGGAACCTCGGCCCACACGGGCCCCCGCACACAGGCGCCGGCGCTCAGGCCCGGCACCCGGCACTCAGTTCGCGAGTGCGGCGAACCGATACCCCACACCCCGGACGGTGGTGATGAGCACGGGGACGGCGGGGTCGGCCTCAATGCGGGAGCGAAGGCGCTTGATGTGCACGTCGAGTGTCTTGGTGTCCCCGATGTAGTCGGTGCCCCAGACGCGATCGATCAGGACATCGCGGGTCAGCACGCGCCCCGAGTTCTCGACCAGCAGGCGCAGCAGCTCGAACTCCTTGCGCCGCAGGTGTACCTCCTCTCCCCTGACGAAGGCCCGGCGCTGATCGAAGTCCATCTTGATGCCGCTGGCCTCCCATATGCCCTCGCTGTCGCCTCCCGCCGTGCCGCCCTGCTCCACCGAGTCGGGGCCACCCGGGGCTCGGCGCAGGACGGCGCGCATGCGCGCCACGAGCTCGCGCAGGCGGTAGGGCTTGGTGACGTAGTCGTCGGCCCCCATCTCGAGCGCCACGACCGTATCGATCTCGGTTCCTTTGGCGGTCACCATGATGATAGGGACGCGTGAACGGGTGCGGACGGCCCGGCACACGTCGATGCCGGACATTTTGGGCAGCATCAGGTCCAGGAGCAAGATGTCGGGATCGGTCTCCTCGTAGAGGCGGAGCGCTTCGACGCCGTCGCGCGCCACGACGACCCGGAATCCCTCGTTGGTGAGCCCGATGACGAGGGCGTCCACGAAGGACTCTTCGTCCTCGGCCAGGAGTACCCGGACGGGCCCCTCGCCCACGGCGGTCCGCGGGGACAGCTTCTTGCTCTTGTTCACACCAGGCGCTCGGCTGTTCATCTCAGACGCTTCATAGCAGGCGTTTCAGACGCTTCATACCAGGCGCTCAGTGTGCAGCGGGAGGACGAGGCTGAAGGTAGACCCTTCTCCCTCGCGCGACTCCACGTCGACCCAGCCCTGATGGTTGTTGGCCACATGACGCACGATTGAAAGCCCGAGACCGGTGCCACCCGTGTCCCGGCTCCGTCCGTGATCGACCCGGTAAAAGCGCTCGAATATCCGGTCCAGGTCGCGGGCGGGAATGCCGATCCCGCTGTCCTGCACCGACAGACGGACGTGATCACGTTCTTCGGCCCGCCAATCCGGCCGCCCGACGCTGTTGTCGAGGCCGCCCAACGTGGTCTGCTCACCTTCTTGGGAACCCGGACCCGTCGTACTCGTGGCGGTGGCGGCCCACGTCGTCTCCGCCAGCACCACTTCGGCGGTCGGAGTGTCGTCGTCACCGAAGTTGGCCGGCGTGAAGGCCGCCTCCACCGGCTCGGCCGGCAACGAGGCGGCCCGACCCGGGCCGGCGCCCGCCCGGCGCACCGTGCCGCTCACGACGACCTTGGACTGGTCGTACGAGTACGTGATGGCGTTCTCGAGGAGGGCGTGCATCGCCGAGACGAGCTGGCGGCGCTCACCGACCACGGCGACCGGGGGAGATGGTTCGTGCAGGACGATCTCGATACCCCGCTGATCGGCGGTCGCCCGCACCCGTTCGATGGCATCGGCCATGACGAGGTTGACCAGCACCGGTTCGCGTGATGGTGCCTCCTCCGACTCGATGCGCGACAGGTCGAGCAGGTCGTCGATGATCCGGCTGACCCGGAAGGCCTCGTTGTGGATCCGGCCGGCCAGGCGTTGCGCCACCTCGGCGTCGGGCTCGGCCACCAGGGTCTCCGCCAGGAGCCCGAGGGCGCCGATAGGTGTCTTGAGCTCGTGACTCACGTTGGCCACGAAATCGCGCCGGATCTCCTCGAGACGGCGCCGCTCGGAAATGTCCTCAATGAGCGCGATGACCCCGAGCGGCCGGCGGCCGTCGTCGATCTGGCGCGCCCGGACCTGCAGGGTCCGGCGGGGCGGGCCGTAGAGATCCAGGGTGCGTTCGGCCGCACCCTCGTTCCACGCCCCCTCCAACAACTCGGTGACGGCCTGTGCGGCCAATGCGTCGCCGTGGCGACTGACCATGAGCGCGTTGGCACGTCCGTTGCGGTAGATCACGCTGCCGTTCTCGTCGCAGAGCACCACTCCTTGGGTCAGCGTATCGAGCGAGCGCCTGAGGCGGATGGCATCCGAGCTCGATTCCGCCACCGCCTGTGCCGCACCGCCTGTGACCTGTTCGAGGTAGGCGAGCGAGGTCTCGACATTCGACTCGTCGTCGGGGGGGTCGAGGCCCAGCCTGGATCCGAGGGCGGTGAGGCGCTGCGATATGGCGCGCCGCCCCGATCGCCGTCCGAATCGCGTCGCCACCGCCACACTCACGATATAGACGGCAACTGCGCCGAGCGCGAGAGCGATGCCGCCCGAGGTGCTCAGCGCACCAAGTTCCACGCCACCGATCACGCTCCCAATATGACAGGGCTGGGAGGCCTCCGGTGAATCTGTGGCCGGGCTCCCGCCGAAGCGGTCATGAACAATATTTAAAAGTGCTGGAAAATATTGAAAGTGGTCAAATCGGTAATGGCCGTTCCCCACCTGCGACCGTTCTTCTGCGTACGGCTCATCTGCGTACGTCCGTGAGAGCAGGGCAGGGGTCGCCGGCCTGCGCTACGTCTCCCGGGGAGGTGCTCGATGCCGGATGTCCCGGTGCAGTGGCGGTCAACGGAGGGTGATGATGGTTCTGGCAAATGCAGCAGCGGCCGCGAGCTCAGGTGCGGGCGGTGGGGGCGCCGGTGGCGTCGCGCTGCACCCCTCACTCAGCGCCCTCCCGGGGAGCGGCACCTTGCAGTCACTGGTCAACGGGTTGGGCGCATGGGCGCTGGTCGCAGCCCTGGTGGGTCTGGTGATCGGTGCCGCCGCGTGGGCCCTGGGCGTCCATTCGCAGAACTACCAGCAATCGATGGTCGGCCGCCGGGCCGTACTGGTCTCGGCCATGGCGGCCCTCCTGATCGGCGGCGCGCCCGACATCATCAACTTCTTCTTCGGCCAAGGCACCAGCCTCCACTGAGAACGGGACCTCACGCATGTTTGCTCATTACCTGGTGCTGTCGGCGCCGATGGCGGCTTCGGAGTCCACTGGCTGCCCCGGAATCGAAGCCGTCAATCCCTTGTGCTACGCCGCAGGTGCTGTCGCAAGCATCGGCGGGTCAGTGGTCAGCGCCGGAGCCGAGGCCGTGCTCAACGGGCTCAGCTCGTGGGTGGCCAGCGGCGCCGAATGGCTGCTCTCGCAGATCGGCTCGGTGCTCACCAGCACGACGACCGTCCACTTGGGCGCTGCATGGTTCCGGACCCACTACGAGGTGATGACGGCGCTGGCCGCGGTCGTCGCGCTGCCGCTCCTGTTGATGTCGACGCTGCAGGCGGTCTACCGCCAGAACGCAGGACAGCTCGTGCGGGCCTTCTTCGTGCAGCTCCCCTTGGCCTTGTTGCTCGGGGTCGTCGCCATTCAGATCGTGATCCTTTGCCTTTCCGCCACCGATGCCATGTGCACTGCGGTGGCGGGAGGGTCGGGTTCGGACGTGAAGGCCCTCTTCGCCGGCATGACCAAGGATCTCGTGGTGGCCGTAGGCGATCCGGCTACGGCCACGTTCGTCCTCCTGTTGGTCGGTCTCTTGGTCGCGGCGGCTGCGTTCGTCTTGTGGCTCGAGCTCCTCGTGCGCGCGGCCGCCGTCTACGTTGCCGTGCTCTTCCTCCCGCTGGCCTTGGTCGCCCTGGTCTGGCCTGCGGTCTCGCACTGGTGCCGCCGACTCGTCGAGACGCTGGCCGCATTGATCCTGTCCAAGCTCGTCATCGTGGCGACACTCAGCCTGGCTGTGGGCGCGATGGGGTCGGGGGCCGCCGGCGGTTCGGGCTTCGCCTCCGTCTTGGCCGGGGGAGCCCTCCTCGTGCTTTCCACGTTCGTCCCCTTCTCCATCCTCAGACTCATCCCGATGGTCGAGGCAGGCGCCACTGGGCACCTCGAAGGCGTCCGCCAACGCGCGACCTCCTCCATGACCAGGCTGCCCCGCAGCGCGGCGCAGCTCGCGCTGAGCGAGGGCATGGCGGCACGGGGCGCGGCCAAGCTGGCCGCCCAGACGGGCCCGCCCGGCACGGGGGATGCCGGGCTGGGCGGAGCCGGCGGCTCCAGAGTGGGGACCGAGGCGGATTGCAACCCGTCCAACGGCGGCCTCGTCCCCGATGCCAACGGCAGGATGATCGGACTGCCCTTCGACGAGGCCGCATTCGTGGCCAGTTTCTCGGGCGAGCCGAAACCGCGTGGGCCCAAGCCGATTCTCGAGGTCCCCGGACAAAATGGAGCAGGAGCGTCGGATGGCACGGCCGCGGCGTCTGCTGGCGCGGCGTCCGATGGCACGGCCGCGGCGTCCGCTGGCGCGGCGTCCGCTGGCGCGGCGTCCGCTGGCGCGGCGTCCGCTGGCGCAATACTTCCTCCCGGCTTCCAGATCGTCGGGAAACCGGGCCCCTATGACCGGCGGTACGCCATCGGCCGCAACGCCGGCGGTCCCGTCATACGTTGGGTCCCTCCGCAAGAGGAGCGCCCCGATAGCCCGCCGGAGTCCCCGTGAGCGGCGACGGGGCGAGGTATCGCTTCGGTCCCCGCGAGCGCGGGGGCGCACTGGCCGGCTGGCGGCCCGGTCAGATTCTCACCGTGGCGCTGGGGTTGGTGGTCGGGGTCCTGATCCTGCAGGCGGAACCGAACGCCGCCGGGGTGGGCGTGGCTTTCGTCCTCCTCGGGGCCTGCAGTGCGATGGCGACCTGGCCGGTGAGCGGGCGAACAGGTGACCAGTGGCTCCCCGTGGTGGTGCGTTGGGGCACGCGCCGGCTCACGCCGGGAGGTCTGCGACGAATGGACGCGCTCGGAGGCCTCAGGGTTCTTCGCGTGGGATCGAGCGGCATGGGCGTCGTGCACGATCGCCGGGGCCGCACACTTACCGCTGGCCTTTCCGTACGCGGCGGCGGTTTCGCATTGCTCGGCCCCGACGAGCAAGACCGCAGAGTCGCCGGGTGGTCCTCGGTCCTGGCTGCGCTGGCGCGGGAGGGCTCGCCTATCAGGCGGGTCCAGTGGGTGGCGGCATCGTTCCCCGATCAAGGCCACGGCGTGCGCGACCACCTCGCCCTCAACACCATGGCGGACCCGGCATCGAGCTGTGTGGCCTCCTACGCGGCATTGCTCGGCGAAATTGGCGCAGACGCCTGCACGCACGATGTCGTGCTCACCGTGCAGGTTCGCTTGAACAAGTCGGTGGAGCTCACCGCGGCGACGCTCGAGCGCGAGGTGGCGTCCCTGGCCCGCCTCCTGCCTGATGCGGACGTAGAGGTGAACGGCGTGCTTGGCGCAGACGACTTCGTGAACCGGCTGATGCGGACATATAGCCCCTTCCCAGCGCCGGCCACCGGGATGACGGAGGTGGCGGACCCGTGGCCCATGGCCATGGAGGAGGAGTGGGCCCGGGTGCGCGTCGATGGTCTGTTGCACGCCACGTTCTGGGTAGCGGAATGGCCGCGCACGGACGTGCGCAGCGATTTCCTCGCTCCGCTCCTGCTCGGGTCACGGCGCGTGACGCTGTCGGTCGTCATGGAGCCCCTCGGACCCGAGAAGGCGGTGCGCAAGGTCGAGGCCTCCCGGACAGCGGACCTGGCAGACGCTGAACTGCGCCGCCGAGGCGGGTTCATGTCGACCGCCCGGCACTCGCGTGAATCCGAGGTGCTGGTCCGCCGTGAAGCGGAGTTGGCCGACGGTCATGCGTCCTTCCGCTACTCGGGATTCATCACTGTTTCGGCCCCGAGCGACTCCGGACTCGATGCCGCCTGCGACGCCGCGCAGCACGCCAGCAGTGCGGCCCGGCTGGTGATCCGCCGCCTCTATGGGGACCAGGCGACTGCGTACACGTGCACCTTGCCGCTGGCACGCGGCCTGGCGGGGCGCTGATCCCACCATCGTGCCGCCCGGGCGGACCAGGGGCTGGTCCAGCCCGGCCGGATGAGCCCGTGAAAATACCTGACTAAGCTCATAGGGAAAAGAGGCAAGCCGTGGGAAGCCACAGCCCGGTAAGCCGCAGCCGTGGGAAGCCGCAAATGAAACCAACCATGAAGCAGGTCCATCTGGCAGTCCATTTTCCCGGCGTCAACAACACGACCGTATGGAGTGATCCCCGGGCGGGGAGTCACATCGAGTTCAGCTCGTTCGCGCATCTGGCGCAGACGGCGGAGCGGGCCAAGTTCGACTTCTTTTTCCTCGCTGAGGGTCTCAGGCTGCGCGAGCAGAACGGGCTCATCTATGACCTCGACGTCGTCGGTCGCCCGGACACCTTCACCGTGCTCGCGGCACTCGCCGCCGTGACAGACCATCTCGGTCTGGCCGGCACCATCAACTCCACCTTCAACGAGCCATACGAGGTGGCGCGCCAGTTCGCCAGCCTCGACCATCTGTCCGGCGGACGTGCAGCCTGGAACGTCGTCACCTCATGGGATGCCTTCACGGGGGAGAACTTCCGCCGCGGTGGGTTCTTGGCGCAAGAGGACCGCTACTCCCGGGCACGGCAGTTTCTGCGCGCCGCCTGCGAGCTCTTCGACTCGTGGCCGGAAGGGGCCATCGTGGCCGACAAGGAGTCGGGCAGGTTCTTGTCCGACTCCGGGTCAGGGTCGTTCGAGCACCACGACGAGCATTTCGACATCGCGGGACGGTTCAACGTGCCCCGTTCGCCGCAGGGTCGTCCCGTTATCTTCCAGGCTGGCGACTCCGACGGGGGACGCGAGTTCGCCGCGTCCTCGGCGGATGCGATATTCGGACGGCATGCCACGCTCGAGGCCGGCCGTGAGTTCTACGCCGACGTGAAAGGACGGTTGGCCCGTTACGGACGCTCCCATGACGAGCTGCTCATCCTCCCCGCTGCGACCTTCGTGCTCGGCGACACCGACGAAGAGGCGCAGGAGTTGGCCCATGAGGTGCGGCTCGCGCAAGTGAGCGGGCAGACGGCGATCAAGTTCGTCGAACAGCTCTGGAATCGCGACCTGTCGGACTATGACCCCGACGGGCCACTGCCCGACATCGACCCGCTCGTCGGGGAGAACACGGTTGCCCGCGGCCGTGCCAGCGTGCGCATGTACCGGGACCCCCTGGCGACCGCCGCCGAGTGGCGCGCCCGGGCTGCGGCGGAGAACCTCTCCATACGAGAGTTGATCATCGAGGTCACCGGACGGCAGTCCTTCGTGGGCCGGCCGGTCACCGTGGCCGAGTCGATCAACGAACTCGTACAAGCCGACGCCAGCGACGGGTTCATACTGGTGCCGCACCTCACACCCGGCGGACTCGACCGGTTCGCCGACACCGTCGTGCCCCTGTTACAAGAACGTGGGGTGTACCGCACCGAGTACGAGGGCACGACCCTCCGTGACAACCTCGGGCTCGCCCGGGTCCGAACGGGTGCGGACCAGGTCGGGGCGGCGACATGAGCGTCCCGAAATGAGGGCCGCCGCCGCGTAGCACGCGGACGTGAGCTTCACTGCCCGTGTCGCTGGTGTGCCGGCGCCTGATCAGTGCTCGGTGATCAGGGGCCGGTGATCGGGTCGACGGGTGATCAGATCGGCATGGCTGATCCATATGCTCGTTCCTGAAGCAGTCGGTGGCGTGCGCCACCCCGGTCCACGGAGGCGACGATGAGCACACCGACCGCTACCGAGCGCGATGGCGGGGCCACCGGTTCCGACCGGGAGGCAAACCACAGTCGCCGCTGGTGGATCCTCGCCGTGCTCGGCGTCGCGCAGTTGATGGTGATCCTTGACAACACCATCGTGAACATTGCGCTCCCCACCGCGCAACACGCGTTGAAGTTCTCCAATGCCGACCGGCAATGGGTGGTCACGGGGTACTCGCTCGCCTTCGGCAGCTTGCTCCTGCTCGGGGGACGCATCGGCGACATCCTCGGCCGCAAGCGCGCGCTCCTCATCGGTCTGAGTGGATTCGCCTTCGCGTCCGCCCTGGGTGGTGCATCCCTCAACTTCCCGATGCTGGTGACCGCTCGCAGTATCCAGGGCGCGTTCGGCGCCCTGCTCGCCCCATCCGTACTGGCCCTGCTCACGACCACCTTCAGCGACCCGGCCGAGCGCGGTAAGGCGTTTGGGATCTATGGCGGGATCGCCGGAGCCGGGGGCGCCATAGGCCTTCTCCTCGGAGGAATTCTGACCTCGTACCTCTCGTGGCGCTGGACCCTGTTCGTCAACCTGGTGTTCGCAGCGGTCGCCACCGCGGGCGCCATTCTCTGGCTGAAGAACGACAAGGCGGCGGACCGGGACCCCATGGATGTACCCGGACTCATCCTGGTGACCGGTGGCCTGTTCTGTGTCGTCTTCGGGCTCTCCCACGCCGAGACAACCGCCTGGAGGAACCCGTTCACCATCGGGTTCCTCGTTCTCGGCGTCGTGCTGCTGGCGGTCTTCGCCCAGGTCCAGACCAGGCGGCCGTACCCGCTGTTGCCGCCGCGCATCGTGCGCGACCGCACGCGCGGAGGCTCCCTCTTAGCCATGCTGTTCGCCAGCATCGGTATCTTCGGGGTCTTCCTGTTCCTGACCTATTACATGCAGGACACACTGGGCTTCAGCCCCGTGAAAACGGGCGTGGCATTTCTCCCGATGGTCTTCGGTCTGGCCGGCATGGCCCAGGTCTCCAACCGGGTGCTGCTCCCAAAGGTGGGGCCCAAAGTGATCGTGCCGATCGGTCTTCTGGCCGACGCCGTTGCCATGTACTTCCTGCACCGGGTTGGCCTCGACAGCTCGTACCTGACCCACGTCTTCCCCTACCTGCTCCTCTTGGGCCTGGGTTTCGGACTCAGCCTCGCCCCTTCCTTCAGCACCGGGACGCTCGGCCTGGCGCCGCACGACGCAGGTGTGGGGTCGGCTGCACTCAACACGAGCCAGCAGGTGGGGGGCTCGATCGGCACGGCACTCCTGAACACCCTTGCCGCCGGAGCCGCCACGGCCTATCTCGTGGGCAAGGTGGCCAACCCGACCAACCTGGCGACGGCCGCGCTGCACAGTTACACCACGGCGTTCATGTGGTCCTCGCTCATATTCGTGGTGGGAGCGGTCATTTCGGGACTCGTATTGCGGCGGGGCAATCTGGACACCCTGGCCACGCTTCCTGCGGGCGCGACCGAGGCGGCCCCTGCCCTTGCCTGACCAGGGAACGCGCAGGACCGGTCCGCAACGGCGGGATCAGAGCGGCGACCGAACTGCCCA
>Ga0182012_10007012_pt1 | contig 11353 bp, 6 predicted proteins | sample 612S2SmetaG_FD_120486 | JGI IMG/M metagenome (GOLD analysis project Ga0182012, IMG submission 120486) | Permafrost microbial communities from Stordalen Mire, Sweden - 612S2S metaG | ecosystem: Environmental > Terrestrial > Soil > Wetlands > Permafrost | place: Sweden: Stordalen | collected...
GCGGCTACAGAGAATATCGAAGCCACACGCTGGTTCTACCGCCAACGCATCGAAGCGGTTCTCTCCCGCGATTCCCGCCCGTGGTTCCTTCTTCTGGATGCCGGTACCCACGCACCGTTCACCGCCGAAGCAGCCGCAGCGACCGTCGAGCAGGTTCCCGTTGAACTTCCGGAAATCCGCACCACCGTCACCGGCCTGCGCGCGCCTCAGCAAGGAACTCAGACTATTCGCCCAGACGCTAAACTCCTCTTCGTAGCCGGCGCAGGCTGGACCAAGAAACAGCCCGATGGACAAACTCACGTCCCTGAAGCCGCCGACCTGATCCTCGGCTTCCTGCGCCACGCCTCCGCATCGCTCGGCAGCAGCAAATCGCTGGTAGATCAAGGCGGCGAAGGGAACTCCGTGCTTCCCTTTCTCACGCACCTTAACCAGATCGGCCAAACCGGCGCGACGCCGCGCCACGCCAAAGGCCTTTCCACCTGCTGCCATGGCGAGGAGCCGCACGTAGTCGGCTGGCGCTTCATTTCGGAGCGCCGCGCCATTTCGCTTGACCCCAACTGCGGCTGGACCCGGGGCAAAGCGGACGTGGTCTATGTTGCCGATGCCTTCCAGGTCATTCGCAAGCTCAACGCGCTGTTGGAGGCTGGCAAGGGTTAGGGAAGACACGAGCAGAGGATTTATTCCAGCACCCTATTCCCTCGGGGGCTGAAGCCCGACCGACTATGCTGCATTATGTACGGGATGAATCCCGTACCCTTCAACCCGCAAAGCTTTTATGTTGGGTCTCAGACCTTGAGGGCTCCCGGAAGCGAAAGGGTTCCCATCATCTCCTGCATAGCTTTCTCGTCGCTTCCGATCGTCGCAAGCAGCTTCGCCTTGAGTTGTTCGCGCTTGCCGTAGAGGCGGAGCGGTTCCGGCGGGTTATGCAGGAGATCTTTTCCGACGAGCGCGCGCACGAGGAACGGCATGTAAGACGAGTAGTCGCCCTGCATGCTCACGGTCTGCGTTGTATACGTCTCAGGGTTCACCTTGCCCCACGACACTGCTTCGCCCGGCGCGCACGAGGACAGACTGCCGTCCGTCACGGGCGATGAGACGATCTGCGCATCGTAGTCGTATCCGCGAATGTTCTCGAGGAAGAAAATCTGTGACAAAGCCGGCTCCGGCTGCAGCGAGTAGTTCTTCGGGACCCCGCCCCCCAGAATCAGGATCGCCATCGATTGCTGTTGGGACTCGAACAAGCCCCAGTGATGGTACGCGCACGATTCAAACACATCCTCGTGCAGATCGTACTCGAACCCATACTTGATCTTCCCCAATCGAGCCAGCGTCCACAGCTTCACGGAATTCAGGAACACGCTCCCATCGGCGGGCGCGCCGATAAAAACCGGCAACTCAAGATCGGCGCACGTGCTCATCAGGCCCGGCGCAATCCCCAGCGCTCTCTCCCGCTCGGCATAGTGCTTGCCAAGCAGATAGTTGCGTTCCGTGGTCGTCATCCGCTTCTGGAATTCCGGCCTCTGCAGAATCTCCGTCACCACCGCGTCCTGGTCGAACAGCACCTGCTCTTCGAAACCCGTATCTGTCACGCGGATGATGCCGTTCTCGCGCAACTCGGCGTCGTCGCCAAACAGCGCCACCTCGCGTATCGGACGTTCCGCCGTCTTGCGCAGGCAATCGTGCCCATCGTGGTAGCAGATCGCATCGGTTACCGTGACATATGCCGTGTTCGCCGCCTTTAAAAGGGGAATGAGCCACGCGCGGTGCTGGTCGGAAACGGTGATCGGTCCCGCGCAAGTCACCACGAGCGGAATCCGCTTCTCGATCACCGCCTTCAACGCGTCGTAAACCCGGCGCAGATAGGCGCCGCCAAATGCCGGAAGAGCCGACTCAAATACCTCACCCAGATCCTTGCATTCCGTAACCGGCTTTCCGGTCACCGCCCTACCCATCAGTCCGTTCGTCTTGGAACATTCGCTCATAAAAATAGCCTCATCTCAAGGTAACTTCCGCGTCAAGCGTCCCGCAACAGCTCCACAGGACCCTCGCCTCCAGGAAGCCTTCGTTGTTTGAAAATTCACATTGAGAGGGGAAAGCAGCCATCGACAGCGTCCCGGCTGGGCGCCGGGCGCCCAGGCCTCGAAGTCGAGACCTGGGAAAGCACAATCGCTTGTCAATCAAGAATTAAGAGCAACACTCAGTTCTTCGGCAATACCACAAACGGGCCGCCCATCTCGCCGCCCTCAAACACCGCTTGTCCCAGCGCCGGAATCCCAATCTCCCACTCCGGCCCTGCCAGCTCCGGCATAGGCCGCGCCTGGAACAGCTTCTTGCATTGCCTGGCCGTCCATTTGGCCCACGCCTTCGACTTCTTTCGCCGCGCGCTGTCTGTCGAAATCCCTGTTCCCGCATACATTTGCCGGTATAACTTCGACAGGAACATGAAGGCAATGCGCGCTCGCAAAGTCGGCGTGCATGCGGACCGCTTCCAGATCGCGCTCCAGGTATAGAACGTATCCCACACCTTCTGCGTCCGTTCGCGAATCTCGTCCGAACTCATCGTAGGATGCGGCGTAAACATCTTGGGCCTGACTTCTGTGGGAATCATCCAGTAGCGCGTGATTGGCACGTCGCCCACCAAGGTTGGATGTGTCGATTGCTCCTTCTCCCAGCGCCCAAAGTCCACAGTGCCAGGAAACGGCGTCATCATTACAAACTGCGCAAACGTCACGCCAGCCTTCATCGCCATGGCCACGGTTGCATCGAACGTAGCCGGCCGGTCCGTAGGCAGTCCGAAGATAAACGAGCCTAGCACGTGCACGCCATGCGCCTTGAATGTCTGTAACTGTTTGGCGAGCGCCTCGCCGGAGTAATTCCAATCCTTGAATACGGCCTTCAGACCTTCCGGAGTTACGGCTTCCACACCTACAAGAGCGCCCTTGATGTTAGCTCTCCGCATGGCATCGAGATAACTTCCATCTTCGCCTGCCTCCATGGTCATCTGCGTAAAGAACACCATGTCCTTGGGCAGCTTGGCCAACTCATCCATCAGTTGCAGCCGCTCGTGGCGAATCGCCGTCAGCTCGTCAAGCTTGGCCGTGTTTCCCTGCTCTCGCGCCAGGCGCAAATCTGTAAATGTAACCGGATAGAAGTTATCGTCCGCCAGCGCGATAAATCGGAACCCCAGCCGCCGCAGAGTTACAATCTCGTCAATCACGCTCTGGAATTTCCTCTGCCGCGGCTTCTGCCCATCCGTCCGCCAAACGCTGCAGAACGAGCAGTGCTTCGGGCATCCGCGAATGGTCTGCACCGAAGCCCACATATATTTTGCCGGGTCCATCAGGTCCCAGCGCGCCGCCAGAAATTGACTGCCTTCAATCCGCCCGCCTTCATAGACGCGCTCGAGCTTGCCTGCCAGGCAATCCCTTACAGCCTTGCCCCATGCAATGTCGCCGTCGCCCTTCACAACCGCGTGGCCTTCGCCGCGCTCCAGCGCCTCTTCAGGAAACAGCGTGGCGTGAATGCCGCCGTAGACCACCGAGGCTCCCCGCGCGCGCGCCATCCGGCCCACCTGGTATCCGCGCAGCGCGTTGCCGGTGTGCACGCTGATGCCCACAATGTCGCCCTGCCGAATCGACTCGGGGTTAATCTGTTCCAGCGATTCATCTACCAAGATGGGATCGCCCACCTCTGGCGGTGTGGCCGCCGCCAGCACAAACAGCCAGCGCGGCGTAATTACCGCAGTACCAAAAGAATTGTCACTGGGATTGACCAGATGAACACTCATACGATTCAACCTCTTTCGTTCTGGTGAAGCTGGCTTGCGCGTGAAGTGGCCTCAGAGAGCGAAATCGTAATCGGTCGAATCGATGGCGGAATTAGATGTCCGCATGATGGGCTGATGCCGAGTTTTTCCCGTTGGACAGTGTGGAAATCTTACAGGTATTGAGCCAGAGAGTGTGAGCAATACTGATCACTTCTGGCCTTCCTGAACAAAACTTCAGACAATCTTCGCAGTCTTGACGCTTTTTCTTCCTTGCATCGCAGCCCATAGCCGGCCGCGCACAGCAACACAGACCCTCGACCGTGTTCGATTCCGGACGGCCTCCTCCATGACCGGACACAACAACCCCCGCCATGTCGTTCCTTCCGATTGCTATCTCAATGGGAAAGAAACAGTTAGCAGTCCACCAATTTGGCCGCCGGAATGCAGATTGAATTCTAACCGATGACGCTTCAGGAGGAATTCTCAATGGGTTCGCTAGGCCAGGATATTCGTTACGCATTGCGGCAATTAAACCGGAGCCGCGGCTTCGCGATCATCGCCATTCTCACCCTCGCACTGGGAATCGGCGCCAATACGGCCATCTTCAGCGTCATTGATTCCATCCTCCTCGAGCCTTTGCCCTTCCCCCATCAAGACCGCCTGGTGCAGGTCTTCGCAGACCCGAATGCCTCAAACTCTCCCAAGGGTTGGATCAGGGAGTATCAGGCCCGTTCGCATGCGTTGGCCAACGTCTCCGGCTATTCCATGAACACTGAATTCAACGTCACCGGCGCAGGCAGCGCTGCCCGCGCCTTCGGCAGCACCGTGAGCGCAAATCTCTTCGAAACCATCGGTGTGCACCCCGCACTGGGCCGCTTCTTCTTGGCAAGCGACGCTATCGACGGGCAGGATCACGTCCTGGTGCTCAGCGACGGCTTCTGGCGCCAGCAATTCGCCGCCGATCCCAACGTCATCGGCCGCAACATTCTTCTCGATGGAGCCAACCGCGAGATCATCGGGGTAGCTCCTACGGAAACGCACTTCCCGGACCTCGATACCCAGTTCTGGGTTCCCATTGCTTTCAAAGCAGGCGACATGTATGACCCCTGGACGGATTTCTCCTACCAGGCTATTGGCCGCTTGCGCGACGGCTTCACGCCCAGCCAGGCCCACGCCGGGCTGCAAACACTGCACCGGCAAATGCTGGCTAAGTTTCCCTGGACCATGCCCGACGATTGGGCTAGCGACGTGCGCGTTACGCCGCTGCTCGACTCCGTTGTTGGAGACGTGAAGCCCCGCCTCCTGCTGCTTTCGGGAGCCGTGGGATTGGTGCTGTTGATTGCCTGCGCCAACGTGGCCAACTTGATGCTGGCCCGCGCCGCGGCTCGCCAGCGCGAAATTGCCGTGCGCACCGCTCTCGGAGCCAACACCCGCCGCCTTGTTCGCCAGATGCTTACCGAGAGCGCTGTCCTGGCCACGCTTGCCGGCACCCTGGGCATCCTGTTGGCCGCCGTCAGCCTGAATGCCCTCAAGCTGGTTCTGCCGCCCGATACGCCGAGGCTGGCCAACCTGGCCCTCCATGGCGACGTATTTCTCTTTGCCGCGGCAATTTCGCTCCTCACCGGCATCCTCTCCGGGCTCGTTCCCGCTTTGCAGGCCGGCAATCGAGACCTGCAGGGAAGTCTGCGGATGAATGCCGGGAACGTCTTTGGCACCGCACACCGCTTCCGCATCTCGCGCCTGCTGGTTGTGGGTCAGATTGCTCTTGCTGTGGTCGTAATTACCGCAGCTGGAGTCATGCTGCGCAGCCTTGCCCGACTCGCGAGCACCAACCCTGGATTCCGCGCGGAACAAACGCTAACTGCGCAAATCTCGCTCAATCGCGGCCTGTTGCGCGACAACTGCGCGCAGAAGGGCTCGTGCCTGCAATTCTTCGAAAGCCTGCTCGATCGCGCCCAGGCATTGCCCGGAGTGGAGTCAGCTGCCCTGGTCGACCGCCTGCCCATGTCTGGGAATGACGAATGGTTCGACTTCGATGCGGAAGGCCACCCGCGCACCGCAAGACAGAGTAGTTTCCAATCGGCGGGGCGCATTGCCTCGCCGTCTTATTTCAACCTGATGGGCATTCGCCTGCTGCGTGGCCGGCTGTTCAACGCTTCGGACTACGCAGGCAACACGCGCGCGGCGATCATCAACGCGGCGGAGGCTAACCAGCTTTGGCCCAACCAGGACCCGATCGGCAAGCACATTGAATACGTGGTCGACGAACCGGCGCCGGCGCTGCTGGACCCGAACGTCGCTTACATTATTGTGGGCGTGGTGAGCGATACGCATCACCAGGGCCTGGACCAGACCGCCGGTCTGGAAACGTATCTTTCCATGGCCCCTCTCACCGAACGGCCAGTGATGAATATTCTGCTGCGCTCCCACGTGGGCTCGGCTGAATTGGCCTCAAGCCTGCGGGAGCTGGTGGCGCAATTGAATCCGACTGCCCCGGTGACGAAGGTGCGCACGTTGCAGAGTGTCATTACCGCATCCACCGCCGCGCCGCGGGCCCTCAGCCTACTTCTCACCACATTCGGCATCCTGGCATTGCTGGTCGGTTCCATTGGCGTTTATAGCCTCATCTCTTACACCGTCAGTTGGAGAACACGCGAAATCGGCCTCCGTCTGGCGCTCGGCGCCAATCGCATCCAGATCGCCCGGCTGATGCTCGGCCAAAGCCTCGCGCTTGCGGTCGCTGGGTCGGTTCTTGGAATTGCCGGAGCTGTAGCCGCCACGCGTCTCATGAGCCGCTTCCTGTTCGAGACCAGCCCGCTCGATCCGCTGACGTACTCGCTGGTTCCAGTGCTCTTTTGCATTCTCGCTCTGCTAGCCGCATGGGCTCCTGCCCGCCGCGCCGCCAGCGTGGACCCCATGATCGCGCTGCGCAACGAATAGGCTCGGCTCAGACCGCCGAACGCGATGACGGATCAGACGCTCATCGAGAATGCGTCAGGATTTCCCCGCACCCTCACAAGAAAGTATGCGACCACCAGGTCCGGTATTTCATCCGATGCAGTGGTGCTGGAAGAAAGCGAAGATACCTGAGGGCTTCGCGGTGCAGCGGCGCTTTCAGTGTACTTAGAAGACACGAGGAAGGGTTGACCCAGATGCGAGCAATGAGAGCAGACAAATTCGGAGAGGGTGAGGGGCTCGCACTTGTCGATCTCCCCAAGCCAGCGGTGTCCGACGGAAGAGTACTTGTACGAATGAGTGCCGCGGGGATCACTCCCCTCGACCACACGATTCTCTCCGGTCATTTTCCGCAAGTGAAGCCGCCACTCGTGTTGGGGTGTGAAGGCGCCGGCATTGTTGAAGAAGGAGGCGGAGCGGAGTTCCCTGCCGGTTCGCGCGTGATGTTCACCGGGGCCTATGGGGTAAGTGAAAACGGAACCTACAGTGAATGGCTTGCCGTGAAAAAGGAAAACCTCGGCCCCGTCCCCGCGGGAGTCGATGACGTGAGTGCCGCCGGCATTCCCGTCGCGTATCTGACCGCATACATCGCTTTGCGCCTGGCTGGTTTCGAGGCCGGCAAAACGGTGCTGGCGCCTGCCATTGGAGGTTCCGTCGGGAATGCCGCGACGCAATTGGCGCGGGCTTTGGGTGCGAAGCATGCAATCTCGAGCACTACCAGTCAAGCAAAGGCGCAGCAGGCAAAGGCGCTCGGGTTCGACGAGGTGATCGATACTTCCAGCGAGAAGTTGGCCGACGGTGTGCGCCGCATTACTGAAGGCTACGGCGCAGATATTGTGATCGACGGGATCGGTGGCGATGTGCTGAGCGAGGCTCTGACAGTGCTTGCGCCCGGCGGAAGCTTGACGACGCTTGGTTATTCGGCTGGGCGCAAGTCGACGATCGATGTCACGGATCTCATCTGGAAACGGGCGAGCATTAAAAGCTTCTCGTTGTTCTCCCAACCGCTGTCCTCGTGGACCGAAACCTGGAATGCGATCGTCCCGCTTTTCGAATCCGGAGCACTTAAGGGAATCGTAGCTAAAACCTTTCCCCTGGTGCAGGCAGCAGATGCATTGAAGTACCTGATTGAGGAACGTCCTTTCGGAAGGGTGGTTCTCACAATCTGACTTCCTGCTTGCAGCAAGCAGGGTGTCGACAACGGCTTACTGCCCGCTGATCGTCACACTCCCGTCGGAAGTGTGAATGCTTAGAGGGACGCCTCCAGCATTTAAATGGCCGCGAAGGTTGTGGCCCGAACTGTGCGCTGAGTTATATCCCTCCATCGTCAGCGGCAGTTCGCAGTTGATCCCTCCGTCGCTGGTCTCCACATCCAGATCGACCGCAAGCGTTCGCGGCAGCTTGACCCGCACCTGCCCATCGGACGTCTCGATCCGCGAAGCCGTATTCAATTGCGTGCCTTCCGCCAATGTCACATCCAGACTGCCGTCGCTGGTGTGCACCTGCAGTGCGGTGAATTTTCCCTCGACCGACACTTGCCCGTCCGAGGAGCGCGACTCCAGCGTCCCCGTCACGTTGTGAATCTTGATGGACCCATCGCTTGCCGTCAACCGCACCGCGCCGCCCACATCCTCTACATCCACGGAACCATCGCTGGTGTGCAGTTGCAGACTACCCTGCACTCCTGAAACCTTCAGCCCGCCGTCGGACGTACGCGCCTCAAGATCCAGGGAAGTCGGGGTTTCAACCGTTACGCGCGGCTCGCGGACATTGCCCAACGAGAAGTGAATGCCCAGGTGAGGCTTTTCCTTCAGTTCAAAGTTCACATGGTCGCCGCTCTGGAACTCATTCAAATTAAAGTCCCCCGGCTTGCGGTCCCTCCACTCTACCCCTACCCGCACTGCACGGCATTCGCCGCAGGAACGCACTTCTACTGAAGCATCTCCCGAACTCAAAGTCACCGAAGCCTTTCCCGATACGGGATAAGACTTCTGCCAATCTCCACCACCGGTTTGGGCAGGCGCACAAACGCCGGCCATCAAAGCCAGCGCAGGAAGACAAACTGGGACAAGACGCACCGATCGCATGGGAATAACCTCGTGAAGAATTGTACGAAGTTCGGCCGAAATTGGTTCCGAAAATCTGCGGCCGTTCCTTCCGCATTTTTGATTCAGGACTCTTCCGAAGCTTCGCAACCGGGGACTATCTTCGCAAAAAAGCAGTCTTGAAGGATTTTCTAAGTCCATTATGTAAATCGAATTTTCTCCCATTAATCCCTGGTGAATTCCGCACAGAATATCCTCTGCAACTTGACTTCTTCTTCTACTCAGCGCATGATCGAATCCTCGGTAGGAAACGCGCCAAAGCAAATAATGGCGCATGAGTGGGCAGCACAATTGCTCACCACTTAGGATTCACTCGCAAAGAGTCATCTGGCACACTTTCCTCTTGGATCGCAAGATCCAGCAGGGTTCCTCAGGATCTCCGTCAGATCTATGAAGTACCCAAGAAGCAGGAAAGCTGCCTGTTGAGAAAAAATTCAGACCGGGCTGGCAACTCCGACAACCCGCCGCACGGTCGCAAACATCTCATCAGCGCGGAATTCAAACCGTAGGTTCGACGCCAAGGCAAGCCGCCACATTCAGGATGAGTGCACCTCTGCGTCGTCTTTGCCTTTTTGAACCACAAAGCAACGTGAACCACAGAATTTGCAGAACTTACGAATGAATCGAGGCTGTTATGCGTTGCGCACTTTGTCTAAACCTGGAATCGGCGTTTGAGGCTCGGCGGAAAGAGTTCATCGAGGCCAGCTCTTTGGCCTATTTTCGCGTCAGCAAAAAGTTTGCCGCCTATATGAACGTCGAAATGGAACGCGCTTTGATCGAGCTCGAAGAGCACCGTTCTGTATGCCGTTCCGCCATCAACGAGTCTGCCCGCTTGCCCGTTGTCACCGAACTCTGTTTAAACCACAAGGAAGCCTTCCGAGCACGTCCGGTTGGAACCGCAGCCTGATCGACAAACGAAACCAATTACCCACTCCGCGCACAGGACAATGCACATGACCCAAACCGCTTAACCCGCGAAAGCGCAATTGGAAATACGATCAGCCTTCTCAAGGGGAGAGATGCTATGAATCACCGCTCAATGAATCGATCCACCGCTCAGAATCCGCTCCAGCCCGCATCGAGCCGAATCCCGAAACCCAGGCCCGAGCCCACGGTCGCAGCAAGACGCCCGTTTATAGAAGACTTCAATATGGAGCATTGCTGCTCAGGGGTAACCGCCGCTTTAATGGCGTTCTCCGCCAGTTCCGACCCGGCAGAAGCAGGCACACCCAGAAAAGCATATGCCCCGCCGAGTTGCGTTTACCTGGGCTGATTAACGGTCATCTAATGCCGGGAACCGCCGCCTCCCCAAGGCCTGCGGCGGTTCCCGGCGATGACCTTGGTCGACTCATCCCACCTGGCTGCATTTCTCGACCGGAATCGCCACCTGCTCCACAATCTCCAATCCAAATCCCTCCAATGCCGGAATATGCATGGGCGTATTCGACAGCAGCCGTATCCGCTGGATCCCCAAATCTGAAAGTATCTGCCCCCCCAGACCGATCGCCCGCAGAATCCGCCCCGTCCGCGCCTGTGCTCCTTCGCGCGTCCTTAGTTCCTGGTGCAGAATCAGCCGGCCGCCGCTCGCTTCCGGCCCGGCGTGCAATACCACTCCCCCGCCCGGCTCAAATGGCCGCGCTTCCACCGGCGTCCGCTCAATCTCAAATCCCCGCGAAGTATTGTGCAGGTAAAGCACCACCCCGCACCCCGCTTCCGCAATCATCCGCATGCTCTGGTCCAGCGTCTCACGGCAATGGCAATCGGCAGCAAACACGTCACCCGCCGTGCACCGTGTATGCACACGCACTAGCACCGCGTGAGGGCATGGAGCCCTGAGCTCTACCTGCCTTCCGACCGCAGCAGTTCCATTCCCATCCGGCCCAACCGCCGCTCCTACCGCAGGCCCCCCGCTGAACGCCGGGCAATACGTACAGATGTCGCCCTTCACCAGCGCAATGTGGCTTTCGCCGCCGTTCACTTCGCTCTCGTAGGCGATCATGCGGAATTCGCCCCATTTCGTCTGAATCCGGCTCTCGCCCGCACGCACGATGTAGCGCTCGTTCCGCAGCCTGTACCGGATCAACTCCGCCACGGTAAGGATGAGCAGCCCATGCTCGCGGCAAAATGGAATCAAGTCCGGAATCCGGGCCATCTCCCCATCGTCGCGCATGATCTCGCAGATCACTCCCGACGGATTCAACCCCGCCAGCCGCGCCAGATCCACGGACGCCTCCGTCTGGCCAGCCCTTACCAGCACCCCACCCTTACGCGCACGAAGCGGAAACACGTGTCCGGGCCGCGCCAGGTCCGTATAGCTCGACCGCGGATCGATCGCCGTCCGAATCGTGTGCGACCGGTCGGCCGCTGAAATCCCCGTGGTCACGCCCTCGCGCGCCTCAATTGTCTCCGTAAACGCCGTACCAAACCGCGACGAGTTCTGCTGCGTCATCGGAAAAAGCCGCAGATGGTCTGCCCGCTCCTCGGTAAGGGTCAGGCAGATCAACCCCCGCCCATACCGCGCCATAAA
>Ga0182012_10007013_pt1 | contig 11353 bp, 6 predicted proteins | sample 612S2SmetaG_FD_120486 | JGI IMG/M metagenome (GOLD analysis project Ga0182012, IMG submission 120486) | Permafrost microbial communities from Stordalen Mire, Sweden - 612S2S metaG | ecosystem: Environmental > Terrestrial > Soil > Wetlands > Permafrost | place: Sweden: Stordalen | collected...
GGACGTCAAGGAAGCCCGACGTCTCCATCAAAAAATAGGGCTGCGTATGCGAGCCGCTCAGGATCAGCCGCACCTTGCGCTTGCGGAGTTTCTGGTGCAGATGCTCCAGCGTATGCAGCGCGGTCGAGTCCATCGCGAGTACCTTGTTCATGCGGAGAATAAGCACCTTGGGCTGCTGGCGACTGTGCAAAAGGATGTTTTCGAGCTTCTCGGCCGCACCGAACATCAGCGCGCCAAACACGCTGAAGACGAGCACGCCGGGCGGCACATCCTTGCCGCGCAGGGAATGATGATCGCCCTCCATGTCGGTCGCTTCGTTGACGAGTGAAACCTGCGTCGTTTCGGAAATGCGCCGGATGAAGAGGAACGAGGCGAGTACCATCCCAATTTCCACCGCGACCGTCAAATCGAACACCACGGTCAGGGCAAAGGTAGTGAGGAAGACGGTAGCATCACCCCTCGGATATTTTCTGAGCAGCTTAAATTCCCGCCACTCGCCCATGTTAAAGGCCACGATCATGAGCACGGCGCTCAACGTGGCCAGCGGGATGAACTTCGCCAGCGGCGCCGCCACGAGAAGAATAAAAAGGAGCGTGAGCGCGTGAATGATGCCAGCGACAGGCGAGACAGCCCCGCTTCGAATATTCGTCGCCGTTCGGGCAATCGCGCCCGTGGCCTGGACGCCACCGAAAAATGGACAGACGATATTGGCGATGCCTTGGGCTACCAGTTTTTTGGTTGGAATCGTGCCGGTCGTCGATCATGCCGTCGGCGACCACGGCGGAGAGGAGCGATTCAATCGCCGCCAGCAGCGCAATGGTGGTCGCGGGCCGCACCAAATCTCCGATATGGCTCCAGGTCATGGACGGAATATGAAACGGCGGCAACCCTTGGGGAATATTGCCAAAACGGCTCCCGATCGTTTCGACAGGCAAATGGCACCAGGTCACGACCCCAGTTCCCACCAGCACCGCTACAATCGATCCCGACACGGCCTTGCGCCATTTGACCGGCCAGAGAAGAAGGATCAGCAGCGACCCAACGGCTAAGCTCACCGTGGCCAGATTCAAGGTCGGGAAGCTATCGAACATCACCGTCACCTTCGCCACAAATTCGGAGGGAACTGGATCAATTTTAAGGCCGAAGAAATCCTTGATTTGTGTCGTAAAAATCAGGACGGCGATTCCGTTGGTAAACCCGAGAGTGACAGGCAGCGGAATGAATTTGATCACCGTTCCCAGGCGCGAAAGACCCATGGTGACAAGAATTACTCCCGCCATAATTGTACAAACGAAGAGGTTTTCGAGGCCGTAACGGGCGATGATACCGTAGACGATGACGATGACCGCGCCCGTCGGGCCACCAATCTGGACCCGCGATCCGCCCAGGGCCGAAATCAAAACTCCTGCAATGATCGCCGTAAAGATGCCCGCCTGCGGAGTCGCCCCCGAAGCAATCCCGAATGCCAAGGCCAGGGGCAAGGCGACAATCCCGACCGTGATGCCCGCTGCCAGATCGGAAAGGAACTTCCGTCGGCTATAATCCTGCAAGCAGTCAAGCAACTTGGGACGAAATTGGATATTCCACCTCATCTGGGATCGCGCGAAGTTCTCCTCAGCCGATCCATTTCCTCCAACCTCGCATCGTGTTAGAAAGAAGGTTAGCTCCTTCCCCCTCCAGACGGAAATCATTTCCACCATCTTCTCCAGTTAGAAGATTTCAAACTGCCGCCGTAGAGCTAACTTAACTTATCCGGCAAAGTGACCACGCTGCGAAATACGTGGCATTAAATCCGCATGCTTTCCAGCCTGCGGCGCTTTGTCCTCCGGCGGGACTGGTTCGAACTGGTGATAATTGAGGCGGGGGCCATCGATAAAAAGCACGCGAACCTCGGCGCGACGCGACGACAGACGCTTGATTTCCTGCCACAAACCTAAAGCACACCAGCGCCGCCAGCAGGACGTTCCAAAAGTCCTTGCGCGGCTGTCATTACTGATAGGGCCGGGCTCTCAGTGCCCCGTAAACATAGGAGGGACGTTCGTCGTCACTTTCAATCCTGGATTATGAGACCGGTTAACCGAGCAAGGATGACAAAATTGTTTTTACCAAACTAAATTGCAAAATCCACTCAGTCGTTACGCAGGGTTAAGGGGGAGAAGCGGCATAGTTTTTGTCTCCGCCGTAGTTCGATATTGTCTTTAAGAATTAGTTTTTCAGTAATTAGTAGATACCAAAATTCACTCGGAACACGGCAGGGTGTCCGTTAGGGTGAAGAAGCCGAAGGTCGCAATGCCTCTATTTTATGAGAAGCTGATTACGACGACCTGAAACTTGACCGGCGACCTACTTGATCTCCGTAGCTAAATCACTCATTTGAAACGATTCAGTTACTTCTCATCTAATACTGACCGTATGGTCTTGAGCAGGCTATGCGCCGTATAAGGCTTGGTCAGGAAGTGTTTCACACCGGCTCCTGCCGCTTTGGCCACGTTGCCATTTGCATTTAGACCGCTAGCGGCAATTATCTTGACGCTTGGATTTATTCGCATCATGGCATGGATTGTGGCCGGACCATCCAGCACCGGCATCATGGTATCGGTCAAAACAACGTTGATTTCTCGCTGATGTTCAGCGTAAACGGCCAGTGCCTCCGCCCCGTCCATGGCGCGCAAGACGCGGTAGCCAAAGGCCTGCAAAGTCTGACTGGTTATGGTGAGTATGGATGCCTCGTCATCGACCACCAAAACCGTTTCGCCATGTCCTCGTGGGAGGCTGATCGACAAGCTTTGTTGCTTTCGCCCATCTGTAGAAAGTTCCGACGCAGCCAGGTAAATTTTGAAGGTCGTGCCTTTGCCGGGCTCGCTGTAAACGTTGATAGTTCCCTCATGACTCTTCACAATCGCCATGACGGTGGATAGGCCCAGACCGGTGCCCTTATTAAGTTCCTTGGTGGTAAAGAACGGATCAAAAATCTTATCGAGGATCTCCGGAGGAATGCCGGTTCCCGTGTCCGTCGCACTGATACAGACGTAGCGTCCTGGCTTAGTTTGGAGATTCATCGCCGCGTACTGTTCATCAAAGACGCAATTCTCGACGCCGATGGCTAAAGTGCCACCGTTCGGCATCGCATCACGAGCATTAACGCAAAGATTAAGAAGTATTTGGTGCAGTTGCGTCGGGTCGCCCAAAACAGTCCATGTATCCACAGGAATGGAAAACTCCAAACGAATGTCTTTGGGAAAAGTATCCTTGATGATTTTTTCGAGATCCCTCAGCAGGTGTTTGGGCTGTATCTCGACTCTTTCTCCCTCAACGCCCCGTGCAAACGAGAGAACCTGCCGCACAATATCCGCACCCCGTTTAGCACTCATTTCGACCGTTTCCAAAATCTGCTTGGTCTGCGGACTATCGTTATCACTTTTGAGGACATCGACGCACATCATAATCGGAGCAAGGATGTTGTTGAGGTCATGAGCGATGCCGCCGGCCAGCATACCAATACTTTCCATCCGTTGCGCCCGCAGGAATTGCGCTTCGATCTTCTTGCGTTCGGTAATGTCCAACATGACCGCAATAAAGTGCTCGATCTCTCCCTGGCCATCCCTGATTGGAGTGATGGTCATTTCCTCGTTATAAAAGCTGCCATCTTTGCGCCGGTTGATCATTTCCCCGTGCCAAACGTTGCCGGAAGAGATCGTTCCCCAAAGGTTCCGATAAAACTTCTCATCATGTTTGCCCGACTTCAGCAAACCCGGAGTCTTGCCGATGACTTCCGCGACATTATAGCCCGTGTAAACGGTGAAGGCCGGATTGGCCCATTCAATCACGCCTTTGCTATTGGTTATGACAATGGCGTTGGCCGAAGCTTCGAGTGCGCTGCCTTGGAGGCGTTGATGCTGCTCGGCCTGCTTGCTCTCAGTGATGTTGAGATGCATGACTAATGCGCCGACCACGGGCTCACCTCCTAACGGGGAGACTTTCATCCTGAACCACCGCTGCTCAGTCAGAGAATGGCAGGCATAGTCGATAGAGAAATCGTTTACCTCACCCTTGAGGACCCGACGAATACCGATGGCAATGGCGCATGCATCTTCGGAACAATCACCCCTCGCGAACTCGCATATTTCCAAGTAATTTTGGCCCACGCCAAAATCGGAACCGTGCAACGCGTTCTTTAAGGCAAACCCCCGCCAAGCCTGGTTCACGGAAACAATCACCCCGCGCAAATCCAATATCGCGACATTCGCAGGCAAGGCGTCAAGAATGTCAGAAGTTGCCAGGGGCATTTCGTCGGGAATGATCGAAGCTGTTGAGCTTGAGGGAGCCGGTTTAAACGGAGCTGTTGCTAATCCACGAACCTTGGATCGAAGTTCCAGCATCGGTGTTGGGGGCGCAATGCTCATATAAGGTTTTGGGTCCTATCTCGAACCTATTTCTGCCGATATAAGGTGTATCGGTTGGAATTAAAGAATCTTTAGAAGCGAAGCCGTGCTTACTCTAAAGGAATTGAATTCGCCTCGTCATTGGCAATGCCGGTGTTGCTGTGTTATACAAAATTACCGGTGATCGGCTTTTCTCCGTGAGGTGACGTGCGGCATGAAGGCGGCGTGACCTATCACCCGCTTTGAACTGGAAGAGAGGGAAATCCCACTCGCTGGCTGGCTAAGCCAGACGCGTCCAGACTTGAGTCGTCAGAGAAGATCAACTAAACTATAAGTAACTGCCCAAAAAAGAGAGTCCGGTCACTTTCATGCACCAGAACGCCTTAACAAGCGCAGCAGTTCTCAAACCTTTGCCCGGGAATGTGGCGGTGTTAGATGCTCACGGAGTGATACTGTCGGTAAACTTGCCTTGGCGAGAGTTTGCCGAAAAAAATGGTATGAGGGGCTGCACTTACGGCGTAGGCAGAAACTACCTCCGGGTATGCGACCGGGCCAGGGGCGAAAGCTCAACGGAAGCGCGAATGGTCGCGATCGGGATTCGACAGGTACTGTCAGGAAAAGCGAGCAACTTCTCCATGGACTATCCATGTCATTCTCCGACAGAGGAGCGGTGGTTCAGGCTGATCGTCACAGCTCTCAACGAGCAGTCCTTCGTTAGGGCAGTGCTCATGCATGTCAATATCACTGAGCTCAGAAAGGTTGAGGAGCGGCTTTCTCGCTCGCGGACAGAAAGACAGATGGCGCTAACCTCGTTGAGTCGATTAACGCTTCGGGAGCGTCAAGTCTTGGGATTTGTTATCGCAGGCCGCCTGAACAAGACGATTGCGTCCGAGCTAGGTACAACTGAAAAAACGATTAAGAAGCATCGCGGCCACATGATGCAAAAATTGAAGATCCACTCGGTCGCGGAATTGGTTCACTTGTCACTTATTGCGGGAATGAAGCCTTCATGCCCTTACATAAGCTAACGTCGAGGTAACCTTCGCCTTTAAGCAGAGATCGATAGGCCGTTGCCCAGCGTTCAAGAAAAGTAAAAATTCATCTCGCGCCCACATTTAAGTGATGTAACCTAGTAAATGTAGAGGTCAAGGTGCTGCGGTGGCGACGGGGTAAACGTGCTCGATGAAAGCTCCACTACCAGCGAATGAAAAAGAAAGGCTCGATGCGCTACGACGCTACGAGATTCTTGACACCATTTGTGAGCAGTCCTTCGATGACATCACCTTGCTGGCAACGCTGATCTGCAAAACCCCGATTGCGCTAATCAGCTTGGTCGACGAAGACCGGCAGTGGTTCAAATCAAGGCGAGGCGTTACAGAGGAGGAAATGCCACGGGACACCTCTTTTTGCGCGCACGCGATCCTGCAACCCGACGTGTTTGTGGTGGAGGACGCACAAGCCGACCCGAGATTCGCCAACAGCCCACTTGTTATGGGCGCTCATAAAATCAGATTTTATGCAGGAGCGCCGATTATCAGCCCGGACGGATATGCGTTGGGAGCGCTTTGCGTGGAGGATCAAGTGTCACGCAACTTAAGCGAATATCAAAGGGAAGCTTTGCGCGCATTAAGTCGTCAAGTGATGGCGCATCTGGAATTGCGGCGCACCGCCGACTGCAATCGGCAGATCGATTCCCAATCGAGTTCTTTGGTCGAGGCCCTTTGTGCGTCCGAAATGAGTTATCGTCGTTTGTTTGAAGCAGCCCGGGACGGCGTCCTGATTCTGCATTATCAGACCGGGCGAATCACGGACGTGAATCCCTTCCTGACGGAACTGTTGGGTTATTCGAGGCAAGAGATGCTCGGCAAAACGGTCGCTGAAATCAGCCCTACGAAGGACCTCGAGTCGAACCAGGCCATGTCGGAGCGGCTCAAGATTGAGGGCTTTGTCCGCTATGACGATCTTCCGTTGCAGGCGAAGGATGGCCGTACTGTCGCGGTCGAGTTTGTCTCCAACCTTTATGAGGTTGCGGGTGATTCTGTGATCCAGTGCAACATCCGGGACATCACGGAACGCAATAAGTTGCAAATTGCGATGGCTCGACTTGCGGCCATCGTGACATTTTCCGAAGACGCCATCATTGGCAAGGATCTGGATGGCGTTATTAACAGTTGGAACCGGGGAGCGGAAAAGATTTTTGGTTACACATCGGACGAAATGGTAGGGACGTCCATCAGGCGGCTGATTCCCGAGAACCTGCAGGACGAAGAGGACCATATTCTCGAAACGATCAGTCGCGGGGAAAGCGTGGAACACTTCCAGACGGTAAGGCAGACCAAGAACGGCCAATTGATCAATGTCTCGGTCACGGCATCGCCGATCAAGGATTCAACCGGGAAATGTGTTGGGGTATCGAAAGTGGCCCGCGACATCACTGAAGCAAAGAGGAGTGAAGCGCGGCTGCGTAAGTTCGCCTCGACCCAGGCTTCAATTCTCAACGCTCTGCCGGCGCACGTCGCGCTGCTCGACCACGACGGCGTAATCCTGTCGGTCAATGAGCACTGGCGTAAGTTTGCGGTGTCCAATGGGATACGGATGGAAAACTTCTGCGTCGGCCAGAACTATACTGAAATTTGCGAGCGCGCCACCGGAGCATGGGCCGAAGAAGGCACGGCGGTCGCGGCAGGCATCAAACAAGTATTGCAAGGCGAGATCGGAGTTTTCGACATTGAGTATCCGTGTCATTCGCCCACGGTCGAGCGTTGGTTTCTCCTTCGAGTAGTGCGGGTGGGCAAGGACCGGGAGGCAAGCGCACTGGTGATGCACGTCGATATTACCGAGCGCAAGAAGGCAGAGAAACAAGTCGCGGACCAGGCCTCACTTCTGGACAAGGCCCAGGATGCGATTGTAGTCCTCGACATGGAAGGCAAGATTTTGTTTTGGAACAAGGGTGCGGAACGTCTATACGGCTGGACGCGTGATGAAGTTCAGGGCCGAAATGTCAGCGAATTATTTTACAACGATGTCAAACAGTTTGAAGAAGCCAATCGCTTGACGATGAGCAAAGGCGAATGGTCGGGCGAACTCACCCATTTCACAAAGGATCGGCGAAAGGTCGTGGTCGAATCACGCCGGACCCTCATTCGCGACGACGCCGGAAGTCCCAAGTCATTGCTCGTCATCAACACGAATATCACGGAAAAGAAAAAGATCGAAGCCCAATTCATGCGCGCCCAGCGGATGGAAAGCATTGGCACTCTGGCCGGCGGCGTTGCGCATGACCTTAACAACATCCTCGCGCCGATCCTGATGTCCATCGATATACTCAAAAGCGAGTCCGACAGTCCGCGGACCAAGGAGATTCTGGACACAATTGAAACCAGCGCCAAACGGGGTGCCGATATTGTGAGGCAGGTTCTCTCATTTGCGCGCGGCGTTGAGGGAGAAAGAGTCGAGATACAGCCCAAACACCTGCTGAGGGATCTCGAAAAAATTATCAAGGAAACATTTCCTAAAGACATCCGGCTAAACTTTGTTATCCCTAACGATACGTGGACTATAGTGGGAGATCCCACGCAGGTTCACCAAATCCTGCTCAACCTATGCGTCAATGCTCGGGATGCGATGCCAAATGGCGGCACTTTGACCTTTAGCGCGGAAAACAGCGTTGTAGATGCCCAATATGCCGCGATGAACATCGAGGCCAAGCCGGGTCGCTATGTTCAGATCAGCGTGACCGATACCGGAACAGGCATCCCGCCGAACATACTGGAAAAAATCTTTGAACCCTTCTTTACCACCAAAGAGCTTGGAAAAGGGACCGGCCTCGGGTTATCGACGGTCAAAGCTCTTGTCAAAAGTCATGACGGTTTTATTAACGTCTATAGTGAACCCAGCGATGGTACGATTTTCAGAGTCTACTTGCAGGCGATGGAGGCATCTCCTGAATTGCGAAAGGCCCAAACGCAGCGGCTAAGCTTGCCGCGCGGAAGAGGTGAAACAATCTTAGTCGTTGATGACGAGGCGTCCATACTCACCATCACCAGTCAGACTTTGCAGGCATTTGGATATCGGGTCTTGCGCGCCACGGATGGAGCCGAGGCGCTGGCCGTTTATGCGGCGCACAAGAATGAAATCGCGGTTGTTTTGACAGATATGATGATGCCAGTGCTGGACGGTCGCGGCTTCATCCGCGCCTTGAGGCGAATGAATCCCAGCGTAAACATCATTGCTGCAAGTGGCGTCACCGCCGAGGGCGCTGTAGCCAAGGCGACCCAAGCAGGCGTAAAATTTTTTCTCAGCAAACCTTATACGGCGGAAACGTTGCTCAAGACGTTACAAGAGTGCCTGCACCAGCCTGAATGAAGCCCTTTATTATGACTGCTTCGCTTTCTGCCAGCCGGATTCTTTGCGTGGACGATGACCCGAATATGCTCATGTCGGTTAAGCTCAACCTGCGGCGTTTCTTTCAGGTGGAGGCGGCTGCTAGTGCGGAGGAAGGTTTGATCGCTTTGAAACAAAAGGGCCCTTTCGCAGTTATTCTGTCGGATATGAATATGCCCGGCATGGACGGGAGCTCCTTTCTAAATGAAGCGAGCTTTCTGGCACCGGATACGGTTCGAATCATGATCACCGGCGATAGCGATCAAAAGACGGCCCTTCGCGCCGTCAATGAGGGTCATGTTTTTCAACTGGTCAATAAACCGTGTGACCCGACGACGCTTGCTCAAACAGTGGTCGCGGCGGTAAGGCAACATCAATTAATAATTGGCGAAAAAGAGCTTCTTGAGCAGACCTTGAAAGGATGTGTCAAACTTTTGACCGATATTCTCGCAATGGCTGATCCCGCCTCATTCGGCAAGGCGCAATTACTGCGTGACTACGTCCACAGTTACCTTGATCAAAACAAAGAGGCGAACTCTTCCCGCTGGGAGATCGAAATGGCCGCCATGCTTTCAAATCTAGGCCATGTCATCATTCCCCGTCCCATTTTGGAGAAGGTGGAGAAGGCGAGCGAGGTTTCGGAAGCAGAGCAACAGATTCTGGATAGAGTTCCTGAAACAGGATTTGCTCTTCTGGAAAATATTCCCCGTTTACACGTGGTGGCGAATATTGTGCGCTACCAGGACAAGAATTACGATGGTTCGGGATTACCCAACGACAATCTAGGGGGCGAGGAAATCCCCTACGGCGCGCGGATCGTGAAAGTCCTGAAAGATTTGATTGAGAAAGAAGCCGCGGGTCTGTCGCGAACGGAAGCTATCGCCTGTCTGCACACTCGTACAGGTAACTACGATCCCAAAATCCTTCAGAATTGCGCTACAAGCTTAAAATTCCATGCCACCAGTGAACAGATGGCTGAGCAGGTTTCGACCATCTTGATCGCGGAATTGACCAACAAGCACGTCCTTGTTTCTCCTTTAGTGACGAAGGAAGGAATGCTCGTAGCCCCAAGCGGCACTGAAATCTCAAATCTAATCCTCGAACGAATCCGTAACTTTAGCACGCTGCATGACTTGGTTGAGCCAATTCACGTCAAAATGCGCATCCACCGACGCAATTGAAAACGATTTTACTGATCGATGATGACGAGCAGGTGCGAGTGACTTATGGCGCGGCGTTGCGAAAAAACGGCTACAAGGTTTTCGAGGCTGATTCCGGGACCTCAGGTCTTGCCATGGCTCGGAAATATCTACCCGATCTTATCCTCAGCGATATCAACATGCCGGGCGGGGATGGCTCAACTCTGCTTCACGATATCCGAAGCGATCCTGAACTTCGTTCCAAGCAAGTCGTGCTCATGACTGGAAGGCCAGACCTTGTCACTCCCCGCAAAGGCATGGAAGCGGGGGCCGACGACTTCCTGGTCAAGCCGTTCAGCTCCGAGTCCTTAATCAATTGCTTAGAAGCGAGATTCCGTCGTGGTTCGGTTAGTTGGCGCGTAGAGGATCAAATGCTGGCCCAGCTCCGTACCATGGTCCCTCCCAACTTGCCTCATGAATGTTTTACGCCGCTGGCCGGTATCATAGGCCTGACAGAAATCCTGAAGTCCGACGCATTCGGTACATTGCCGGAGGAAGTTCGGGACATCCACAACGATATTCACCTCTCAGCGCTTCGACTTCATCGCACGCTTCGCAATTACCTGCTGATCCTCGACCTCCAGTCCGCAACAACAGAAAAGCCGCCGCCGATTCCCGCGTCCGAAGTAACAAAAAGTATTCAAGCAGGCCTCGAAGAGGCGCTGCGGTTGAACAATCGTAAGGCAGACGTAAAGGTCCATCTTAACCCTTGTTCGATCTTGGCAAACCCGAGCGACATTAGTCGCATCGTGGAAGAGTTGGTCGATAACGCCTGCAAATTTTCGCGACAGGGAACGCCAATTAAGGTTGAGTTCGATGCAAACGGTTGCCTGCACGTTACCGATGAAGGCAGGGGGTTGACGTCTGAGGAAATCAATCACCTTGGAGTTTTTCATCAATTCGACCGCAAAAAACATGAGCAACAGGGGCTCGGGCTCGGACTTGTTCTCGTGCAAAAGCTCGCCTTATGCTCCAAAGGGGATTTCACACTGCAGAGCCAGCTAGGGATTGGAACGTCGGCACAGGTCACTTTCCTTAAAGCAAATTCGCCCTAAATTAAAAATCTTTGATACTGGCCAGTAATCAGCCAGCACGGGTGAAGAGCGTAGTTGTGCAAGCGGCGCGAGTAGTAGTGAGTTGAGTTTCCCGCCTGCTTGTGGTCGTTCGCGTTGAGGAGATGGTTTACCCCGTTGTCCAAAAGCTCGGCCATTTTCAGGGCAAGCCCCTTTCAATCAAGCATAGCTCGTGCCCATTCGATTTGACCCCGCTAGTAGGTAAGCCTGATTCTTGGCCGAACAGATCGCAAGTTTGTTCGCATTTAGTACGCATCGAAGGCCTTACCCAAGGGAGCAAGGGTTTTCCTACCGACAATAGGGTGTTCCGGCCTAA
>Ga0182012_10007014_pt1 | contig 11349 bp, 9 predicted proteins | sample 612S2SmetaG_FD_120486 | JGI IMG/M metagenome (GOLD analysis project Ga0182012, IMG submission 120486) | Permafrost microbial communities from Stordalen Mire, Sweden - 612S2S metaG | ecosystem: Environmental > Terrestrial > Soil > Wetlands > Permafrost | place: Sweden: Stordalen | collected...
ACCTTGTTCGCTGCCGCGAACGCCTTTCGCACATCGTCCATGATGCCGGTATAGGTGCCGGGATTCGAGCGGCTCGACACACCCACCGCCGATTGGTCGATCACAATCGAATCGGGGTGTTGGCGTAGAAAGGTCTGATGGATTAACGAACTCTTGCCCGAACCTGCCACCCCGGTGATCACCGTCAGCACACCCTGCGGAATGTCCACGCTCACGTTCTGCAGATTGTTGGCTTTGGCGTTCTTGATCGGCAGCTTCCCGCGCGCCGTACGGAAAGCGCTTTTAATCGAAACACGCTGCTTCATAAATTTTCCGGTCAGCGTGTCCGCGCTCGCCAGGTTCTTGAACGGGCCTTCGTACATGATCTGGCCGCCTTCTATCCCAGCCTGCGGACCCACATCAACAATATGGTCGGCCACTTTAATGACATCGGGATCGTGCTCAACCACCAGCACGGTATTTCCTCGATCGCGCAATTGTTGCAGAAGTTCGTTCAAACGATGCACATCGCGCGGATGCAGCCCCACGCTCGGCTCGTCGAACACATACATGACATCCACCAGACTGCTGCTCAGGTGTTTCACAATCTTCACGCGTTGCGATTCGCCCCCGGACAGGGTGTCTGTTTCACGATTTAAGCTGAGATACTCCAGGCCGATATCCACCAGATATTGCAGGCGCTGAACTAGCGTTTTCAAAAGGGGCGAAGCTTTCGGTTCCTTGATTGCCTTCACCACGCCAATCAGTTCGTCGACCTCCATCGCGGCCAGCTCGGCAATGTTGTAGCCGGCAATCTTGCACTTCAGCACTTCCTGACTTAGGCGCGCGCCCTTACACACCGTACACGGCGCCATGGTGATGTAAGGCGCGACAGCCTTTTGGGTCCGTTCCGACATCGTCTTCAGATCGCGCGTGATGTACTTAGCGGTAAACCTGTTGATGACGCCTTCGCAAGTTAAGTTGAAGGATTTGCCGCCAACAGTTGTTTTCAACTTATAGGGCTTGCTGTATAGGAGCAGGTCCAGTTCCTTTTCGCTGAACTTCGAAAGCTTCTTGTCCATGTCGAAAAGTTTCGATTGGCCGAGGAAGTTCCAGCCCCAGCTATCGACGGCGTATTCATGGAACAGGATCGCGCCTTCGTTGAGCGTTTTGGATTTATCGAGGAAGAGATCCAGGTCCACGCCCAGCTTGCGGCCCAGTCCATTGCAGTTCGGGCACATGCCCTTAGGATCGTTGAAGGAAAATACATTCGCATGTCCAACATACGGTTTGCCGATGTGGGCATAAAGCCTCCGCAGCACCGGGTAAATGTCGGTGACTGTGCCCATCGTTGAATGGGAACCGCCGCCCAATCGTTTTTGGTCCACCACGATCGGCATGCTCAGATTCTCAATGGCATCCGCGTCCGGCTGGGAGTAGCGCGGCAGGAACATACGGATGAACATGCTGAAATTCTCGTTCATCTGGCGCTGTGCTTCGGTCGCCACGGTATCGAAGACGATCGACGATTTGCCGGAGCCCGACACTCCGGTGAAGATCGTGATCTTCCGTTTGGGGATGCGTAATGAAACGTTCTTGAGATTATTCTCGCGCGCACCGCGAATCTCAATATATTCCTGTGGCATCGCCCTAATAGCGCGCCAGTTGGTTGAGCTGAATGAGGTTGCCGCAGGTGTCGTTCAGCTTCGCAATAGTCGCGTAGCCAACGTTGGTGGGCGGCATCGCGAATTCAGCGCCGCCGCCCTTGATCCGCTCGAAGTCGCCCTTGATGTCGTCCGTGAAGAACATCGCCGCCGGCTGGCCTTGCTGAAAGATAGCCTGCTGATATGTTTTGGCCGCCGGGTTATCGTTGAGCGCCAACTGCAACTCAGTGCCCTCCGGCTCCTCGGGCGAAGCCACCGTCAGCCAGCGAAACGGGCCGTTACTGAAATCGGCCTTCTTGTTGAAGCCCAGTATCTCCGTATAGAAGCGCAGAGCCTTATCCTGGTCGTCCACATATACGCTGGTCAGTTTGATTTTCATTTCATTTCTCCTTTGCCTTCGCCTTGCTCTTGCCTGTGAGATTGAGCGCCACTGCCGCACGGATGAGATTCTTCAGAGCCGCTTCATCTACCTTGTCTCCTTCGTGAATATCGATGGCGCGTCTTACATTCCCCTCGAGGCTGGAGTTGAACAGACGCGCCGGGTCGTCTAACACAGCTCCCTTGGCAAATGTCATCTTGACAGCATTATTGTACGTCTCGCCCGTGCAGACCATGCCGCCGTGAGACCACGTCGGAGTGCCCCTCCACTTCCACTCTTCGACGATCTCAGGGTCTGCCTCGCGTACGATTGCGCGTATTTTCGCGAGCGTCTTGCCGCGCCAATCCCCCAGTTCCTTGATCTTGTTATCTATGAGCGCGGAGGCGGATAGTGTAGCGGCGGATTCCATCGCGCCTATTTTAACTAGCTCTGCCGGCACGGAATAGCGCGCGTCGCGCGAGCGCGCCCATTGGCGGGATTCAGCACCGGGCAGCTGCCCGTCTATCTATGGAAGTGATTCCCATGTTGCCAGCCGCCCGGGTGATACCGGTAACCATTCCCATGCCGGTCATAGCGCGGCGCAACCCACTGGTCTATGGGGTGCGGCCGCCGCCTCCAGTCACCATGCCGCCAAGTCCAGTTGCCGCCGGCCCATTCATAAAAGCCTGGCGTCCACACATAGTCGGGTCCGGGAGCCAGTCCATACGGCGTTTCCACCAGCGGCGCCGGAGGTCCCCCAATTCCCACTCCTACCGCATATCCGCCGCCGCATCCGGCCATCCACAACACAGTACTTGCAACAACTCCAGCGATTCCAGTTTTTCCAAGTGCCAAGAGATTCAACCCTTCGCCCGTCTGACGAGAGTCCTTGGCACGCCGTTACACTAGTGGAATTTCTTTAAGGTGCTCTTCGATCATCGAGTGGCTCATGTAGGATAACTCCACATGCTTTCCTCTAATCTCGCGCTTTCCCGCCGACTCGAATGCGCCGAAGGACACGCCTGCAAACAATTTGCCGAAGCCCGGCGCCAGCTGTTTCCCGAGTGCGGCTCATGCTGGATCGAATGCGCCGGTGCATACGCCGTCTTCGACGGCAGCCATGCTCCTACCACGCAAACTTTCGGACTTGGCCTGTTTGAGCAAATTACGCCCGCGTCTTTAGACGTGATCGAGCGCTTCTTTCTCGAAAAGGGCGCGCAGGTTCATCACGAAGTCAGCCCCTTCGCCGGCGTCTCCACCCTCGAACTACTCTGCTCTCGGCGCTACCAGCCGATTGAAATCAGTAATGTCATGTTCCGCCCCGTAGCAGCTTTAGCGCGCGCCGACTGCGGGCATGTGCGCGTGCGCCTCAGCGGGCCTGACGAAGCGCCTCTCTGGGCCGGCATCAGTTCCCGAGGCTGGACCCATGAACATCCCGAACTCTTCGCCTCTCTCAAACACTTCGGCGTTATCTGTGCTTCCCGGCAGGATAGCCGTTGCTTCCTGGCCGAATTTGATGATCAACCCGGCGCGGCAGCCGCGCTGTCTATCCATGAAGGTGTCGCTTTATTCGCCGGCGCCGCCACTGTCCCCGAACTGCGCCGCCGTGGATTGCAGTCTGCTCTCCTGCAAGACCGCATGAATTACGCCCTGGAACACGGCTGCGATCTGGCCATGATGGTCGCCGAAGCGGGCAGCGATTCCCAACGCAACGCCGAACGCCAAGGCTTTCAGGTCGCCTACACGCGTATTAAGTGGCAATTGCCTTCTTGAATTCTCAATCGAGATCGGCGAAAAGCTCATTCAAGGCAAGCCGGATCGGCGTATTCGCGACTTCGAGGATGCCACCTTCAGGTTCGCGGAAATCGCCCTGCATACAAGGGTACGCCCGGCGCTTCACTGGATCAAGCAGCCAGATATTGGCAACGCCAAAAACCCGATAGTCGTCAAGGCGATCCTGCATGCTGCGCAACGTATCGTCTTTGGAAAGCACCTCAATGCAGATGAGCGGCGGCCTGCTAAACACCGCTTCCACCTCCTGCTCGCGCGCGACAACGCAAACATCAGGAACGCGAAAGCGACTGGCCGAAACCCGAATGCGTTGCTCCGGCAGAACGCGTATATTCCATTCGCGTTGACGCCGCCGCAAACACGCCACCAGTGCGCCTTGCAGGTTGCTGTGCTCGTATTCGCCCACGTTCCTGGGAACCAGTTCGCCCTCCAGCATTTCCTGGTCGGGCCGATAGCTGGTGCTCAGATATTCCATGACCGAGACCGTTGCCGAAGTAGGCATCCTCTTCTACTCATATTATAGCCGCATTTCATTATTTTTCAATTAGTTGTGAGCCATTAACGGCTCGTCGATTTTATCGCCAAACTGCAAGCACCGGCTAACCTCCGGACCCATCGCCGCCGCCGTAAATCATTGAACTTCCAGCGCCTCCGCTGCGTTTAACAGGGTGACGTTTTGCATATGGCAACCGCTTCAGCGTTTCCAATTTCGGTAGACTCGAAGATTCTGGCAGGTGCGAAAGCTCTGGCTCCATTAAGTTGGATCAATGGGAGCTGGGCCAGTGCCATGAATGCTGGGCTAGGGGCTAGACGGTCGTTGGACTTCGAAACCAGTTTAATTGAGCGCTGCTTAAGCGGCGAGCAAGGCGCTTGGGAAGATCTTGTCAAGATGTACACCAAGCGCGTGTATGGTATCTGCTATCGCTTTACCGGCCGCGATGGCGAAGCGCAAGATCTGACGCAAGACGTCTTCCTGCGCGTCTTCAAAACGCTCGGCAGCTTTCGCGCCGGCGAAGGTTCGTTTGTGGTTTGGTTGACGCGGCTCACGCGTAACCTGCTGGTCGATCATTATCGCCGTACCAAACATGACCGCGTTACGGATGCCATTGAAGACAAGCTGGCGACGCTTGAAGAGCGCACCGCGCAATCCTCGCGCACCGATGGCATGCTGGCCGGGCGTGAAGCGGGCGAGTTGTTGCAGGCGGCGCTAAAGAAACTGTCGCCCGAATTGCGCGAAGCAGTCATTTTGCGTGATCTGCAGGAGATGGAATATCGCGAGATCGCGAAGGTATTGGACGTTCCGGAAGGAACGGTAAAATCGCGGCTGAATCGCGGCCGCGCGGAGCTGGCAAAAGTATTGAGGCGGAACAAGGTAACCGTATAAAAGGTAAAGCCATGAAGTGCCCGGAATTTGAGAGCATACTAGCCGATTACTTGGACGGCACACTCAGCCAAAGTGAGTGTGCGGCCGTCGAGTTGCATGCGGCCGAGTGTGCCGTCTGCGGCGTTTTCATGTCCGAAGTAACTACCGGCGCGAGTCTGCTCAAGAATCTGGAGCCGGTGGACCCGCCGCCTGCGTTGATCACGCGCATCGCGTATCAAGCGCCGCTAGGTCGTATCCGCGACCCTTTTGAGCGGCAAACTATTTGGAGCCGGTTTATTTCCGGTTGGTTGCAGCCCCTGCTGCAGCCGCGGCTGGTGATGGGGATGGCCATGACAGTTCTTTCCTTCACCATGCTGGAACGCTGCAGCGGCGTGCATGTGGAACGCGTTCAGGCGGCGGATCTAAACCCGCTGCGCGTGGCCGGTGATATGGAATTGAAAGTCGTGCGGCTGAAAGACCGCATGCTGAAGTATTACGAGAACCTGCGAGTGGTTTATGTCGTAGAGGCGCGCTTGCGCGATCTGCAGCGGCAACAGGAAGAAAACGCCAAGGCCGCGAAAGCGCCGCCGGCTTTAGCGCCCAAACAAGCACCACCCCAAGAGGCGCCACAAGAGGCGCAAAAGGATAAAAAATGAACTGCTACCTGCACGCCGAAACACCAGCGAGCGCTTTTTGCCGTGAATGCGGACGCGCTCTTTGCACTCCCTGCCAGCATCCTTTAAACGGCACAATTTTTTGCCAGGAGCATTTGCCCGTGACGCCATTTACCGCGCCTCCCTCCGCCGCCCCGCCGGCCGATAATCCTTATCAGCAACCAGTCTCCATCAACAATTCGCCGCGCTTTGCCTTTGTGCTCGGCCTCATTCCGGGAGTGGGAGCTATCTATAACGGCCAATACTTGAAAGGCCTCGTGCATGCCGTCATCTTCGGCCTGCTCATCAGCTTGGCGAGCGCTACGGAAGGCAGCGCCGGACAGCCCATGATCGTCACCCTGGCCATGGGCTTTTATGCGTACATGGCGTTTGAGGCCTACCACACCGCCAGGAAGCGTCAGTTGGGCTTGGCCGTCGAAGAATGGTCGAGCCTCGTCTCGCCGAATCACTATATGGCGCGCGCGCCTATAGGCCCGGTTTTGCTCATCGTGCTCGGCATCTTGTTTCTGCTCGACACGCTGCACGTCATTGAGTTTCGCGAACTCGCGCGCTTCTGGCCGGTGCTGCTGATCATCGCGGGTGCGGTTATGCTCTTCAATCGCATGTCGAACGCTCGTGTGGCCGAGGATTCCGCCCGCATGGAGTCGCGCCATGAACAATAGAGCCGCCTTGTTCGCGCAAGCTATCCGTGGACCCATTCTGCTCATCACCATTGGCATTCTCTTCGCTATTCACCAGGCGGGCGGTTTGTCTTTCTTTCAAACCTGGCCGCTCGTGCTCATCGTGGTGGGCGTCATGAAGTTGATTGAACGCTTTTTCGCGCCGCCGCCTCCGCCCCAGTTCCCGCAAGGAGGGCCCCGGCTATGAGAGCGCGCGGCTCCATCACCGGCCCGCTGGTGCTCATTCTCCTCGGTGTCCTTTTTCTGGTGCGCACGCTGACACCCGGTTTTCGTTTTGCCGATCTGATCGCCCGTTACTGGCCCTACGGCCTTATTCTTTGGGGCTTGATCGCGCTAATCGAAGTTTGCTTTCGCTTTCTGCGCAACGGACCCATTCCGCGCAATGGAGTTTCCGGCGGCGGTTGGGCGCTGGTCGTCGTGGTAGCCCTGATGGGCTCATCCGCCTGGGAATTTCAACGCCCCGGCAACTGGCTCCGGCAGGTTGGTTTTGAGAATGGCATGGAGGCTTTCGGCGACGAGCACGAATACCCAATCCCCGCTATCGCCAAAGATGCCGGCAGCGCGCCGCTCATCGTGCTGGAAGACTTTCGTGGCGGCGCTAAAATCACCGGCGCGGATGGCAATGTGATTTCCGTCGCCGGCCATAAGATCATTCGATCTTTCGATATTAAAGACGCGGATAAGGCCAACGCGCAAACGTCCGTCGAGGTGGTGAAAGACGGCAACACCGTTACCATCCGCTGCCATCAGGATCGTATCGCTTCCCGTTCCTCGGTCAGCACCGATCTGGATTTGAGCGTCCCCAAAGGCTCGCGCATTCAAGCCGCCACTTCGCACGGCGATCTGGATATCTCCGCCCTCAATGGCGATATCGAGTTTAACGGCGGCGATAACTCAGAAATCAAGATTGAAGACGCCGGCGGCAACGTGAAGCTCGAAACCCGCGGCGCGGATTCTATTCATTGCAACAACGTCAAGGGCTCGTTCAACCTGCATGGCCGCGGCGCCGATGTCGAACTGGAAAACATTGCCGGGCAAGTTACCGTGGGAGGCGACTACACCGGCACCGTCTCTTTGCGCGCCTTGGCCCAGGCGGTTCACATCGACAGCATGCGCACCCAATTCGATGCCCGCCAAGTGCCCGGCTATGTTCGCCTGGAGCGCGGCAGCCTGGACGCGAAGGACCTTATCGGTCCTTTGAAACTGTCTGCACATTCCACCGACATCACGCTAGCCAACTTCACGGAAGGCCTTGATCTTGATGTGGACCGCGGCGATGTCGAACTGCGGCCCGATCATTCAGCCATGGGCCGCATCACGGTGCGCACCAACTCGGGCGACATTGAGTTCGCCGTCCCTGCCGCCGCTCATTTTGCCATGAGCGCCAATACCGAGAACGGCGAAATTGACAACGAATTCGGCGGCGATGCGTTGCGCCAAACCTCCGACGGCCATTCGGCTAAACTCGCGGGCTCGGTCGGCGTCGGGCCGGACGTTAATCTGGCCACGCAACACGGCAGCATTACCGTGCGAAAGGCCAGCGCCGAGAACTCCGGTGAAGCCGCCAATCGGAAATTTGCTAGGCCGCATGGTGTGCGGCCGTTCCGGGCGCTGGCAGTTGACGTTACCACTCCTTGACAGTCGCGGCTCAGAACTTGAAGTGGAGGGCCAGTTGCAGGATCCGAGGGCCGTTGGTGGTCGAGACCTGGCCGAACAAGGAACTCTCGATGTTGGTGTTCGGGTTGGTGAAGTTGGCGTGATTGAAGACGTTGAAGGCGTCGCCGCGGAGTTCAGCGTCGAGCTTCTCTCTGAATATCAGGAAATGTTTGGCGATGGAGAGGTCGGTATTAACAGACCCCGGTCCGCGGAAGGCATTGCGGCCGAGTGTACCGTAGGTGAACTGGCCGGCGAGGGCGGCGGCGTTGGTTTGGGCGATCTGATCGAGAGCCAGGGCGTTGGCGTTGGAGAAAGCCAAGGGATTGAAGAAGTAATTGCCGGTATTGCCGCCAATCGTTTGCTGGCCGCGCGGATTGTAGGTGGCGACGTTTGGCGTTACGAGGTCGGCTCTAACGGAGCCGGGTTCGCCATCGCCCGAGGGACCGGGATCGGTATTGGTGGTGCTCAGGCCGGACAGGATATCCTGAGCGAAGCCGGTCCGCCAAGTGACGATGGGATAAAGGCTCCAACCTTTAGTGAGGAGCTTGGGGCCGCCGAATTTATCGAACGGCAGTTCCCAACCGCCTGAGAACGTGAGCGTGTTGCGCAGGTCGGTATCGCCGGAAGCACGGAATTCGTTGTGGTCATAGTAAGGGACTACGCTGTTACGCTGGCGGAAGCCGGAGGCGTTATCGATTTCATGCGACCAGGTATAGGCGAACGTGAAGAACGAACTTCCGATCTTCGAACCCAGGAAACGGCGGGTGATGCTCGTTTGCAAAGCGTTGTAGCCGGCATTCGAGACATTTTGAAACTGGTCCAGATTGCCGTAGATCGCGTTGTTGGAATCCGGATCGTACCGGCGCGTGTTGGAGCCCAGCGGAAACGGGTTGATATCTACCAGCGAGGTTAGCTTATGCGCGCTGTAGCCGACGTAGCCGATATCGAGAACCATGCCGGAGACCAATTGCTGCTGCAGATCCATGTTGTATTGGAAAACATAAGGAGTGCGGAGATGTGGATCAACCAGGTAGATACCGCCGTTTGAGCTAAACGGCTCGAAAGCCGCGTAGCTGACGGTGGACGACGGCGGCCTGGAGGGAAAGCCGTTCGGAGTACCAGTGTTATTCGTGCCGAAGGGATTGGATAGGAATCCGGGATTGGTGGAGGTGTAGGTATATGGCGCGGTTGTCGACCCGGTGGGGCTGAAATAGATGGAGGGCTCGCTATAGAAGGGCGGCGAACCGTTGAACTGCAGATTGTCCTCGCCTTTCAGGATGTCGTAGAACATGCCGAACCCGCCACGCAGAGAAGTTTTAGCGTTGCCGAAGACGTCCCAGGCAAAGCCCGCGCGCGGCGCCCAATCGTTTTTGTCGGGAAAGTTGGTGCCTTTAGGCGCGCCCGGATCTCCCGGATAGAGCAAGCCAACGGGTGCGTTGACAAAGCGCTGCGACTGCGCGCCTGGGACAAAAGTGAACGAGCGGCCCTGGGTATCGAACTTTGGTTCGGCGTATTCGTAGCGGATGCCAAGGTTCAGTGTCAGATTCTTTCTGACTTTCCAATCGTCTTGCACATAGCCGGCGTATTGATGAGTGCGAATATTGTTCAACGCTTTAGCGGCCTGAAAGTAGTTATCGGGCAAACCAAAGAGGAAGTCGGCGAGGTCGGTACCGGAGCCGACGGAGGTTGAGGGACCGAAGAAGGAAAAGGCGCCGTCGGTGTAGAACGAATAATTAGTATTGTTGTCGTAGGGCGAGAAAAAGAAGCCGCCCTTGAGGTTATGGACGCCCTTGGTCCAGGAGACGTTGTCGTAATAGGAGTAAACGGTATTGGCAAAACTGGTCGGGCCGCCTGGGCTGAAACCGATGGTGAGGCCGCTTTCATAGAAGTAGAGAAGCGAGGGACCGGTGGTGATATCGGGGGTGATTTGAATCCCTAGAGCTTGCGGCCCGGGCAGGCTGGAGGTGGGGACGCGGTTATCCGGCGTCGAGCGCACGGCCGAAACGCGCAGTTCATTAAGCAGCGTAGGCGTAAAGGTGTGGGTGTAGGCGATGGCGCCCGAGTAGGTTTGGACGTAAGAGCCTGACGTATAACCAGGAACGTTAGCGCTACCGAAGGGGCTGGTGGTCTTCTCATCGTGCGCCGTGAACGTGCCGGAGATGGTGTCGCGGCTGGTGGCGACGATGTCGATTTTTCCGAGATACTCATTGGCATTGTCGATGGCCGAGGCCGTCGGGAAGAGGAAGCCGCTCGCTGAAGTGGGAATGAGGTTGTTCTTGAAATAGGCTTGGGCGACGGGATCGATGGCGAGAGGGCTGATAATCGCTTGGCTGGCCAACTGGGGATTGGGTTGATAGGCAGGGTTGTTCAGCAGGAAGGCGGCCACGTTCGGATCGGGCCCGCCATTGACGGCTTGCGAGAAATCGCCGTTGGCTTCGGCCGGGGTGTAAGTTTGCACTTCTCCGGCGGTGGTGACGGCGGATTGCTTCTGCCCTTGATAGGAAAAGAAGAAGAACAGTTTGTTACGGCCGTTGACGATGTGCGGGATGACAATGGGGCCGCCCACGGTGAGGCCATACTGCTGGCGCTTGAGGACGGCGCGCGGTTGGCCCTGCTGGTTGAAGAAGAAATCGTTGGCGTCGAAATAATCGTTGCGGGCATAATCGTAGGCGGAGCCATGGATATCGTTAGTGCCGCTCTTGGTGACAATGCTGACGATGCCGCCGGCGTTACGGCCGTATTCGGCGGCGTAGGCGCTTTCGATCACGCGGAACTCAGCAACGGCGTCGGGGTTGGGGTTGACGACAACGCCGTTGGATAAGAGATCGTTATTCAGACCGCCGTCGAGGAGATAGGTGACGGAATCAGTGCGGCCGCCGCCGATGCTGTATTTGCCCGCGCCGCCGTTATCCGGATTGGAGAGGGTGACGCCCGGTTGGGTGGCAAGCAGATCGAGCGTGTTGCGGCCGTTCAGGGGAAGTTCAAAGATGGCTTGACCGGTGACCGTGCCGCCCACCGTGGAGCTTTCCGTTTCGACGGTGCTGGCTTGCGATTCGACGCTGACGGTATCGGAAACTCGGCCGATGGTCAGTTTCAGATCGACGCGCAGGGTTTGATTGATATCGAGAGCAGACGGCGAGGAAGTAGTTTTAGAGAAGCCGGGCGCTTCCACCGTGACCTGATA
>Ga0182012_10007015_pt1 | contig 11347 bp, 15 predicted proteins | sample 612S2SmetaG_FD_120486 | JGI IMG/M metagenome (GOLD analysis project Ga0182012, IMG submission 120486) | Permafrost microbial communities from Stordalen Mire, Sweden - 612S2S metaG | ecosystem: Environmental > Terrestrial > Soil > Wetlands > Permafrost | place: Sweden: Stordalen | collected...
GCCATCGGCGGAGGTGCCGCAGCGGCTGCGCGATCTGAAGGGGATTCCGGTGGTCGGGCTCACCGTCTCGCCCGACCGGCTGATCGACATCCGCCGCAATCGCCTCAAGAGCCTCAATGAGCAGCGCGAGAGCACCTATGTCGACGCCGACGCTGTGCGCCATGAAATCATCCAGGCCCGGCGGCTGTTCGAGAGGCAGGGCTGGCCGGTGATCGACGTCACCCGCCGTTCGGTCGAGGAGACCGCCGCGGCCGTGATCAATATTCTCTCCGCCGGTCGCGGCCAGGTGGAGGTGCTTGGGTGAAGCCGGTGGTGCTGGCGTCGAAAAGCGCCTCCCGCGGGGCGATCCTGCGCGGCGCCGGGGTGGCGTTCGAGAGCCTCGACGCCGGGGTCGACGAGGGCGCCGCCAAGGCGGAGCTGCTGGCGAAGGGCGCCGGGCCGCGCGAGGTGGCCGAGAAACTGGCCGAGCTGAAGGCGCTGGCGGTGTCGGCAAAGCGGCCCGGCCTGGTGATCGGCGCCGATCAGACCCTCGACTTGGACGGGGCCCTCTACGACAAGGCTGACAGCCTGGATGACGCCCGCGACCGGTTGCAGACGCTGCGCGGTCGCGCGCACCATCTGCATAGCGCCGTCGCCCTCGCCGAGGCTGGAGAGATCGTCTGGCGCACCACCGCGACGCCGCGCCTGACCATGCGGCGGTTCTCCGACGCCTTTCTGGACGGCTATCTGGCGCGAGGCGGCGCGGACCTGCTGGGCTCGGTAGGCTGCTATCTGCTGGAGGGTGAGGGCGCACAGCTGTTCGAGCGCATCGAGGGCGACTATTTCGCCATTCTCGGCCTGCCGCTGGTTCCGTTGCTGGCGGTGTTGCGGCTGAAGGGAGCCCTGGCGTCGTGACGCGCGAGATTTCCGGCAAGACAGTAGTGGCCGGGATCGTCGGCGCGCCGGTGGCCCACTCCCTGAGCCCGCTGATCCACAACGCCTGGCTCGCGGACGCCAAGGTCGACGGGGTCTATGTCGCGTTTTCTCCGCCGAAGGATGGCTTCGACGCTTTCGCCGAGGGCCTGCGCGGCGCCATTCGCGGCCTCAACGTCACTGTGCCGTTCAAGGAAGCGGCGCTGGCGCTGGCCGACGAAGCCTCGCCCCGCGCCCGCCTGGCCGGGGCCGCCAACCTGCTGATCTTCGAGCCCGGCGGCGTCATCCGCGCGGACAACACTGACGGCGCCGGCTTGCTGACGGCGCTTAAAGCGCAGGCGGCGGATTTCCGCGTCTCCGCCGGCCCGATCGTGATCCTGGGCGCCGGCGGCGCGGCTCGAGGGGCGGTGGCGGCGCTGATTGAGGCCGGCGCGCCGGAAGTGCGGCTGGTCAACCGGACCATCGAGCGGGCCCGGGTGTTGGCCCAGTCCTTCGGGGCCAAGGTGCGGGTGTTCGCCGAGGGCGACGCCGCCGCGCTGGCCGGCGCCGGGCTGATCGTCAACGCCACCAGCCTGGGGCTCGGCGGCGGCCCCGGACCGGCGGCGCAGCTGCAGGCCGCGCCGGCCTCGGCGGTGGTGATGGACATGGTCTATCGGCCGCTGACCACCGAGTTCCTGCGCCGGGCGGAGGGGATCGGCATGCGGACGGTGGACGGCCTGGATATGTTGCTGGGCCAGGCCGCGCCGTCGTTCGAGGCGCTGTTCGGCGCGGCGCCGCCGGCCACGGATGTGCGCGGCCTCTGTCTGGCGGCCCTGGAGGATGGGCGATGATCACCGTGGGTCTGACCGGCTCGATCGGCATGGGCAAGTCGGCGACGGCGGCGATGTTCGAGGCCGAGGGCGTCCCGGTCTATGACGCCGACGCCGAGGTGCATCAGGTCTATGCGGTCGGCGGCGCGGCCGTGGCGCCGCTGGAGGCGGCGTTTCCGGGGGTGACCAAAGACGGCGCCGTCGACCGGGCTGCGCTCAGCAGCCGCGTGGTCGGCGACACCGAGGCGATGAACCGGCTGAACCGCATCGTCCACCCGCTGCTGGGCGCCGGCCGGGCAGCCTTCTTCGAGAAGGCTCGGGCGGCCAACGCCCCGATAGTGGTGCTGGATATCCCGCTGCTGTTCGAAACCGGCGGCGAGCGGAACATGGACGCGGTGGTGGTGGTCTCGGCCCCGGCGCACATCCAGCGCGAACGCGTGCTCGCCCGCGAGGGGATGAGCGAAGCAAAACTCGACGGTATCCTGGCCCGGCAGATGGCCGACGAGGAGAAGCGCGCCCGGGCGCATTTCGTGGTCGACACCGCCCACGGATTCGACGCCGCCCGGGCGCAGGTGCGCGACATCATCGCCGCCTTGATGGAGCGGGCGAACAACGCCAAACAGTAGGCATGGCGCGTGAGATCGTTCTCGACACCGAGACCACCGGACTGGATCCGCGCACCGGCCACCGGCTGATCGAAATCGCCTGCGTGGAGCTGGAGGATCTGATCCCCACCGGCCGCGCCTTCCACCGCTATGTCGATCCCGAGCGCGATATCGAGATCGAGGCCCAGCGCGTGCACGGCATTTCCTCGGCCTTCCTGGCCGGCAAGCCGAAGTTCGCCGACGCCGAGGTGGTCGAGGCGTTCCTGGAGTTCGTTTCAGACGCCGCCCTGGTCGCCCACAACGCGCCCTTCGACCGCGGCTTCATCAACGCCGAGCTGGAGCGGGCCGGCCACCCGCATCTGCCCGAGGTGCGCTGGGTGGACACCCTGCCGCTGGCCCAGTCGCGGTTCCCCGGGATGTACAACTCCCTCGACGCGCTCTGTAAGCGCTTCAAGATATCCTTAGTCGACCGGGAGAAGCACGGGGCGCTGGTCGACGCCAAGCTACTGGCCAACGTCTATCTGGAGCTGCGCGGCGGCCGCGAGCGGGGCCTCGACCTGACCCAGGTCAGCCGCCGTCCCGGCGAGGCGGTGAAGTTGGTGGCCGCTTATGGTCCCAGGCCGCGGCCATTGGCGCCGCGTTCAACCGAGGCCGAGCGAGCCTTGCACGCCGCCTTCGTGCGCGAGACGCTGAAGGACGCGGCGATCTGGCATTCCTACACGGGGTCGGTCGAAGCCTACGCGGCGCCGGCTTCCTGACCACCGTCGGCGGCGGCGCGGCGGGCGGCGTAGATGCCGGCGAAATCGATCGGTTCCAGCAGGAACGGCGGGAAGCCGCCCTCGCCGGTCAGGTCGGAGATGATCCGCCGGGCGAACGGGAACAGATAGCGCGGGCATTCGATCATCAGCACCGGCTCCAGGTCGGCCTCGGAGACCCCGACGATCTGGAACAGGCCGGCGTAGACCAGCTCGATGTGAAACACCGCCTCGTTCTCACGACTGGCCCGGGCGTTCAGCTTCAGCTCCACCTCGTAGAAGCCGTCCGGCCGGGCGCGGGCGTTCAGCTCTACGCCTAAGTCCACCTGCGGCTGGCTGGCCCCGGCGCGCAGGGACTCCGGCGCATGCGGGCTCTCGAAGCTCAGGTCGCGGGTATATTGCGCCAGGATGCGGATGCCGGGCTGGTCGTCGCCGAGAACGCCTGGGGCGGGAGCATCGGTCATCGGGCGGAGGGTCCGTCACTGGTGGCAGGGGCGCCCGAGCGGCGGGCCGGGCTCGCTAACATGCAAGGCGGCGCCGGCGCAACGGCCCGCCGGTGGGCCGCTGCGACGGGTCCGCGCAGGGCGGCCAACCACGGGGACTGACGCGGGCCGCGACTTGCGCCTATATAGAACCGATCGCTGCCTCATTAGGGACCGCTCGTGCTGGTCGTCGAACTGATCATCCTGGCCGCCGTGGCCGCCGTCGTGCTGTTCCAGCTCTACGCCGTGCTGGGCCGTCGGGTGGGCCGCCAGGCCGAAGACCTGCCGCAGGCGCCGGTCACCGCCGCCAACCGCGACCTCGGCCGCGTGTCGACGCCGACCCCGGCCGAGACCGCCGCCATCTCCGGCATCGCCGCCCTGAGAGCCCGCGACCCAAGCTTCGACGTTGCTAAGTTCATGCAGGGCGCCCGCCAGGCGTTCCAGATGATCGTCAAGGCCTTCGCCGCCGGCGACCGGGCGGCGCTGAAGCCGCTGCTGGCCGCCGAGGTGATGGACGACTTCGAGAAGGTGATGGTCCAGCGCGAGCAGGAGGGCCGCAGCCAGCAGGTGGAATTCCTGCAGGAGCCCCGCGCCGACCTGGAAAGCCTCAATCTGGTCGGCGACCTGGCCAAGGCCTCGGTGCGGTTCCTGGCCGAACTGCGCAGCCGCTCCAAGGGGCCCGAGGGCGAAGCGGTGGACGATCAGCGGACGGCGGAAATCTGGACCTTCCAGCGCAACCTGACCAACCGCGACCCCAACTGGACCCTGATCCACGTGGACACCGCGGAGGCGTGAGCTTGCGCGCCTGGGCCGCGGCGTTCGCGGCGCTCGCCCTGGCCGCCTGCGCGACGACGCCGATCCTTGAAGGCAATTCGCTCGCCGGTCTGCCGGGCTGGGCGGCTGAGGACCACGCCGCCGCCTTCGCCGCCTACCGCGAGGTGTGCTCGGTTGGTCATGACGCCGCCGGCGCCCAGGTCTGCGACAGCGCCCAACGGACCGGCCGCCTGAGCGAGGACGCCGCGCGGCGGTTCCTCGAGGCCCACTTTCGCGCCGAGCCGATCGACGGCGAAGGTGTGCTGACCGCCTACTATTCGCCGCTCTACCAGGCGCGGGACCGTCCGGAAGACGACTTCATCGCCCCCGTGCGACCTTCGCCCACCGATCCGTCGGCGAGCGGCGACCGGGCGGAGATCGAGGCGCGGTCGGCCCCCGACGCCCTGGCCTGGATGCGGCCGGAGGACCTGTTCTTCCTGCAGATCCAGGGTTCCGGCGTGCTCGATTTTCCCGACGGCCGGCGCGCGCGGGCGGTGTTCGCCGCCTCCAACGGCCAGCCCTTCGTGGCCATCGCCAAGTCCATGACCGACCGGGGTCTGGTCGCTCGCGACAACGCCTCGGCGCTTAGCCTGCACGACTGGCTGGCGGCGCACAGGGGCGCGGATGCGGACCGGCTGATGCGGCTCGATCCGCGCTACATCTTCTTCCGTCTGCAGCCGGACGACGGCCATGAACCCCGCGGCGCCGCCGGTGTGCCGCTGGTTCCCGGCCGCAGCTTGGCGGTCGACGCGACACGGCACGAACTGGGCGCGGTGTTCTGGATCGACGCCGGCGATCCCGCCCTGGCCGGCGCACGCGGCAGCTATCGCCGCCTGGCCATCGCCCTCGACACCGGCGGCGCGATCAGGGGCGAGGTGCGCGCCGACCTCTATCTCGGCCGGGGCGACGCCGCCGGCGAGGAGGCGAGCCGGGTGCGCCATACTCTAAAGCTCTGGCGGCTGGTCCCGGTCCGATGAAGTGCGCGCCCGACACCGAGGACCTGCGGCTGTGGACGATCGTCGCTCAGACGGTGCGCCCGCTGAAACCCACCCTCCCCCTCGTGGGGAGGGCAGGCGATGCGGAGCATCGACGGGTAGGGGAGAGCGCGGCATCAGCGAACCCCAAACCACCTATTGCGGCGGCGGTCACCGCAGTCGCCCACCAGGGCGCTGCGCGCCCCGCCCTCCCCGTGAAGGGGAGGGAGGCGCCTCAGCATGTCGAGCTCGGCCTGCATCGGCGGATCGTCCGGGGGCGCGAGGCGGTGGCGGCGCGGATCGACCTGCACGGGCTGACCTACGAGGACGCCCGCGCCACGCTGACCGATTTCATCCTGCGCTCGGTCGCTCAGGGCTGGCGGGCCGTGCTGGTGATCACCGGCAAGGGCGCGCTGGGGGACGGGGTGCTGAAGCGGCACACGCCGGAGTGGCTCGGCCAGCCGCCGCTGCGCGAGCACGTCGCCGGCATCTCTAAGGCCCACCGCCGCCACGGCGGCGAGGGCGCGCTCTATGTGGCGCTGCGGCGATCGCGCTGATCCAGCCTCAGCGCTTCCGCGCGGCCTTCTCCTCGACGCCGGAGCGGCCCTCACGGGCTTCCAGCCGGGCGGCGACCTCGTCGAGGCTGACGCCGGCCACGGCCAGCACCACCAGCCAGTGGTAGATCAGGTCGGCGCTCTCGGCCGCCAATGCCTCGCGGTCGCCGGTCACCGACGCCAGGGCCGTTTCCAGCGCTTCTTCGGCCAGCTTCTTCGACGCCAGCGGCGGGTCGGCCAGCAGCCGGGCGGACCAGGACTTGGCCGGATCGCCGCCCCGGCGCGCCTCGATGGTCGCCGCCAGTCGCTCGAGCACGTCGTTGAACCGGCTCATCCTCCTACGCTCCTGACGGAGCTTCGGACGACGAGGTCAGCCCTCCGAAGCCTTGGCGGAGGCGGGCTCATGCCGCCACCAACCTCGGCAGCCGCATCGGCAGGCCGGCATTGGCCATGGCGCTCTTCACCTCGCCGATGGAGAGCTCGCCGAAGTGGAACACCGAGGCGGCCAGCACGGCGTCGGCGCCGCCGCGCTTGACCGCATCGATCATGTGCTGGGCGTTGCCGGCGCCGCCGCTGGCGATCACCGGCACCGACACCGCCGACGACACTGCCGCCAGCAGCTCGACGTCGTAGCCGGTCTTGGCCCCGTCCTGGTCCATCGAGGTGAGCAGGATTTCCCCGGCGCCCTTCTCCACCGCGTCCCGGGCATAGTCGATCACGTCAAGGCCGGTGGCCTTGCGGCCGCCGTAGGTGAACACCTGCCAGCCGGCGTTCAGCCGGTCTCCCCGATGCGAGGGTCCGTGCTTGGCGTCGATAGCCACCACCACCGCCTGCGAGCCGAAGGCGTCGGCGCAGGCGCTGATCAGGTCGCGGTTCTCCACCGCCGAGGTGTTGATGGAGATCTTGTCGGCCCCGGCCCGCAGCAGCTTGCGGGCGTCGTCCACCGTGCGGATGCCGCCGCCGACAGAGACCGGCATGAAGCAGACGTCGGCGGTGCGGGCGATGACGTCCAGGATGGCGCCGCGGCCCTCGTGGCTGGCGGTGATGTCGAGGAACATCAGCTCGTCGGCGCCGGCGGCGTCATAGGCGCTGGCCTGCTCCACCGGGTCGCCGGCGTCGCGCAGCTGCAGGAACTGCACGCCCTTGACCACGCGCCCGTCCTTCACGTCGAGGCACGGTATCACGCGAACTCTCAGCATCAGCCGGCCGCCGCCAGGGCTTCGTTGGCCCCGATGGCCCCGGCGTACAGCGCCCGGCCGAGCACCGCGCCGGCGATCGGCGTGCCCCTGCGTGCCCTGAGGCGAACGATGTCGTCGACGTTGGCGAGGCCGCCGGCGGCGATCACCGGGATATCGACGGCGTCGGCCATCGCCCCGAAGGCCTCGACGTTGAAGCCCATCAGCGCCCCGTCGCGGTCGATGTCGGTGACGATCAGCGCCGAGACGCCGGCGTCCTCGAACCGCCGGGCGACGGTGAGGGCGTCGAGGCCGGAGTCCTCCAGCCAGCCCTGCACGGCCACCTGGCCCTTGCGCACGTCGACGCTGACCGCGACCTGCTCGGGCCATTCCCGGGCGGCGGTCTTGACCAGCTCCGGATCGCGCACGGCGGCGGTGCCGAGGATCACCCGGCTGACCCCGGCCTCGATCCAGGCCTCGACGTTGGCCAGCGAGCGGACGCCGCCGCCCAGCTGCACCGGCACCGAGACGGCGTTGAGGATCGCCTCCACCGCCGCGCCGTTAACCGCCCGGCCCTCGGCCGAGCCGTTCAGGTCGACCACGTGCAGCCACTCGAAGCCGGCGGCGACCCAGGTCTTGGCCTGTTCGGCGGGATTGTCGTTGAACACCGTGGCGGTGGCGAAGTCGCCGTGCAGCACCCGCACGCACTGGCCGTCCTTCAGGTCGATGGCCGGATAGAGGATCACGGGCGCCACTCCAGGAAGTCCGCCAGCAGCTTCAGCCCCGCGGCCTGCGATTTTTCCGGGTGGAACTGCACCCCGGCCAGATTGTCACGCATCACCGCCACTGGGAAACGGCCGCCGTGGTCGGCATAGGCGGCGATGTCCGCCGGATCGTTGGGGAAGAAGGCGAAGGAGTGAGTGAAATACATCGGTTCGCCCGGCGGCAGGGCGGCGAACATGCCCCGCTGACCGGCGAGGTCAAGGGCGTTCCAGCCCATGTGCGGCACCTTGCAGCGCGGATCGCCCGGGCTGAGGCGCCTAACGTCGCCGCCGATCCAGTCCAGGCCGGGCGTCTCGCCGAATTCGAGCCCGCGGGTGGCCATCAGCTGCATGCCGACGCAGATGCCCAGGAACGGCGCGCCCCGGCGGCGCACCGCCTCGGTCATCGCCTCGACCACACCGGGGCGGGCGTGCAGGGCGCTGAAACAGGCGGCGAAGGCGCCCACGCCCGGCAGCACGACGGCGTCGGCGGCGGCGATGCGGTCCGGGACGTCAGTGGTGACGATCTCGCAGACCCGCTCAAGCCCCAGCGCGGCTTTCTGCAGGGCTTTCTCGGCCGAGCGCAGATTGCCCGACCCGTAATCGATCAGGGCGACACTCTGCATGACATCCGTCCTTCAGAGCACGCCCTTGGTGGAGGGCGCATGCCCGCCGGTCTTTGGATCGAGCTCGACGGCGACGCGCAGCGCCCGCGCCAGGGCCTTGAAACCGCTCTCGGCGATGTGGTGCGAGTTGTCGCCGTAGAGGGTCTCCAGGTGCACGCAGGCGCCGGCGTTCATGGCGAAGGCGTGGTGGAATTCCTTGAACAGTTCGGTGTCCATCTCGCCCACCTTCGGCCGCGCATAGGTGACCCGCCAGATCAGGTACGGCCGGTTGGACAGGTCCACCGCGCACCGGGTCAGGGTCTCGTCCATGGGGATATAGGCATGGCCGAAGCGGCGCACACCGGCGAACCCGGCCAGCGCCTCCTTGAACGCCTGGCCGAGCACGATGCCGGTGTCTTCCACCGTGTGGTGCATGTCGATGTGCAGGTCGCCCTTGGTCTCGACGGTCAGGTCGAAGCCGCCGTGGCGGGCGAAACTTTCCAGCATGTGGTCGTAGAAGCCGATGCCGGTCGAGACCGTCGACTGGCCGGTTCCGTCCAGATCCAGGGCGACGCTCACCTGCGTCTCCTTGGTCTTGCGGTCGATTTTCGCCGTCCGGTTCATGGGCCGCCTATTGGTCGCGCGAGGCGCCGATGTCTAGGATTTTCCAGCCTAACCGCCGATGAACAGCTCTCGTGACGGGCAGAGGTCGGCGACGAGGCACTCGCGGCATTTCGGCTTGCGGGCCACACAAGTGTAGCGGCCGTGCAGGATCAGCCAGTGGTGGGCGCGGGTCAGGCCGTCCTGGGGGACGATGGCCATCAGGTCGGCCTCCACTTGGTCCGGAGTCTTGCCATTGGAGAGCTTCAGCCGGTGGGCGACCCGGAAGACGTGGGTGTCGACGGCGATGGCCGGCTCGATGTTGAGCTCGTTCAGCACCACGCTGGCGGTCTTGCGGCCGACGCCTGGCAGGGCCATCAGCGCCTCGCGCTCGAGCGGGACCTGACCCGCGTATTTTTCGACGATGATCCGCGAGAGGGCGATGACGTTCTTGGCCTTGGTGCGGAAGAGGCCGATAGAGGCGATGTACGGCGTCAACCCCGCCTCGCCGAGCGCCAGTATCTGCTGCGGCGTGTCCGCGACCTGATAGAGCTTCTCGGTGGCCTTGTTCACCGACTTGTCGGTGGCCTGGGCCGACAGCACCACCGCCACCAGCAGGGTGAAGGGCGTCTTGTATTCCAGCTCGGTGCGCGGATCGGGGCAGGCGGCCTCGAAGCGCTCGAAGATGGCGGCGATGCGCGTCCGTTCGGCGGGGGAAATCCGCCGTTTCCTGGCCTTGGCGGGGCGTTTCAAGGCGCCTTCGCGCCCTTGCGCTTCTCGCTCAGCTCCAGCCCCTTGACGATGGCCAGCTTGACCACCGTCGCGCCGGGAATGAACACATTGGCCGCCTCGGCGCCGATATCGAGCAGGAACTTCGGCTCCAGCACCTTGCCCAGGTGCTGTTCGAAGGTCGAGCCGGTCGTCGAGAGCGCGCCGGTGAGGGCGTCGAACTCCACCACCGCCTCCTTGCTCCCACGACGAAAGCGGAAGGCGTAGACCGGCCGGTAGTATAGGTCGACCGCCTCCAGCCGCACGGTCTCCTCCAGCACCTTGTCGGCCTCGATCGCCCCGATGGCTTTGGCCACCGCCTCGCGGACCAGCCCGGAGGCGCGAATCTGCGGCGGCACGACGACGACCTTGTCGGCGTTCAGCTGGGCGAGGTGCTCGGCGTCGGCCGGAGCGGCGGCGAAGTCCAGATAGGCGGCCAGCGCCGGATCCTCCTCGCCGGTCAGGCCGTCGACCAGCACCTGCCGGCGGGTTTCCTCCCGGCAGGACTCATAGCCGTGCAGGGTGACCTTGTGGGCGGCGATCGGTCGGTCCTGGCCATCGATGGCGACCCGCTGCACCTCCGGCGCCAGGGTGATCGGATAGTCGCGGCCGCGCTCGTAGACGCAGGTGGCGTGGGAGGCGAGCCGCCAGATCGGCTGCAGGCGCTTCTCGCGATAGACCACCTCGAATTCGTCGTCCTTCGGGCGGGCGAGCAGGCCGGCCATCTTGGCCATGGTCCCGAACGCCTGCAGCCGCATCGGCCAGGCCCGCCCCTCCGCCTCGTGCGCCCCGAAGCGGTCGGTGAGCACCAGGATCCGTTCCTCGGCGATCTCGACGTCCATGGGGAGAGCATGCTGTGCGAAGCGGCCGCGATGCAACCTCCCTCCCCTTCATGGGGAGGGAAAGGCCGCGAGAGCGGCCAGGGTGGGGGTGTGCGATGAGGTGCGCAGGCGCCATCGTTGACGCTTCGGACCGCCCACCCTGCCGACGCTTCGCGTCGTCTGTCCCTCCCCGTGAAGGGGAGGGAGGTGTCACAGAATGTACCGCGACAGGTCCGCGTTCTTGCTGAGCTCGCCGACCCGTTCGCGGACATAGGCGCCGTCGATGATCAGGCTTTCGCCGGAGCGGTCGGCGGCGGCGAAGCTGATGTCCTCGACCACTTTTTCCAGCACCGTCTGCAGGCGCCGCGCGCCGATGTTCTCCACCGCCCCGTTCACCTCGACGGCGGCGTCGGCCAGGGCGTCGATGGCGTCGTCGGTGAAGGTCAGGGTGACGTTCTCGGTGGCCAGCAGCGCCTGGGTCTGGCGGATCAGATTGGCCTCAGGCTCGGTGAGGATCCGGCGGAGGTCATCCCGGGTCAGGGCCTTCAGCTCCACCCGGATCGGCAGCCGTCCCTGCAGTTCCGGCAGCAGGTCCGAGGGCTTGGCGACATGGAAGGCGCCCGAGGCGATGAACAGGATGTGGTCGGTCTTCACCGGCCCGTACTTGGTCGAGACGGTGGTGCCCTCGATCAGCGGCAGCAGGTCGCGCTGCA
>Ga0182012_10007016_pt1 | contig 11346 bp, 9 predicted proteins | sample 612S2SmetaG_FD_120486 | JGI IMG/M metagenome (GOLD analysis project Ga0182012, IMG submission 120486) | Permafrost microbial communities from Stordalen Mire, Sweden - 612S2S metaG | ecosystem: Environmental > Terrestrial > Soil > Wetlands > Permafrost | place: Sweden: Stordalen | collected...
CTGTCCGCGATGGCGTGGCTGCCACCCTGGCGGACGCTGACCATGCCGTGCCTGGGCGGGCTGGCGCTGGGACTGCTCGGGCTCGGCGTGGCGCGGTGGCGGCCGCGGCGGGCGGTGGACCCGATCGAGGCCAATGCCTTGTATGGCGGACGGATGTCGCTGATGGACAGCCTGATCGTGGTGCTGCAGACGGTGCTGTCCAACGGCGTCGGCGCCTCGGTGGGGCTGGAGGCGGGCTACTCACAGAGCGGCGCCGCGCTGGCCTCCCGGCTCGGGCGGGCGTTCCGCCTGCGGCGGACCGACATGCGGCTGATGGTGGGCTGCGGCGCCGCCGCCGCCATCGGCGGTGCTTTCGACGCGCCGCTGACCGGCGCGTTCTACGCCTTCGAACTGGTGATCGGCACCTACACGCTGGCCAACTTCGCGCCGGTCGCCGCGGCCTCCATCGTCGCGGTGGCCGTGGTGCAGGGGCTCGGCGGGGCGCCGTTCGACCTGCAGGTTCTGGTGCCCGGACGGATCGACGCCGTGGACTACATACCGATTCTCGCGCTCGGCATGGTCTGCGCGCTGATCGGCATCGCCATCATGCAGGGCGTCACGCTGACCGAGGCGCTGTTCCGCCGCAGCGGCATCGCTGCGTGGGGGCGGCCGATGATCGGTGGCCTGGCGGTGGGCGGGCTGGCGCTGTGGTCGCCGGCGGTGCTTTCCTCCGGCCATGGCGCGTTGGGCGTGGTGATCGACACGCCCTACGCGCTAAGCCATCTCGGCATGTTGGTGGGGCTGAAGGCGGTTGCCTCGGCGATCTCCATCGGCTCCGGGTTCCGCGGCGGGCTGTTCTTCGCCTCGTTGTTTCTGGGCGCGCTGGTGGGCAAGCTGTTCGCCGGCCTGCTGGCCATGCTGAGCGCCGCGCACGCCGTGCCCGCGGTGGTCTGCGGGCTGGTGGGCATGAGCGCGCTGGCGGTGGCGATCATCGGCGGCCCGCTGACCATGGGGTTCCTGGCGCTGGAGGCAACCGGCAGCCTGCCGATGACCGTGGCGGTGCTGGCGGCCTGCGTGGTGTCCTCGCTGACGGTGCGGCGGACCTTCGGCTACTCCTTCGCCACCTGGCGGTTCCACCTGCGCGGCGAGGCGATCCGCAGCGCCGTGGATATCGGCTGGATGCGCTCCCTGACAGTCGGGCGAATGATGCGCCGGACGCTGCGCACGGTGCGCGCGGATACGCCTCTGGCGGCGTTCCGGCGCGACTTCCCGCTGGGGGCGACGACGCAGGTCGTGGTGCTGGACGCGGCCGACCGCTATGCCGGAATCGTGCTGGTCGCCGAGGCCTATGCCGAGGACGCCGAGGGCCACAAGATCGGCGACCTGCTGCATTGCCAGGAGACGGTGCTGCTGCCGCAGATGACGATCAAGGAGGCAGTGGCGATGTTCGAGAACGCGGAAAGCGACGTCCTCGCGGTGGTGGACGGGCCCAAGACGCGGCGGGTGATCGGGCTGCTGAAGGAGCAATACGCGCTGCGGCGCTACACCGAGGAACTGGACGCACGGCGGCGGGAGCTTGCCGGCGAGTAGGGGGGCCTCCTTGGGGTGGACGCGGCGGCGACGGCGGGGCGCCGTTGCCCCAGGTCGGGCGAGCCAGCAAGCCGTTTGCGTGGACCGACTCCTGTCACGCATGGCGGCTGTGCAGCCGCATGGCGGCTGTGCAGCGTCTGGCGGCGTGGATCGCCGCGCCAGTCATCGCGCCAATTCGGTCTCGATCTGACCGGACAGGCTTTCCGGCGTCGTCGTCGGGGGAAAACGACCCACCACGTCGCCCTGCCGGTTCACCAGGAACTTGGTGAAGTTCCACTTGATCGCACTGCCGAGCAGCCCGCCTTTCTGGCTCTTGAGGAACGCGAACAGCGGATCGGTCCGTGCGCCGTTGACGTCGATCTTGGCGAACAGGGGGAAGGTCACGCCGTAATTGGTCTCGCAGAACGAGCGGATTTCGGCGTCGCTGCCCGGCTCCTGGTGGGCGAACTGGTCACAGGGGAAGGCGAGGATTTCCAGGCCGCGCGGGTTGTACCGGGCGTACAGGCTCTGCAACGCCTGGTATTGCGGCGTGAAGCCGCACTTGGACGCGACGTTGACGATGAGGAGAACCTTGCCGCGATAGTCCGCGATGCTTTTGGTCTCGCCGGTGCTCAGCCGCGCTTCGTTGTCGTAGATGCTCACCTTGATTCGCTCCGGGTTGGAAGCCGTCCTGGGTTCAAGGTGGGCACTCCGCATCGCAGGGCAACCACATTCGTGCGTCGTGGCACCGGGAGCGATTTGTAATACCGACCACATCTGAGCACGAATGAAACTAACCGTAATTCACCATGATCGTCTTCTTGTGCGTGAAGTGCTCCAGCATCGCCTCCAGGCTTGCTTCCTTACCAAGGCCGGAGCTTTTCACCCCGCCATAGGACAGGTTCGCCTGCACAACGAGGTTCTGGTTGATCTGCACCAACCCCGCCTCCAGCGCATGCGCCAGCCGCAGGGCAACGCGCAAGTTGTTGGTCCACACCGAGGCGGCAAGTCCGTAGTCGCTGTCGTTCGCCTCGCGCAGCACGCTGTCCGCATCGTCGAACGGCATCACGCAGGTGACCGGACCGAAGATTTCCTCGCGCACCAGACGGCTTGATGGCGGCAGGCCGGTAAAGATGTGCGGCTGGATGAACAGCCCTCTTGCCAGCGCAGGGGCTGCCGGCATGGCGCTGCACGCCCGGCCCTTCGCGCCCGGCGTTCGCAGGCCTTCGTCGATGAAGCCGCGCACCTTGTCGAGCTGGGCGCAACTGATGATGCTGCCGATGTCGGTCTTCTCGTCCAGCGGATCGCCCATCACCATCGCGTCCACCTTCGCCGCCAGCGCCTCGACGAAGCGGTCGTGGATTGCCCGCTCGACGTAGATGCGGCTGGCCGCGGTACAGCTCTGGCCCTGACGCGTGAAGCGCATCGAGGTGATCGCGCCCATCACCGTGCGCTCGAAATCGCAATCGGCGAATACGATCATTGGCGATTTGCCGCCCAGTTCCAACGTGACGGGAATGAGCTTCGCGGCGGCGGTTTGCGAGACGATGCGCCCGACCTCGACGCTGCCCGTGAACGTCACCTTGCGCACCTTGGGATGCGCGACCAGCGGCGCGCCGCATTCCGGCCCGAAGCCCGAGAGCATGTTCAGGCAGCCAGGCGGCAGCACGCGGTTCAGCAGTTCTGCGACGCGCAGCACGGTCAGCGGCGCTTCCTCCGCCGACTTCACCACCACCGCGTTGCCGGCCACCAGCGCCGGCGCGACCTTCAGCGCCATCAGCAGCAGCGGCACGTTCCAGGGAATGATCGCGCCGACCACGCCGAGCGGTTCGCGCACCGTCACCGAGAGCACGTCAGGCGCGAACGGCACGGACTCGCCCTTCAGCTCGCTGCCCAGCCCGCCGTAGAACGTGAACAGGTCGGCGACCACGCCGGCTTCGACCCGGCTTTCGGTGCGCAGCGCCTTGCCGGTCTCCAGCGCGATCAGCCGCGCCAGCTCCTCGGTGTGCGCGGTCAACACGGCGCCGCATTGCGCAACCAGCGCGCCGCGCTTGCGAGCCGGCAGGCGCGCCCAATCCTTCTGCGCCGCGGCGGCGTTGGCGACCGCGGCCGCGACGTCCGCGGCGTCGCCTTCGGCGGCGCGGCCGATCTTCTCGCCGGTCGCGGGGTTCACCACGGCGAAGGTCTTGCCGGCCGCCGCCCGGACGAAATGGCCGCCGATGAAGTGATAGCCGGACAGGGCGCGGGCGAGCGCGCGCTCATCCAGCGTCGGCGCGGACGGGGTGGGGTGCGGGCCTGCGGACATCGGATTTTCCCGGACGTTTTGGCGACCTATACCATAGCGGGGGTCGCTCGGATGCCTGCCGCCGGCCGGCCGTCGGCGGCCGGCGACGTCAAACGCCTTGCCAAAAAGGGGGCGGCTGTCAGCGGATGACCGGCCTGGCTCCCCTCCGATGACGTAACCGAGTCGCGTGGACTTACGCCGCCAGCGGGGTTCGCGGCCTGCGCCGGTCTGCAACCACCCCCCGGTCTGGACCCGCCGGCAGCCGCCCGGCACGATACCCCCCGCACGATGGAGCGTGACGGATGAGCGAACCCACCGGTCCCCTGAAGGGCCTGCGCGTCTTTGACCTGACGCGCGTGCTGGCGGGTCCCGCCTGCGTCCAGATGCTGGCCGATCTAGGGGCCGACGTGATCAAGATCGAGCGCCCCGGCGCCGGCGACGACACCCGCGGCTTTGCCCCGCCCACCATGCCGGGCACCGGCGAAAGCGCCTACTTTGTCGGCGTGAACCGCAACAAGCGCTCCGTCACCCTGGATATCGCCAGGCCGGAGGGGCAGGCGATCGCCCGCCGGCTGATCGCCTCGTGCGACGTGCTGGCGGAGAACTTCAAGGTCGGCACGCTGGCGAAATACGGGCTCGGCTACGAGCAACTGCATGCGGCGTTTCCCCGGCTGGTCTACTGCTCGATCACCGGCTTCGGCCAGACCGGGCCGTACGCGCCGCGGCCGGGCTATGACGGCCTGATCCAGGCGATGGGCGGCATCATGAGCCTGACCGGCGACCCGAACGGTGACCCGCAGAAGGTGGGCGTGCCAGTCGCCGACGTGTTTGCCGGGCTGTATGGCTGCATCGGAATCCTGGCGGCGCTGCGCCATCGGGATGCGACCGGGCAGGGGCAACAAATCGACATCGGCATGCTGGACACGCACGTGGCATGGCTGGCGAACCAGGGCATGAACTACCTCGCAACCGGCGAAAACCCGGTGCGGCTTGGCAACCAGCACCCGAACATTGTTCCTTACCAGGTGTTTGCGACCGAGGACGGCCACATCGTGCTGTCGATCGGCAACGACCCGACGTTCCAGCGGTTCTGCGAAAGTTTCGGGCTGGCGGACCTGCCCGGCGATCCGCGCTTCACCACCAACGCGGCGCGCGTGCAAAACCGCCAGCTCGTGACCGACACACTGGCGCCGGTGATGCGGCAGCACGGCACGGCGTGGTGGGTGGAACGGCTGGAAGCGCTCAAGATCGGCTGCGGACCGATCAACCGCTTGTCGGAGGTCTTCGCCGATCCGCACGTCATCGCGCGCAACATGGTGGTCGAGATGGCGCACGGCTCAGGCGCCAGGGTGAAAGTCGTCGCCAACCCGGTGAAGCTGTCGGAGACGCCGGCCGACTACCGGCTTCCGCCACCGCTGCTCGGCGAGCACACCGACCAGGTGCTGTCCGAACAGCTCGGGTTCGATGCCGCCACACTGGCCAACCTTCGCGGGCAGGGGGTGATCTGATGACGCCCCGGTCCGGGTCGGTTCGCTACGCGCTGGCCGGCGCGTTCCACAGCATGGCGTATGTCGAGTGGGGCGATCCCGCCGCGCCGCCGGTGATCTGCGTGCATGGGCTGACCCGCAACGGGCGGGACTTCGATTTGCTCGCGCAGGGGCTGGCCGACCGGTTCCGTGTAATCTGTCCCGACCTGCCGGGACGTGGGGCGTCGGACTGGCTTCCCGACGCGGCGCTGTACCAGCCCCCCAGCTACGTCTCGCCGCTGACGCACCTGATCGCGGCGATCGGGCGGGAGGTGATGTGGGTCGGCACCTCCCTCGGCGGCATCGTCGGCATGCTCGTCGCCTCGATGCCAGGGCAGCCGATCACGCGGCTGGTGCTGAACGACGTCGGCCCGTTCATCCCGAAGGCGGCGATCGCGCGCATCCGCGACTATTTGTCTGTGACGGCCTTCGGTGCGCTGACCGAATTTGCCGATGTCCCCGCGCTGGAGCGTCACCTGCGGCAGGTACATGCGCCGTTCGGACCACTGACCGACGCGCAATGGGCGCACCTGGCGCGCTATTCGGCGAAGACGCAGCCGGATGGGCGGGTGGCGATGCACTATGACCCGAAGATCACGGTGCCGTTCTGCGAGACCGAGCCGGCGGACGCGGACCTATGGGCGCTGTGGCCGGCGGTCAGCCGCATCCCGGTGCTGGCGATCCGCGGCGCGTCCAGCGACGTGCTGCCGGCGGAGGTGTTGGCGCGCATGCAGGAGACCGGCGCCCAGGCGCTGGTGGTGGCGGAGGCGGGGCACGCGCCGGCGCTGATGGACACGGCGCAAATCGCGGCGGTGCGGCGCTTCCTGGCGGACGGCTGACCGGGCGCTGCCAGATTGGGGCTTGTACGGTTTGGCTTTGTTCTCTAGACTCGGTCCCGAATCGGATCAGCGTACGGAGAACTCCCATTGCTTCAGAGGGCGGAAGCCGAGCGGCGCAACCGGCGTCCGGCCGCGAAGACTTGTTGGGAGCTGCCCCCGAGGAAAGTGGGCAACCAGCGCGTCACTCTCGGCGATTGCCTCGCGGAGCTCGGCCGGCTGGAGCCGTCGAGCATCGACGTTTGCGTGACATCGCCGCCCTATAACATTGGCGTCGCGTACAACTTTCACGATGACCGGATGCCGAAGGACGACTATCTGGCGTGGATGGCGAGGGTCGGCATGGAAATCAGCCGGGTTCTGCGGCCGGACGGCTCGTTTTTCCTGAACGTCGGCAGCACCAGCGTTGATCCGTGGATAGCACTTGAAGTTGCGCGCGCATTCAGTGAAACCTTTACGCTACAAAATCACATCATCTGGGTTAAGTCGGTCAGTATAGGGCTGGACACGTTTGGGCACTTCAAGCCAATATCAAGTAAGCGGTTCTTGAACAATAACTTCGAGTCAGTGTTCCATTTCTCGAAATCCGGCGAGAACAAGATAGATCGCTTGGCGATAGGCGTTCCCTTCAAAGACAAGTCCAATATATCGCGATGGGGGCATGCCCAGGACCGTCGTTGCGGAGGGAATGTCTGGTTCATTCCCTACAAGACGGTCAGGTCCCGTTCGCAGAAATTCGATCACCCGTCAGGCTTCCCGGTCGATCTGCCGTTGCGATGCATCAAGATGCACGGGAAAGATGATGCGATTGTATTGGATCCATTCCTCGGCGCAGGAACAACGCTGGTTGCCGCCGAGCGTTTGGGTTTATGCGGCGTTGGGATCGAGCTTGACCGCCTCTATGCCGAAACGGCGGTTGCGCGCCTTGAGGCCGAGATTGCATCGTGCAAAAAGAAAAAATAACGGTCGTACAGGCGACGTTTTCTTTGGAAGATATCGCCGCCGCGCTCAAGCTGACGCCCGACGACGTGGTTCGGAAGTTTCGCGATCCCAGGATAACATCCTGGTTCGCCGAGATTTGGGGCGAGCGTCTGTTCGGGTACACGAAGCATGCCAACGCCAACCATCCCGGGTCCGATGGGGCGATCGCGCTCGGCACCATGGGCCGCTTCGAGATCAGCGTGCGCTGCTTCAATACCAATGGAATCAAGTTTCAAAAGTCGAAGTTCATCGGGTCCGGGAGGAAGGCGACCCAGGATGATCTCATCGAATCGATCGAAAGCGTTGAACGCTATGTCCTGGTCGATCTGCGCAAGTTCCCTGTCCTGAACTTCTACCCAATCGACTCGAAGGCGCTGCTCCGGCTGATTCGGAACGGCAAGCTGACGCCCAATGGCATTGGCTCGGCCAGGTTCGACCTGTGGATCAATGAAGTATTCGACGTGACCACCCATCCGATTGCACTGGGACCGGCGACTGGCGCGCTGGGATAACGGACAGCGGATTTTTTTGTGGGTCGAGGAGGTCCGCATGACCGCAGCGCCTGCTCCACCGGGCCCTGACTTGCCGACGCAGACGGTGCACCTGCCGTTCGAGGCGGGGCCGCACCGGATGACCATGGGGCTGGTCGCCGTGCCGGAGGCGGCGTGGTTCGAGATCGACGCCCGCTATCCGGACGACATGGCGGAGCGGCGCCGGTTGCTCGCCGAGCGACATGGGGCGGTGTTCGCCGCGCTGCCGGTCTCCGATGCGGCCCGTCGCGAGGCGCTGGCGATGGTCGCCGCGAACCTGACCGCCGCGTATCCCCGGTGGTTCGCGCTTGAAGACAGCGGGCTGCACAACCGGCTGACCGGCGAGCGTTGGGACCTTGCCGCCCCGTCCTGCGATCCGCTGGAACTGGCGGGACGGCTGGTGCAAGAGGATCTATGCATCGTCCAGCCAGGCGATGCCGGGCCGGTCTTTACGGCCGGGGTGCTGTGCTTTCCAAGCCGCTGGCGGCTGCACGAAAAGATCGGACAGAAGCTCTCTGCGGTGCATGGGCCGGTGCCGGCGTACGCGGACCTGCTGGCGGCGCCGGTGGACCGGTTCATGGCGCGGATCGGGGCGGGGCGCGTCGTGGTCCGGCGGAACTGGTCGGTGGTCGACGACGCGGCGCTGTTCCAGCCGGAGGGTCACGGGCGAGGGGACCTCGACACCGTCATCACGCCGGAGAACGCCGCGGCTATGCTGTTCCTGCGCGTCGAGCGGCAGACGCTGCGACGGCTGCCGGAGGCCGGAGCGATGCTGTTCGGCATCCGCGTGCATGTTTATCCGCTGGCTGTTGCGATCTGCGATGCGGCGACCGCGGCACGATTGGCCGCCGCGGTGCGCGCCCTGCCGCCTGACCTTGTGCGCTACAAGAGTTTGGGGGCGTTCCGGGGGGCGTTGCTCGGCTGGCTGCACCGACACGGGACCTGAGCATGCCGAACATTCTGCGCGTCGATGGGTTCAGGGTGTATTACCACAGCCACGAGCCGAGCGAACCGCCGCACGTCCATATCGATCGCGCTGGCGCGACAGCAATGGTGTGGCTTGAGCCGGTGGCCATCGCCAGCAGTCTCGGCTTTGCCGTGCGGGAACTGGCGAATGTGCTACGACCGGTGCGGACACATCAGGGCGCCACTCACCCACCCCGCCGCAAGAATCGCTCGAACGCGGCCAGCGTGCTGTCGGAGACGTGGTGCTCGATGCCCTCGGCGTCCTGCTCGGCCGCCTCGGAGGGCACGCCGACCGCCAGCAACAGCTTGACCACCAGCCGGTGGCGGACCCGAACCCGCTCGGCCATGCGCTCGCCGGCCTCGGTCAGGAACACCCCGCGGTACGGCTTGGCCACCGCCAGGCCTTCGCGTTTCAACCGCCCGATGGTCTTGATTGCCGTGGCATGGGACACCCCCAGGCGGCGAGCGATGTCGGTCGGCCGCGCCTCCCCGCCGCTCCCCAGCAGGTCCGCGATCAGCTCGACGTAGTCCTCCAAAATCGCACCGTGCTGCGCGGTGCGGGCGGCACCGAAGCGGCGGGCTTGCGTCGGCTCGGCCGGCAACACGATGGGCAACGTCGTCATCACCACACTGTGATCCCGGCCAACTGCATCAACAACAGCAGGTTCAACGCGATCACCACCAGCGACGCAGCCATGGCGGCGGCACGGAAAACCCACCCCTGCACGAAGCTCCCCATGATGGCGCGCCGGCCGGATAACACCAGCAGCGCCAGCATCGGCACCGGCAGCGCGAGGCTCAGCACGACCTGGCTCAACACCAGCGCCTGCGTCGCGTTCACCCCCATGGCGACGACCACGACCGCCGGCGCCATGGTCGCCACCCGCCGCACCCAAAGCGGGATGCGGACATGGACAAAATCCTGCATGATCATTTGTCCGGCGATCGTCCCTACGACGGAGGACGAAAACCCCGAGGCCAGCAGCGAGATCATGAACACCGCCGCCGCGCCGCCGCCGAGCAGGGGGACCAGCGTGTGATATGCGGTCTCGATTTCGGCGACTTCGGGGTGGCCGGCATGGAACGCCGACGCGGCCATCGCCAGCATCGCCACGTTGACCAGGCCTGCGAGGCCCAGCGCCAGCAGTACCTCCTTGTTCGAGAAGCTAATGATGCGCCGGCGCTCGGCGTCATTGCGGGCAGGCATGCGGCCCTGGGTCAGGCCGGAGTGCAGGTAGATCGCGTGCGGCATGACGGTGGCGCCGATGATGCCGACTGCCAGTGTGATGCTATCCGGCCCCGCCAGCGTCGGGATCACCGCGCCCCGCAGCAGCGCCGGCCAGTCGGGCGGGGAGACCGCCAGCTCGATCAGGTAGCAAAGGCTGATCACACCGACGAACCCGGCGATCAGGAGCTCGATCGGCCGGAAGCCGCGGCGCTGCAGCATCAGCATCGCGTAGGTGGCGGCGCAGGTGACCAGCAGTGACACCAGCAGCGGCAGGCCGAACAGCAGGGACAGGCCGATGGCGGCGCCGAGCGACTCGGCAAGATCGGTCGCCATGGCAGCGATTTCGCTGACGGCCCACATGACGTAGACCAGCGGCCGCGGGAAATGCGCGCGGCAGAGCTGCGCCAGGCTCTGGTTGGTGACGATGCCGATGCGCGCCGACAGCGCCTGGAACAACATGGCCACGAGATTGGCCAGCACCACCACCCAGACCAGACGGTAGCCGAACTGCGCACCGGCCTGGATGTTGGTCGCGAAATTGCCCGGGTCCATGTAGGCGATGGACGCCATCACCGCCGGGCCGAGGAACGGCAGCATGGCAAGCGGACCGCGCCGCCGCCCGGCAAGCGCCTCACGTCCGGCCACCACCGTCCGGTCGGACAAGCTCTTGCGGGCAACCACCTCGCTCATTCAGCCTTTGCCGTCATTGTTGGACCCTCGCCACAGAGTGTAGCCTCGGCTACACTTGGAGTTGGGCGCGACTTGCCGGGTTATCAACCCGCCGGCCCCAACGTCGCCTTGCCGCAAGCGTCGCGTGGTCCCCGGCGTCGCCTGGTTCCGCGTCGCCTGATCCCGCGTCGCCCGATCCCGCGTCGCCCGATCCCTGGGCGTCGCCTTGTCCAGCCGACCCCACGCCGCTGACCACCATCGGCGCGATCAATACGCAGCCATGCTAATGAATTGACAACCGCCCCAGTCCAGGTTGAAAGCAGCCGAACGAACGATAAGCCCCCACGCCGTCACCCACGCCTCGCCGGGACAGGCAAGCAGCTCCTGCCGCCGGGCGGTGCAGTCATCTGTACTGCGTGGCCGGCACCGGCTCTAATGACAATGAGGAACGGACGGCACACCCCGCCATGATCAACCGAACCTACGCCTCCTCGCTTTCCCGCTCCGCCTTGGCCTTCGTGCTGGCCGGCGGGCGCGGCAGCCGCCTGATGGAGCTGACCGACCGCCGCGCCAAGCCGGCGGTGTTCTTCGGCGGCAAGTCGCGCATCATCGACTTCGCCCTGTCGAACGCCGTGAACTCCGGCATCCGGCGCATCGGCGTGGCCACGCAATACAAGGCGCACAGCCTGATCCGCCACCTGCAGCACGGCTGGAACTTCCTGCGGCCGGAGCGCAACGAGAGCTTCGACATCCTGCCCGCCAGCCAGCGCATGTCGGA
>Ga0182012_10007017_pt1 | contig 11346 bp, 10 predicted proteins | sample 612S2SmetaG_FD_120486 | JGI IMG/M metagenome (GOLD analysis project Ga0182012, IMG submission 120486) | Permafrost microbial communities from Stordalen Mire, Sweden - 612S2S metaG | ecosystem: Environmental > Terrestrial > Soil > Wetlands > Permafrost | place: Sweden: Stordalen | collected...
ATTAAAGGCGTGCAGATCTGCCAGCATCACTGCCCGGTGTCCCATGTCGCCGAGGAGTTTCCGGAGTTGTGTGAAACCGAGCGCGAGGCCATGGCCGAGGTGCTCGGGACCCACGTGCAGCGGCTGGCGACCATCGTCAACGGCGACTGCGCCTGCACCACCCATGTTCCCCTAACACCGGCGCCCAGCCCGCGCCCAGATACCACGAGCAGCGAAGGAAGCGTCATATGACACTCACGCCTGAGAAGTCCGGCACGTCCACCGAGCCGTTGACCCAGGAGGAAGCGATTGCCTCCCTGGGTACGTACGGCTACGGCTGGTCGGACTCTGACGTCGCGGGCGCCTCGGCCAGGCGGGGTCTTTCTGAGGCGGTTGTCCGCGATATCTCGGCGAAGAAGAGCGAGCCGGAGTGGATGCTCAACATCCGGCTCAAGGCGCTGCGCACATTCGAGAAGAAGCCGATGCCGAACTGGGGCGCCGGGCTGGAGGGTATCCACTTCGACAACATCAAGTATTTCGTGCGGTCCAGTGAGAAGCAGGCCGCGACCTGGGACGATCTGCCCGCGGATATCAAGAACACCTACGACAAGCTGGGCATCCCGGAGGCTGAGAAGCAGCGGCTGGTGTCGGGTGTGGCGGCTCAGTACGAATGTTTGGCCGGTGACACCTTGGTGTGGACCGCCAACCGTGGGCAGGTCCCGATCAAGGAAATCGAATTCGGCGACCGAGTGTTCGCCTACGACGAGGACGCCGAGCGATTCGTCGTGGCGCCGGTAAAGGCGTCGGCGCAGACCGACACCCGTCTCACCTACGCCGTCAAGACGACGCGACGCAGCATCCGCGCGACCGACAACCATCCGATGCTCGTTCTGCGTGACGAGCGCAAGGAGGGTCGCCAGCGCGCCCGGTATGCGCGACGATGGGTAACGGTGGGGGAGATCACGCCAGGCGACTTCATCGCAGTGCCACGGACCGTTCCCGCTTTCGGTGTTGCCGCTGCGCTTCCCGGCATCGCCGGGTTTACCGCTCCTGCGGTGAGCTGTGTCGACCTGATGTGGCTGCTGGGCCTTTATATTGGCGATGGCAACCTGCATCTCTCGACGAAGACCTACCGCGTCCAGTTCGCCATTCCCGCAACGGATGTCGAGTTGCGCGCCGAGTTGATCCGCGTCATCAGCGGTCTATTCGGGCTGCGCGGCATCGAAGCTGACGAATACCGCGTCGTGGTCAACTCGAAGGCGCTGACCGAGTGGATGGTGGCGCTGGGCTTCACCGGGCTCTCCCTGACCAAGCGTGTGCCCGACTGGGTCTACGGGCTGCCTTGCGATCAGCGTCTGGCCTTCCTCGGCGGCTGGGTCGACGCCGACGGGTATGTCGGGCCGGCGAGCAGTGGCTCAGTCCTGCTGACGTGCGCCAACGAACCATTGCTTAATCAGGGCCGCGAACTGGCCGAACTGTCCGGTCTGCGCACCGGTGGGCCGTGGGCGTTCACCCAGCCCTACCGGCACGCCCCGGAACGCATCCAAACCGCTTGGCGGCTAGGGATTTCCGGTGACTTCGAGAGCCTCGGATGCCGCAACCGGAAGCGCACCGACCGCTTCGGCCGACGCCAATACATGCATTCGTCGAACAGCTCGCACGGGACGACGATCCGGGCGCACACCAACGAATGGCTTGGCTTTGAACGGGTGAAATCCATCGAGCCGTACGCAGTGGAACCGGTGTACGACATCGAGGTCGACGGGCCGCACAACTTTGTTGCCGAAGGCCTGGTGGTGCACAACTCGGAAGTTGTCTACCACTCCATCCGTGAGGATCTGGAGAAGCTCGGGGTCATCTTCCTGGACACCGACACCGCGCTGCGGGAGCACCCGGACATCTTCAAGCAGTACTTCGGCACGGTTATCCCGGCTGGAGACAACAAGTTCTCTGCGCTCAACACTGCGGTGTGGAGTGGTGGATCGTTCATCTACATCCCGCCGGGCGTGCACGTCGACATCCCGCTGCAGGCCTACTTCCGAATCAACACCGAGAACATGGGCCAGTTCGAGCGGACGCTGATGATCATCGATGAGAACGCATACGTTCACTATATTGAGGGCTGCACTGCTCCTATTTACAAGTCCGATTCGCTGCACTCCGCGGTTGTCGAGATCATCGTGAAGCCTGGTGGCCGTTGCCGTTACACGACCATCCAGAACTGGTCGAACAACGTCTACAACCTGGTCACCAAGCGGGCCCGCGCCGAAGCCGGCGCCACCATGGAGTGGGTCGACGGCAACATCGGGTCCAAGGTCACCATGAAGTACCCGGCGGTCTGGATGACCGGTGAGCACGCCAAGGGTGAGGTGCTGTCGGTGGCGTTCGCCGGCGAAGACCAGCACCAGGACACCGGCGCCAAGATGCTGCACCTGGCGCCGAATACGTCGAGCAACATCGTGTCCAAGTCGGTGGCCCGCGGCGGCGGCCGCACCTCCTACCGCGGCCTGGTCCAGGTGAACAAGGGTGCGCACGGATCGCGCTCCAGCGTGAAATGTGATGCGCTGCTGGTGGATACGATCAGCCGCAGCGACACCTACCCCTACGTCGATATCCGCGAGGACGACGTCACGATGGGCCACGAGGCCACCGTGTCGAAGGTCAGCGCGGACCAGCTGTTCTACCTGATGAGCCGTGGGCTCACCGAGGAGGAGGCGATGGCGATGGTGGTGCGTGGCTTCGTCGAGCCGATCGCCAAGGAACTGCCCATGGAGTACGCGCTGGAACTCAACCGGCTGATCGAGCTGCAGATGGAGGGCTCGGTCGGATGACCGTCGCCCCTTATAACGCCGCGCTCAATAAGGGGGAGTTGTTCGCCTCCTTTGACGTGGACGCCTTCGAGGTTCCGCATGGCCGCGACGAGATCTGGCGGTTCACCCCGCTGCGGCGGTTGCGCGGCCTGCACGACGGCTCGGCGCACGCCACCGGCAACGCGGAGATCGTAGTCAGCGAGCAGCCCGGCGTCCGGGTTGAGACGGTCCGCCGCGGCGACGAGCGGCTGGGTCAGGGTGGCGTTCCCACCGACCGGGTTGCGGCCCAGGCCTTTTCGTCGTTCAACTCCGCCACGCTCGTCACCGTCGGACGAGACATCCAGGCCGCTGAGCCGGTCAACGTCGACGTCACCGGCCCCGGCAAGGGTGCGGTCGCCTACGGGCATCTGCAGATCAGGGTCGAAGAGCTTGGCGAGGCGGTCGTCGTCATCGACCACCGGGGGAGCGGAACCTACGCCGATAACGTCGAATTCGTCGTCGCCGACGCCGCTCGCCTGACCGTCGTGTGGATCGCCGATTGGGCCGACGACACCGTTCACGTCAGCGCGCACCACGCGCGGCTGGGCAAGGACGCGGTGCTGCGGCACGTCGCCGTCACGCTGGGCGGCGAGATAGTGCGGACGTCGGCCAACGTGCGGTACTCCGGGCCCGGTGGGGATGCCGAGCTGTTGGGCCTGTACTTCGCCGACGACGGCCAGCACCTCGAATCGCGGTTGCTGGTCGACCACGCTCAACCCAATTGCAGGTCGAACGTGCTGTACAAGGGAGCGTTGCAGGGAGATCCGACCTCGTCTTTGCCCGACGCCCACACCGTATGGGTGGGCGACGTCTTGATCCGCGCGGAGGCCACCGGCACCGACACGTTCGAGGTGAACCGCAATCTGGTGCTCACCGACGGTGCGCGTGCCGACTCGGTGCCCAACCTGGAGATCGAGACCGGCGAGATCGTCGGCGCCGGACATGCCAGCGCCACGGGACGTTTCGACGACGAGCAACTGTTTTACCTGCGCTCCCGCGGCATCCCCGAGGACCAGGCCCGCCGACTGGTGGTACGCGGTTTCTTCGGCGAGATCATCTCCAAGATCGCGGTGCCCGACATCCGGGACCGCCTGACCGCGGCCATCGAACACGAACTGGAAATCACGGAATCGAGAACAACAGCCTCATGACGACTCTGGAAATCAAGGACCTGCACGTCAGCGTCGAGACTCCCAACGCCAGCGACGGGGAGCGCGAGATCCCAATCCTCAACGGCGTCGACCTGACCGTGAAATCCGGCGAGACGCACGCGTTGATGGGCCCCAATGGCTCCGGCAAGTCCACGCTGTCGTATGCCATCGCGGGCCACCCCAAGTACCGGGTGACCTCGGGATCGATCACGCTGGACGGTGCGGACTTGCTGGCGATGAGCATCGACGAGCGCGCGCGGGCCGGAGTGTTTCTGGCCATGCAATATCCGGTCGAGGTGCCCGGCGTCTCGGTGTCGAACTTCCTGCGCTCGGCGGCAACCGCGATCCGCGGCGAGGCGCCCAAGCTGCGGCTCTGGGTGAAAGAGTTCAAGGCCTCCATGGCCGCACTCGAGATCGACCCGGCCTTCGCGGAGCGCAACGTCAACGAAGGCTTCTCCGGTGGCGAAAAGAAGCGCCACGAGATCCTCCAGCTGGAATTGCTCAAGCCCAAGATCGCGATCCTCGACGAGACCGACTCCGGTTTGGACGTCGACGCGCTGCGAGTGGTCAGCGAGGGTGTGAACCGCTATGCCGCAACCGAACACGGCGGCGTGCTGTTGATCACGCACTACACCCGCATCCTGCGCTACATCCGTCCTGAATTCGTGCACGTGTTCGTGGGCGGCCGCATCGCCGAATCCGGTGGGCCAGAGCTGGCCGACGAGCTCGAGCAGAACGGCTACGAGCGCTTCCAGCAAGCGGCGACCGCAGGCGCCTGACCATGACGATCGAGTTGGGCCGGCCACCCGTGCTGGACACGGCGGCGATCCGTGCCGATTTCCCCATTCTCGATCGTGTCATGCGCGGTGGAAATCAGTTGGCGTACCTGGATTCCGGGGCGACGTCGCAGCGTCCTTTGCAGGTGCTCGACGCTGAGCGCGAGTTCCTGATTACGTCCAACGGCGGGGTGCATCGCGGTGCGCACCAGTTGATGGAGGAGGCTACCGACGCCTACGAGCAGGGTCGCGCGGACATCGCGGCGTTCGTCGGTGCCGACGCCGACGAGCTGGTTTTCACCAAGAATGCCACCGAGTCGCTCAATCTGACGTCATATGTGCTGGGTGACAATCGGTTCGACCGGGCCGTGGGGCCCGGCGACGTCATCGTCACCACCGAGCTGGAGCACCACGCCAACCTGGTTCCGTGGCAGGAGCTGGCTCGACGCACCGGCGCCACGTTGCGCTGGTATGGCATCACGGACGATGGACGCATCGACTTGGACTCGCTGCAGCTCGACGAGCGCGTCAAAGTCGTCACCTTCAGCCATCATTCGAATGTGACAGGCGCGCTGGCACCGGTGGGCGAGCTGGTAGCCCGGGCCAGGGCCGTGGGTGCGCTAACCGTGCTGGACGCCTGCCAGTCGGTGCCGCACCAACCGGTCGACTTCCACGCGCTCGACGTCGACTTCGCCGCGTTTTCCGGACATAAAATGCTGGGCCCCAACGGGATCGGTGTGCTCTACGGCCGCCGGGAGCTGTTGTCGGCGGCGCCGCCGTTTCTTACCGGTGGTTCGATGATCGAGAACGTGACCATGGAAGCTTCCACATATGCGCCGGCGCCGCAGCGGTTCGAAGCCGGTACCCCGATGAGCTCCCAGGTGGTTGGGCTGGCCGCGGCCGCGCGTTATCTCGATGCCATCGGCATGGACGCGGTCGAAGCACACGAACGCGAACTGGTCGCCGCGGCTCTGCGGGGGTTGTCCGGCATCGACGGCGTGCGCATCGTCGGGCCGACGTCGATGGAAAACCGCGGCTCGCCAGTGTCTTTCGTTGTCGACGGCGTGCACGCGCACGACGTGGGTCAGGTCCTCGACGACGACGGTGTCGCGGTGCGCGTCGGGCACCACTGCGCGCTGCCGCTGCACCGCAGGTTCGGCGTCGCGGCAACCGCGCGGGCGTCGTTTGCGGTGTACAACACCGCCGATGAGGTCGACCGTTTGGTGTCCGGCGTGCGGCGCGCGCTGGATTTCTTTGGGAGAGAATGACGTTGCGTCTAGAGCAGATGTATCAGGACGTGATCCTCGATCATTACAAGCATCCGCAACACCGCGGGTTGCGCGAGCCGTTCGGTGCGCAGGTGTACCACAAGAACCCGGTTTGCGGTGATGACGTCACCCTGCGCGTCGCGTTGTCTGACGACGGCGAGACCGTCGTCGACGTTTCCTATGACGGGCAGGGCTGCTCGATCAGTCAGGCGTCCACTTCGGTACTGACCCAGCAGGTCATCGGTCAAAGCGTTGGCGAAGCGCTGAAGACCACCGCCGCTTTCACCGAATTGGTCTCCTCACGGGGAAGCATCGAGGGCGATGAGGACGTCCTGGGTGACGGCGTGGCGTTCGCCGGCGTGGCCAAATACCCGGCGCGGGTGAAATGCGCGCTGCTGGGATGGATGGCTTTCAAGGATGCGCTGGTCCAAGCCAGCGTCGAAAAACACACAAATGGAAGCGACGGACCATGAGCGAAACCAGCGCGCCCGATGACGAGAGGATCTTCGATCTCGAGGAGGCGATGCGTGACGTCGTCGACCCGGAACTGGGGATCAACGTCGTCGACCTGGGATTGGTCTACGGTCTGAGCATCGAACAGAACGAGGACGGAACCGTCGCCCTGATCGACATGACATTGACGTCGGCGGCCTGCCCGCTGACCGACGTCATCGAGGACCAGTCACGCAGCGCGTTGATCGGCACTGGTCTGGTCAACGATTTGCGGATCAACTGGGTCTGGAACCCGCCGTGGGGCCCGGACAAGATCACCGAGGACGGGCGCGAGCAACTGCGCGCCCTCGGCTTCACCGTCTGACCGCGTCTGATCGGCTTGCGCCCAACGTGCACTCAGGGCGGGAAATCGGTCGAAATCTCGCCCTGAGTTCACGTTCGGCGAATTAGCCGCCGTGGGCGTGTTGCGGTCCGCCTTCGCCCGGGCATCTGCCGTCGGCGGCTGGTCGCACGGTGATCGCCGTCGCCTGCAGCGCCCCGCCGTTGTCTTGGCTGCCCTGCGCGTTGATGCACTTACCGGAAGCGATGGCCAGCGAGTCGGCAGTGCTTTCTTTCGTGTATTTGGTTCTGTCGCTGACGGTCACGGTCGTCGGCGATGCGCTGCCGGTGCCGGTTACCGTGATGGTGTTACCTGCGACGGAAGCCACCGTGCCGTAGACACCCGAACCCGCCGGCGGTTGAATCGGTTGCGAGCATTTGCCGTCCACAGCGAGACTGATCCGCACCATTCGCGCGGTAACGGCGCCGCCGCTCTGTGAGTCGTCCTTTGAGGGCCGCACAGTGACGCAGCTGCCGGCGGTGACGTCGGTCAGGGCCGCCGGAGTGAGCTCGTTGATGGTGGTCGCAGGCGTGAAGTCCACGGTGGCGATGCCAGTCTTCTGGGTCACCTGGATGGTGCTGCCTGACACGGATGCGATCAGGCCGGCGACTCGCTGGCCGTTGCCGGGTGCGGGCGGTTGTGTCGGCGCCGAAGCAGCATGCGTCGGGCTCGCGGACTGGGCCGGGGTGCTCGTGTGCGAGCTGCCGCATGCTGCCAGGGACAGCGTCGCGGCACCCGCAGCCGCGAGGATTGCAAATCGCGTCAGGCGAGGCCCAAATGGGCTGGCAGATATCAAGGTTTCCCCCTAGGCATGGTTTTTATGGCAGGGGTGACCCCCTGAAGTTCAGCATCGGGGAGGGTGCTGAGACGGGGTTATGCGAAGCCTGTGCGCAGGGTGTTAGAAAAGCGCCGGTCCTATCCGTTCGCGCCGGGCAGACCGATCAGGCCGCCCTTGCCGCCCTGACCGTTAGGGGCCCCGCCGTTGCCGCCAATACCGATCAGCTGAGCGTTGCCACCGTTGCCCCCATTCAAATGGCCGTTGCCGCCGGCGCCGCCGTTGCCGATCAGTAAGCCAGCGGTGCCGCCGTTGCCGCCGGCGTCATTGGCACCAGCTCCACCGTTCCCGCCGCGGCCGAACCAGCCGCCGTTGCCGCCGCTACCGCCGTCCTCGTAGCCATCACCGCCTTGACCGCCGTTGCCGAACAACAGCGCGTTACCACCGGCGCCGCCGGTGCCGGAAACAGCACCGCCTCCCGGCGAGCTGCCACCGATCCCGCCGTTGCCGAACAACCCGGCGTTGCCACCGACCCCACCGGTGCCCCCGCTGGCCGCCGCCCCGCCGGCCCCACCGTTGCCGACCAATATGCCGCCTTGGCCGCCATTGCCGCCAATCCAGCCGTTATTCACGGCAATCCCGCCTGCGCCACCTTCACCTAGCAACCAGGCCCTGCCGCCGGCACCACCGCCTGCCGAGCCGGTGCCCCCGCTACCGCCGTTGCCGAACAGCAGCCCGCCGTTGCCGCCGCCGCCGCCTGGCCCGCTCGTATTGCCGCCGCCGGCCCCGCCGGAGCCGATCAGTCCGGCGGAGCCACCGATACCGCCGGCGTAGCCTGAGGCGCCCGCACCGCCGGTACCGCCGTTGCCGATCAGCAGCCCGCCGGTGCCGCCGTTGCCGCCGGTGCCGGATCCAGTGCTCGCCCCGCCCGCTCCGCCACCGCCGACGAGCCCCGCGGGCCCGCCGTTGCCGGCGTGCAGGCTGCCCGTCGCCGCGCCGCCGTTACCGCCGTTGCCCCACAAGATTCCGCCTCCCTGGCCGTTCTGGCCAGGTGCGCCGTTTGCCCCGTTGCCGATCAAGGGGCGATCGAACAGCGCCTCGGTGGGCGCGTTGATCAGGTCCAGCAGGGTGGCCTGGGCATTGGTGGCCTCGGCGGTGGCGTACTGCGCCGCGCCGCCATTCATCAGCTGGACGAACTGCTGATGAAATGCCGCCGCCTGATTGCTGAGCGCTTGAAAGGCCTGCGCGTGGGCGCCGAAGAGCGCCGCGATGACGGCGGAGACGTCATCGGCACCGGCTGCCACCACCTCGGTGATTGGGGCGGCCGCGGCCGCGTTCGCCGCGCTGATCGTCGAGCCGATGCGCGCCAGATCCGCGGCCGCCCCCGAGACCAGCTCCGTGTCAGTCACCACAAACGACATCTCGCACCTCCGTGACAAGGCGTTGTCAACGGGGAGAGCCTATCCACGGAGGCCCACCGGCCCAAGTGTCTCGAGATAGGAAACGGTGCTCAACCGCGCCGACGCGACTAGCCGTTCGCGCCGTTTTGTCCGAACAGCAGCCCGCGCTGGCCGCCGGTGCCGCCGCCCCCGCCGCCGTTCGCGCCGCCGTTGCCGCCGTTGCCGACGAGCAGTGCGTTGCCGCCGTTGCCGCCGAGGCCGGTCAACGAGCCAAAGCCACCGGCTCCGCCATTGCCGAACAATCCCGCCTGGCCACCGATCCCGCCGTTGCTGGTGGTTCCGCCGCTGCCGCCGGTCCCACCGTCACCGAAGAAGAACCCGCCGGCTCCGCCGACTCCGCCGTTTCCGAAGGACAAGGAGTTCCCCCCAAAGCCGCCGCTACCCAGCAGAAATGCTCTGCCCCCGGCACCGCCGCCGGCGAATCCGGCGCCGCCGCCGCCGCCGTTGCCAAAGAAGATCCCGCCGTCGCCCCCGGCGCCACCCCTGCCGCCGGGAGCGCCGGCCGCACCAGTACCGCCGTTGCCGAACAAGATTCCGCCCGACTCACCGGCCTCGCCGGGCGACGTGCCGTTGCGGCCGTCACCGATCAGAGGACGTTGGAACAGCAGCCGGCTGGGCGCATTGATCAGGTCGAGCAATGCCTGGAGGGGGTTGGTGTTGGCGGCCTCTGCAGCCGCGTACGCCTGCGCGCCGCCGGACAGTGCTTGCACGAATTGCTCGTGAAACGCCGCGGCCTCGGCGCTGAGCGCCTGAAAGCTCAGGCCATGCTCCGCGAAAACCGCTGCGATGGCGGCCGACACCTCATCGGCGCCCGCGGCGGCCACCGAGGTCGTCCGAGTCGCAGCCACCGAGGTGGCCGCGTTAATCGTCGAACCGACGCCAGCCAGATTCCCGGCGGCGTCCGACACAAGATCCGTACTGACAGCAACGAGCGACATAGTGCACCTCGACCGGTGTAGGGCTAGCTGTGGAAGAATCGTAGCGTGAATTCGTAGTTTGCTGAAGCGTTAAACAATCGCTTGATGTGAACAGCTCAGGTCGCTCTGTGTCGCACCCGTGACGTCGAAAATGGGGTAAGCGGAGTTCGACGCGCAGCGGTGAACTGGTTAGCTCGCCGGTACGTACGGCTTGGCGGCGGTCGCCGGAACAAGACGCTAACTCGGGACGTTGTCGAAATCGTGACTACACGAGACCTCACTGCTGAGCAGTTCAACGAAACCATCGAGGGCAACGACATCGTGCTCGTCGATTTTTGGGCTTCCTGGTGCGGACCGTGCCGCCAGTTCGCGCCGACGTTCCAGGCGTCGTCGGAGAAGCACCCCAACATCGTGCACGCCAAGGTCGACACCGAGGCCGAACAAGAGCTGGCTGCGGCCGCCCAGATCCAGTCCATCCCCACTCTGATGGCCTTCAAGAAGGGCCAGCTGCTGTTCAACCAGCCGGGCGCGCTGCCGCCGGCGGCCCTCGAGGACCTGCTGCAGCAAGTCATCGCCTTCGACATCGAGGCCGCCCAGGCCCAGCAGACCGAGCAGACCTGACGCGGCACGCTACCGTTCACGGGTGAGTTTGGTACTCGTCGATTACCCGCGGCCCGAGGTTGCGCTGATCACCCTCAATCGGCCGGAGCGAATGAATTCCATGGCGTTCGACGTCATGGTCCCCCTCAAAGAGGCTCTGGAAAAAGTGACCCACGACAACTCGGTGCGGGTGGTCGTGCTGACCGGGGCGGGTCGGGGCTTCTCCTCGGGAGCCGATCACAAATCCTCTGGTAGCGTGCCGAACGTCGACGGGTTGACCCGCCCGACGTTTGCGCTGCGCTCCATGGAGCTGCTCGACGACGTCATCCTGGCGTTGCGGCGGCTGCACCAGCCGGTCATCGCCGCGGTCAACGGCGCGGCGATCGGCGGCGGGTTGTGCCTGGCGCTGGCCGCCGACATCAGGGTGGCCTCTACCAGCGCTTATTTTCGCGCCGCGGGCATCAACAACGGGCTGACCGCCAGCGAACTGGGGCTCAGCTATCTGCTACCCAGGGCCATTGGGTCGTCGCGCGCGTTCGAGATCATGCTGACCGGTCGCGACGTCAGCGCCGAGGAAGCCGAGCGGATCGGACTGGTGTCGTGCCAGGTGCCGGAGGAACAGCTGCTGGACACCTGCTACGCGCTCGCGGCACGGATCGGCGCGTTCTCGCGGCCGGGAACCGAGTTGACCAAGCGCACGCTGTGGAGTGGACTGGACGCCGGTAGCCTGGAAGGGCAC
>Ga0182012_10007018_pt1 | contig 11344 bp, 10 predicted proteins | sample 612S2SmetaG_FD_120486 | JGI IMG/M metagenome (GOLD analysis project Ga0182012, IMG submission 120486) | Permafrost microbial communities from Stordalen Mire, Sweden - 612S2S metaG | ecosystem: Environmental > Terrestrial > Soil > Wetlands > Permafrost | place: Sweden: Stordalen | collected...
GCCGAGACGCTGCCGAACCCGAAGCTGATCCCGTTCCCGATCGCGGAGGTCGCCGCGATCGGCCGCCGGTTCGGTATCCCGCTGATCGTGGACAACACCGCCGCGCCGATCCTGGTGAAGCCGTTCGACCATGGCGCCGCGATCGTGGTCTATTCGGCGACGAAGTATATCGGCGGCCACGGCACCTCGATCGGCGGCGCGGTGGTGGACGGCGGCAACTTCGACTGGGCGGCGTGGCCGGAGCGCCAGCCCACGCTCAACACGCCCGATCCGCGCTATCACGGCGCGGTCTGGGCCGAGGCCGCGAAGCCGCTGGGGCCGATCGCCTACATCCTGAAGCTGCGCACCACGCTGCTGCGCGACCTCGGCGCCGCGCTGAGCCCGTTCAACGCGTTTCTGTTCCTGCAGGGGCTGGAGACGCTGCCGCTGCGCATCCGCGAGCACAGCCGCAACGCGCTCGCCGTGGCGAACTATCTGGCTGGGCACAAACAGGTCACGCGCGTCATCCATCCAGCGCATCACACCGGCTGGGCGGCGGACCGCACCGCCAAATACCTCCCGCATGGCCAGGGCGGGCTCGTCGGGTTCGAGCTGGCCGGCGGCACCGATGCAGGCCGTGCGTTCATCAACGCGCTGAAGCTGTTTTACCACGTCGCCAATATCGGCGATGCGCGCAGTCTGGCGATCCATCCGGCCAGCACGACGCATTCGCAGCTCACCGGCGACGAGCAGCTCGCCACCGGCGTGACGCCCGGCTACGTACGGCTCTCGGTCGGCATCGAGCATATCGACGACATTATCGCCGACCTGTCGCAGGCGCTGGAGGCTGCGACCGGCCATGGGAAGCTGGCGGCAGAATGATACCGGGTTCAGTATGACTGGCGGGTTCTCGACTTCCGCCGGCCAACTTGCTGAAGCGGACGTCGCGATTTCCTGATCGCGCCGGCCGTCGCGAATCGCCGCCGCGCTCCGCTATCGCACACGCATGCGATGGTCTGTCCTGTTCGTCGTCGCCTGTCTCGCGCTGCCGGCGCTGGCGGGCTCGCAGCGCCCGACGCCGGCGAGCCCGGAACAGGTCGCGGCGTTGCGTGGCAAATACCTGGTGGAGCGTGTCGCGCTCTGCGGCGACTGCCACACGCCGCACGATGCGCAAGGCCGGCCGATCGCACGCAAGGCGCTGCAGGGCGCGCCGGTCGAGATCCATCCGGTGCGCGCCATCAGGTTCGCCGATCGCGCGCCGGCCATCGCCGGCCTGCCGGACTACACCGACGAGCAGATGCTGACGTTCCTGCAGACCGGGCGCCGCCCGGACGGCTCGACGGCGCTGCCGCCGATGCCGGCCTACCGCCTGGCCTCGGCGGATGCGGAGGCAATCGTTGCATACCTGAAAGGCTTGCGCTAACGGAGGTCGATGCATGCCTGGTGGTCCACCTCCGCGTCCGACCTGGTGCGGAGCGATCCGTCCACCATTGTCGCCGCGTTGGCAGTGCGGCTGGTCGAAACCCACCCGCTGAACCGCGCCACCCAGCTCCAGGCATGGCGCGCCACGATCGACATCCTGCAAGCGGCGCTGGACGGCCTGGCAGGCGACTGGCGCGTGCTGCTGGAATACCCGCTGCTGCGGCTGCAGCGCCGCATCGATGCCGTGCTGCTGTCCGACCGCGCCATCCTGGTGCTGGAGTTCAAAGCCGGCGCCACCGCGTTCAGCAACGCCGACCGGCGGCAGGTCGAGGACTACGCGCTGGACCTGGTCGATTTCCACGCCGCCAGCCGGGCCCATCCGATCGTGCCGATCCTCGTCGCCACCGAGGCGCGGCCCGCCGCCACAGCCTGGCCGCTGCTCTGGCACGGCGTCGCGCCGGTGCTGGACGCAAGCGCCGCCACGCTGCCGGCACTGCTGCACGACCTCGCCGCACGCCTGCCGCCGTCGGCGCACGGGCTGGACGCAAGCGCATGGGAAGCGGCCCCCTATCGCCCGGTGCCCAGCATCGTTGAAGCCGCCCGCATGCTCTACAGCCGCAACGGCGTGGACGAGATCGCCGCCGCGCGCGCCGACGCCGGCAACCTGACCCGCACCAGCGACGCGATCCGCGCCGGCGTGGCGCACGCGCAGCGGACCGGCTCGCATTTGGTGCTGTTCGTCACCGGCATCCCCGGCGCGGGCAAGACGCTGTGCGGGCTCAATGCGGTGTTTGGCTCGGACGCCACGGGCGCCGCCTTCCTCACCGGCAACCTGCCGCTCGTACATGTGCTGCGCGAGGCGCTGGCTCGCGACGCCGCCGCGCAAGGGGGCGCCCAGGGGGGAGGCCTGCGGATGGGGCGGCAGCGGACCGAAAGCGCGATCCAGCCGCTGAACGGCTTTCTGAGGGACAACCTCGATCGGCGCGCCCCGCCGCATGAGCATGTCATCGTGTTCGACGAGGCGCAGCGCGCGTGGGACGCCGCGTTCGGCCGGCGCAAGTTCGGCCACGGGGACAGCGAGGCCGGCCTGTTCCTCGACATCATGCGCCGTCACGCGGACTGGGCGGTGATCGTGGCGCTGGTCGGCAACGGACAGGAGATCAACACCGGCGAGGCGGGCCTTGCGGCCTGGGGCGAGGCGCTGGCCGCGCGCCCCGACTGGTGGGCGCACGCCGCAGCCTGCGTGCTGACCACCTCCGATCCGCGCCAGCGTCTGTTCGCCGCGCCGCCCGCCACGCTGACGCTCGATCCCTCCCTGCACCTGACCGTGCCGGTGCGGGCGATCCGCTCACCTGCCGGCGCGCCTTGGGTCGATGCGGTGCTTGCCGGTGATGCCGTCGCAGCCGCCGCAATCGCCGAGACCGCCGGCGGCGTGCCGTTCCTGCTGACCCGCTCGCTGGCGGCGATGCGGGCGGCGCTGCGGGGTCTGGCACGCGGCACGCGGCGGGCCGGGCTGGTGTGCAGCGCCGGGGCGCGGCGGCTGGTGGCGGACGGGGTGTGGCCGAATTTTCCCCACCTTGACGCGGACGCGGTGGCGCACTGGTTTCTCGCGCACTGGCCCGACGACGTGCGCGCCTCCGACGCGCTGGAGTTGCCGGCGACGCAATTCGCCTGCCAGGGGCTGGAGTTGGACCTGGTGGGGCTGTGCTGGGGCAATGACATGGTCCGCCGGTTCGGGCGGGCGGCATGGGTCGCCCGCCGGTTCGCCGGCACGGGCTGGCAGGAGCGGCGTGCCGAGGCGGCGGCGGCCTATTGCGTCAACACCTACCGCGTTCTGTTAACCCGCGCCCGCTACGAGACGGTGATCTGGGTGCCTCGTGGCGATGCCGCGGACCGCACCCGCCCGCCGGCGGAGTTCGACGCCATCGCCCGTTTCCTGCTGGAGTGCGGCGCGCCGACCCTCGACGACGGAGCCGTGTCCGGGCCGATTCCCGAGGCCGAGCCGGTGCTGCTTTGATGCTGGCGGTTCGCCGCACCGTCCTTCGTGCCGGTCGGGGGGCGCGGTGCGCCAGCTTCCGTGGGCCGTGGCGCATTTTCGGCGTCCTTTCACTGCTCGTGGCGCTTCTACCCGCCGTCGCGCAGGCGGCCGACCTGAAGGTCGCCACGTGGAACCTGGATTGGCTCACCGACCGCCCGGCTGGCGACCCCGCCCTTCCCGCCGACGTTCATTCGCGCGACGCGGCGGACTTTGACCGGCTGCGCAGCTACGCCGCCGAGCTGGATGCCGACGTCATCGCCTTGCAGGAGGTCGATGGCCGCGCCGCCGTTGCGCGCGTGTTCCCGCCTGAGCGCTACTCCATCCACCTGACCCGCGACCACGTGGTGCAGCGCGTCGGGTTCGCGGTGCGCCGCGGGCTGCGCTACACGATGAATCCCGACCTTGTCGCGCTGGACACCGAGTCCAGCCTGCGCAGCGGTGCCGACATCACGCTGCAACTGCCGCAAGGGCCGCTCCGGCTGCTCGCGGTGCATCTCAAGACTGGCTGCTTTGGTGGCGGTTTCGCCCGCAGCCGGCGCCCAGCCTGCGCCACGCTGCGCGAGCAGGTGCCGGCGCTTGCCGACTGGATCGCCAGTCGCCAGGCGGAGGGCGTGGCGTTCGTGGTGCTCGGGGACTTCAACCGGCACATGGATAGAAGCGACCAGCTCTGGACCACGCTGCGCGGCACCGGCCCGCTGGCGCGGGCGACCGAGGGGGTCTCCAGTCCGTGCTGGGGCAACGAGGCGTTCATCGACCACATCATCGCCGGCGGGCCGGCCCGGGCCTGGATGCTGCCGGGCACACTGCGCGTGCTGACCTATCGCGAGACCGATCCGGCCTGGAAAGACCGGCTGTCCGACCACTGCCCGGTTTCGGTGCGTTTTTACTTGGGTACCAGCCCTTAACTCATCCCACCACCGGCGCAACCTGGGAAGTAGAGGCCGACCGCCGAGCTCTGCACTGCCGCCAATTCACAGCAGCCCCCCTACATCACGCAGCGGCACGACGAAATCGGCGCCGGCAATGATGCGAGTATCTGCGGCAGAAATCAGCTTGAGACTGACATAGACTCTGTCAAAGCTCGCGGCATAAGTGCCTGTTACTATACCGGCGGCGTTGCGCGGCGCCATGAGTGTTCGTGGATTCCGCGAAAGCAGAAACTCGCCTTGCCCCCGGTTGAAGCTCACCGCACGCCGAAGGCGGATCTCGGATGTTGCACGTCCGTCTTGCACGAGGCGCGTGCGGATCATATCAGCCACGATATTGCCAAGCGGAGCGGTGGTCTCCACATTCTGGGCATTCGAAATAGAAGCAACAACGAGGGGTGTATCGCTGCTGACGTCCGGTGCAGCCGCCAGAATAAGATCAACCGCGCGGTAAGTGAGAGTACCCAGATCACCTCGAATATATGGTGAATCACCGATCGTGACTGAGCTGGTCGCTGACGCCTGTGGGTCATTCAGGGCATCCGCGCATCCAGCCGCGGCCAGGCTGAGGGGCAGCACAATCGCAAAGCGCCACGGCGTCGCATTCATATTGCTGCCTCGCGTGATCAGGGGCCGTAAAGGATTGCTCGCACGCGTAGCGGTTCGTTGCGGCTGGACGAAGACATAGGGCTCAAGCTCAATGCCTTGGCATACAGCGGGATGTCGAATGCGCGGATGTAAACCGGCTCCCGAATTTTCATCAAAACCTGGTCACTGGTGACGATTGTCGCCTCCCAAACGGCCTCAGCATTCATTGTCGGTGTCAAGGCGAGGACCAAATCGCTCAGCACGCCAACGCCTACCGCCGTCGCGGCAAAAGCATCCGCTGCTGTCCACGTCTCCATCGGCAACGACGCGCCAATCACGATCCCCGGTATGCTCCAAACCGCGGCGGTGGTGCCGAGAAGTCCAGGGGGCTTGTCGCGGGGTCCCCATCTTATGACGTTCACATCCAGATTAACGACGGTTGCGCCGAACGGCGTGCGAGCGACTATGCCGCCGCGTTGCAGGATTTCGCTCTCCAATTCGTCCGCTACGCCGCGGACAAAAGCCGAGTCCGGGGCCTGCAGCCGAACAAAGACTGGCTTGGGCGGCGGCGCATTTGTTACTTCGGCCTGTCCGGAAGGCGGCAGAAGACCGATTGATGCCATGACGGTAGCAATCCTATGAGCTACGTCGTTCCAGTCGCGGACGGTGTTCTCACTGCTTTGAAATGCCGGTGCTTTCGGCGCCACCGCTGGCTGGTTGCAGCCATCAACAAAAAAGCCAATGAGCGCCGCCAGGCAAAGTGAGATCAGGCGCTGCATCCCGCCTCCCCAATCGCAGTTTCCGGTTCTGTTTTTCCAATTTACAAAACAGAGCCCAAACAAGACGGAGCCAAAACAAGTTGGCCAGTGTTTCCTGTATCATATTTCTCTGGGGTTGGCCAATGAGATGACGCGAAATTTGATGTTGACGAATATTTACCGACTGTTTGTCCTTGCGTCGGACGATTTCCCGATTGGCAAGTGACATGGCCCACCCAACGGTTCGCGAGACCGGCTGTCCGCCCACTGCCCGGTTTCGGTGCGTTTCGTGCCGCCGGATTGACGTGCCGCCGTCACGCTCGTGCAATGCACAAGCACCGGCCCGGCAAGCGCGGGCGCGGGCGAGACAGGAGGCTCAGCATGAAACTCCACGGAGAGGCGGCGCTGGTCAGCGGCGGCGGCTCCGGGCTTGGCGCCGCCACCGCGGCCCACCTGGCGCGGCTCGGCTGCCGCGTGGCGCTGCTGGACATCAACCAGACGGCCGCCGAATACAGCGCGCGGCGGTTCGGCGGGCTCGGCCTGGGCTGCGACGTCAGCGACGGCCCATCCGCCGAGGCCGCCATCGCCACCGCGCGCACCGCGCACGGACCAGCGCGCATTCTGGTCAACTGCGCCGGCATCGCCGCGGCCGGGCGGATCGTCGGGCGCGACGGCCCGATGCCGCTCGCCGCGTTCGAACGCGTGGTGCGCGTCAACCTGGTCGGCACGTTCAACATGATCCGGCTCGCCGCCGCGGACATGGCCGCGCTTGATCCGCTGGACGACGACGAGCGGGGGGTGATCGTCAACACCGCCTCGATCGCCGCCTATGAGGCGCAGGTCGGCCAGTCCGCCTACGCGGCGTCCAAGGCGGGCGTGGTCGGGCTGACGCTGACCGCCGCGCGCGAACTCGCCGGGCTGGGCATCCGCGTGGTCAGCATCGCCCCCGGGCTGTTCGAGACCCCGATGGTGGCCGCCCTGCCGCCCGAGGTGCAGCAGAGCCTCGGCGACAGCGTGCCCTATCCGGCGCGCCTCGGCCACCCGGAGGAGTTCGCCGCGCTGGTGGAGCACATCGCCGCCAACCACTATCTCAATGGCGAGACGATCCGCCTGGACGGCGCGCTGCGGATGGTGCCGCGCTGACATTGCCGGGGGGGGGCGGACCGCCCAAGTGATGGGCCGCATGATGATTGCGCCCTCAGCTTCGGCGTTGAAGCGCCGCCGCGTGGGAAGCCTAGCGACGCTCGCCGGCCTGTGCGCGGTCGTGGCGGTGATGCTGACGCTGGTCAGCTATTCGGTGACGCTATATCGCCTGTTCTGCCAGGCCACCGGCGCCGGCGGCACCACGCAGCGGGTGGCCGCGGCGACCGCACCGGTCTCCGGACGGATTGTCACCGTATCGTTCAATACCGACACCGCGCCGGGGCTGCCATGGCGCTTCCGCCCGCTGCAGCGCCAGGTGCAGGTGCATCTCGGGCAGGAATCGCTGGCGTTGTTCGAGGCGGAGAACCTGTCCGACCAGACGCTGGTGGGCCATGCCACGTTCAATGTCACGCCGGACAAGGCCGGGCTGTATTTCAAGAAAATTCAGTGCTTCTGCTTTACCGAGGAACGGCTCGGCCCGCATCAACGGGTCGAAATGCCGGTGAGCTTCTTCGTCGATCCCGCGCTGGCCGCCGACCGCGGCACACAGGACGTGCGCGAGATCACGCTGTCCTACACGTTCTTCCTGTCGCGCGATCCCGCGAAGGCGCAGGATCTGTCGCGGTTCGGCGCCGCTGGCCAAGGCAGCGAGGCGGGGCGGGAGAACAGTCGATAGCGGGGCGAGTGACCGGCGGCTGCTCACTACTTTTTCTCCCGGGCATCTGCCAGTGCTCGCGGAGCTTCCGTCTGGAGACAACCGTCACGAGGGCGCCCGGTCGCGCCATGCTCCCAAAATGGGAGAAATGCCGGGCAGCGCGGCCGATGGGCTTCATTGTCCACCGGACCACGATCGTAGTCCAAGGCGCGTGCGCCGAATGCGCCACCCGGCTCAACGGTCGCGCCTGCCCGCCTCGTTCCCCGGATGACCGAACGCCCGCATCACCGCCAGCCCGTGCTTCAGATCGGCGATCAGGTCGTCCGGGTCCTCAAGACCGATATGCAGCCGCACCACCGGTCCCTCAAACGTCCCGGTTCCAGCCGTGCGGGCGATAAACCCGGTTGTCGGCAGCGCCAGGCTTTCATACCCGCCCCAGGATGCGCCGATGCCGAACAGCTCCAGCGCTTCGACGAAAGCATGCGTGCTGGCGACCGAAAAAGTCGGCAGGAACTCGACGCCGAACAGGCTGCAGGCACCGGTGAAATCGCGCCGCCACAGCGCATGCCCGGGCGCGCCGGGCAGCCCGGGATGCAGCACCTGCCGCACCTCCGGCCGCTTCGACAGCCAGTGGGCAATCTGCAAGCCTGACTCCATCTGCTCGCGCAGCCGCACCGCCATGGTGCGCATGCCGCGCAGCGTCAGCCAGCAATCATCCGGACTGGCATACTGGCCGAGCGCCGACGCGGCGTTGCGCACCGGCTCCCAAGTCTCGGTGCAGTTCACCGTGATCGCGCCGATCACGACGTCGGCGTGGCCGGCGGGGTATTTCGTGCCGGCCTGGATCGACACGTCCACCCCGTGCCGGAACGGCTGGAAGTGGTAAATCCCCCAGGTGTTGTCCAGCAGCACCTTCGCGCCGCGCGCATGGGCGGCACGCGCGATCGCCGGCACGTCCTGAACTTCGAACGTGTGGCTACCCGGGCTTTCCGTGAACAGAACGGCCGTATTGGGGCGCAGCAGCGCCGCCATGCCAGCTTCGTCCACCAGCGGATCGTAATACGTCGTCTCGACCCCGAATCCCTTCAGCAAATGGTCGGCGAAAGTGCGTGTCGGCTGATAGACCGAATCCGGAATCAGGCAATGATCGCCCGCCTGCAGAAAGGCGAGCAGCGCGGTGGTCACCGCCGCCAGCCCCGAGCTGACGATCTGGCACCGCGTGCCGCCTTCCACCGCGGCGATCGCGTCCTCTAGCGCCCAATGCGTCTCGCTGCCGCCAAGGCCATAGGTCAGAAACTGCTCATACCGCTTGCCCCAGGCCGCCTTGCGGTCAGCCATCGTGGGGTACAGCACTGTCGAGCCGCGCAGCAGCGGCGGGTTGACGAAGCCGTGCACGCGTTTGCCCTTGCGCCCCACATGCGACAGCCTGGTGCGGAGCGCGAGCTTTGGCGGCGCGGCCTCGTCGTTCATTAGCGCGTCTCCACCGGGGTGTCCGACCGGCCGCCCCATTCGCTCCATGATCCGTCATACACGGCGCCCCCGGGCAACCCGGCGACGCGCAGGCCAAGCGCCAGCACGCAGGCGGTGACGCCGGAGCCGCAGCTTGTCACCACCGGCCGGAAGCCGCTCGCGCCGGCTTCCGCCAGCCGCGCACGCACCTGCTTCGGCGAGCGGAAGGTGGCATCGTCGTTCAGCAGTTCAGTGTAGGGCAGGTTCACCGCGCCCGGAATGTGGCCGCTGCGCATGCCTTCGCGCGGCTCCGGCGTCTCGCCGGTGAAGCGGCCCTCGGCGCGCGCGTCCAGCACCAGCTCGTTGCGCGTCTGCGTGTTTTCAAGCATGTCGCCGATGCCGCGCAGCCGGGTGGCACGGAAGTCGGGGCGGAAGGTCGCGGGCGCGAGTGCTGACGGTTCGCCGCTCTCGACGGGTCGGCCCTCGCGCTGCCATTTCGGCAGGCCGCCATCCAGCACGGCGGCGTTGTCGTGACCGAACAGGCCCAACAGCCACCAGCCCCGCGCGGCCGACATCAGGCCCTTCTGGTCGTAGAACACCACCCGGGTTGCGTTGCCGACGCCCAGCGCGCCGATCAGCGCGGCAAACCGCGCCGGCGAGGGCACCGTGTGCGGCAGGCCGCTTTCCTTGTCGGACACTTCGTCGATGTCGAAGAAGCGGGCGCCGGGGATATGTGCCTTGACGAACTCCGCCCGCCCATCCTTGCCCTCGGTCGGCAGGTACAGCGTGGCGTCGAACACAACCAGGTCAGGCCTGCCAAGTTCGCCCGCCAGCCATTCGGCGGTTACCAACGGTTCCATCGTGTTCCCTTCTGTTCAGCTCGGCAGCGCAATACGACCCGCCGGTTCTGGTTGCCTTTGTTCGCGATCTTCGATTCCGCCGGACTGGCCCGGATACAGGCGCCCGGTCATGCAGCGGTCCACTGGCTGCGCAGCCAGCCGCGCCGCGCCGCCAGCCACAGCAGGGCGATCGCCGCCACCGAATTGGGCACCTCGCCGGCCAGCGCCGCCGCGATGGCACGGTCCGCCGGCCAGACCCGGACGCGGATATCCTCCTGCTCCGCGGCCATCCCGGCGTGGCCGGCGATCCCGTCCGCGTCCGCCGCCGGCACCCGCACCCGACCGGCGAACAGCGTGCACAGCTCGTCGGAGCCGCCGGCGGTGAGCAGGAACCGGCCCACCGTCAGAAGCCGGTCGGTGGCGAGGTTCATCTCTTCCTGAATCTCGCGATAAGCGGTGACCTCCGCCGACTCGCCGGCGTCACACAGACCGGCCGGCATCTCGACCATCACCGGATCAAGCCCCGCGGCGTATGCCGGCAGGCGGAACTGCTCGATCAGCACCACGGCATCCTGCCAGGGATCGTAGGGCAGCACGGCCGCGGCGGTGCCGCGACGCCACAGCTCCCAGGTCTTGGTCCCGGACATGGTGCCGTCGAAGCGGCGATGGCGAAACCGCACCACGTCGAGCGGAAAGCGGCCGTCCCAGACCCGCTCGTCCGAGTCGATCTGGATATCGGGATGCGGCGACAGCCTGGGGTGCGAGGGGGAGGACATGACGCCACCATAAAGCGCCCCAGCCGTCGTGCCACCCCTTCGGCCAGTTGGGGGTCCGTTGAGGCGCCCGGCCGTTTCGGTTAGGCCAGCGCGTTGGTCACCAGTTGCCGCAGCCTGGCGGCGCCGGTGGGACCCTTGATCGCCTCGCGCCAGCATGCCTCGGCGACGCGCTGATGCGCCGCGATGGCTTCCTCGGCGGAGGTGATCATGGCTACCCCGGTCTGCGAGGACGGATGGGCGTCCGGCCGGAACGGGTTGATCGCCAGGTTGACCCGGTCGCGAGCGCGGAGAATCTTGAAGGCTGAACTGGGCTCCGCGCCGGTCAGCAGGCCGAACTGCAGGCCCATCGGCTCGGTCTCCATCAGCGCCGCCATGTTCTCGACCTCGGTGACCGCGACATCGCGGCACAGCCGGCGAAGACGCTCGGAGGTGACGGCGGCGCCACCGATTCCCACCTGCAGCATACGCTGGACCGAGCCGATCGAAACCATCGCGATGATCCCAGGGCGGCGCATCGAGTACATCCGCTTGCGCGCCGCCAGGATGCCCATCACCTGCTCGGCCACGCTGCGCATCGGAATCCGGTCGGCGGTCGCCTGCTCGGCCACTTCATCGAACATCTGCGCCAGGGCTGCGTCGTAGGCATCGGAGGTTGTCAGGTAGCAGACCGGGCCGAAGAGCTGCAGAACCTGGTCCGCCGTCTCCTCGACCTGGCGCAGCCGTTCGAAATAACCGATTGGCCGGCTGTAGTATTCGACCCCGATTCCTAGC
>Ga0182012_10007019_pt1 | contig 11344 bp, 8 predicted proteins | sample 612S2SmetaG_FD_120486 | JGI IMG/M metagenome (GOLD analysis project Ga0182012, IMG submission 120486) | Permafrost microbial communities from Stordalen Mire, Sweden - 612S2S metaG | ecosystem: Environmental > Terrestrial > Soil > Wetlands > Permafrost | place: Sweden: Stordalen | collected...
ACAAAGGTCACCTCACCCCGGCCCTGATGGACGCAGTCGCCGAATACATCGGCCTGCCGCCGATCCAGGTCTACGAGGTGGCGACGTTCTACTCCATGTTCGAGACCAAGCCCGTGGGGCGCCATCACGTCTCGGTGTGTACGAACATCTCCTGCATGCTGCGCGGCGCGTTCGACCTGGTCGAACGGGTCGAGAAGAAGCTCGGCATCAAGACGGGCGAGAGCACGCCCGACGGCCGCATTTATCTGAAGCGCGAGGAAGAGTGTCTTGCAGCCTGCACGGGTGCGCCGATGATGATGGTCGACCACGTTTATCACGAGAATCTGACGCCCGAGCGCATCGACAAGATCCTGGATGAACTGACATGAGCTACGAACGGGATTTCGTGCTGTTCGAGGCGCTCAAGCACGAGCGTTCCTGGACGCTCGAGAGCTACCGCGGCTTCGGCGGGTACGAGGCGTGGGAAGCCATCCTTCGCGACAAGACTCCGCGCGAGAAGATCATCGACGAGGTCAAGGCCTCGGGTCTTCGCGGCCGGGGCGGCGCAGCGTTCCCCACCGGGGTGAAATGGAGCTTCATGCCAAGGAGCTCGCCGGTGCAGAAATACGCGGTATGCAATTCGGATGAGTCCGAGCCCGGAACTTGTCACGACCGGGACATCCTGCGCTACAACCCGCATTCGGTGATCGAGGGGATGGCGATCGGCGGCTACGCGATGACTGCGACCGTGGGCTACAATTACATCCGCGGCGAGTTCATGGCCGAGCCCATCCCGCGCTTCGAAGCGGCGCTGAAGGAAGCCTACGAGGCGGGCCTGCTGGGAAAAAATATCAGGGGCTCCGGCGTCGATTTCGACCTGCACATGTTCGTCGGTGCCGGCGCCTATATCTGCGGCGAGGAGACGGCGCTGCTCGAGTCGCTCGAGGGCAAGCCCGGCAAGCCGCGGTTCAAGCCGCCGTTTCCCGCGAATTTCGGGCTGTTCGGCAAACCGACCACCATCAACAACACCCAGAGCTACGCCTCCGTGCCTACGATCCTGCGCAAGGGCGCGGCCTGGTTTGCGGGTCTCGGGCCGGCGAACTCGGGCGGTACGCTCATTTTCTCCGTGTCGGGACACGTCGCCAAGCCCTTGAACATCGAGCTGCCGCTCGGCATCCCGTTCAAGGATCTGCTCGCGCTCGCCGGCGGCGTATGGAAAGGACGTAAACTCAAGGCCGTCATCCCGGGCGGATCGTCCTGTCCGGTGCTGCCCGGCGAGGTGATGATGGCGACCAACATGGATTATGATTCGGTCAAGAAGGCGGGCTCCGCCATCGGCACCGGCGCCGTGATCGTGATGGACGAGACCACCTGCATGGTGCGGGCGCTCGAGCGCCTGGCCCGGTTCTATTACTCCGAATCGTGCGGCCAATGCACGCCTTGCCGTGAGGGCACGGGCTGGCTCGATCGGATGCTCAAGCGGATCATCGCCGGCCAGGGACGAAGCGAGGACCTCGGCCTGCTTCTCGATGTCGCGAATCGCATCGAGGGTCACACCATCTGTGCGCTCGGCGATGCGGCGGCGTGGCCGGTGCAAAGTTTCCTGAAGCATTTCCGGCATGAGTTCGAGTACATGATCGAGCACAAGGGCCGCTCGATCGTCGAAGGCCAGCCCGCGGCGGCAGCGCCGGCGGCAGCCTGAACCCGAAGGGCGCACGATGAGCGACGATCTGGTCAATATCGAAGTCAACGGCATCGCGTTGAAGGCCCGCAAGGGCGCGATGATCATGCAGGTCACGGACGCGGCCGATATGTACATCCCGCGGTTCTGCTATCACGCGAAGCTCACCGTCGCCGCCAACTGCCGCATGTGTCTGGTGGAGGTGGAGAAGGCGCCGAAGCCCCTGCCGGCCTGCGCGACGCCCGTGATGGAGGGCATGAAGGTGTTCACGCGCTCGCCGAAAGCGGTCGCCGCGCAGCGCGCCACCATGGAATTCCTGCTCATCAATCATCCGCTCGATTGCCCGATCTGCGACCAGGGCGGGGAATGCGAACTGCAGGATCTCGCGATGGGCTACGGCCGCGACATCGCGCGATTCTCCGAGCGCAAGCGCGTGGTCAAGGACAAGAATATCGGGCCGCTGGTCTCGACCGACATGACCCGCTGCATCCAGTGCACACGCTGCGTGCGCTTCGGTCTCGAGATTCAGGGTTTTCCGCAGCTCGGCACCACCGGGCGCGGCGAGCACATGCAGATCGACACCTACGTCGAGCAGAGCCTGGATCACGAGCTTTCCGCCAACATCATCGATCTGTGTCCGGTGGGTGCGCTCAACAACAAGCCGTTCCGCTACCACGCGCGCGCGTGGGAGATGACGCAACATGCGTTGGTGTCGCCGCATGATGGCTTCGGCACCAACCTCTACGGCCATGTGCTGCGCGGCAGGGTGATGCGCGTCGTGCCGCGGGAGAACGAGGAGATCAACGAAACCTGGATCGCCGACCGCGACCGCTTCGGGTTCGAGGGCATGTATTCGCCCGAACGCGCCACCCAGCCGATGGTACGGGTCGGCGATGTGCTGCAGCCAGTCGATTGGGAGGTCGCGTTGACGGCGGCGGCGGAAGGGCTGCAGAAGGCGGCTGCCGACCACGGCGCATCCAGCCTCGGATTTTTGAGCTCGCCGAGTGCGACCGTGGAGGAAATGTATCTGCTCTCGCTGATCGCCCGCGGCCTCGGCAGCAACAACGTCGATCATCGGCTGCGCCAGCTCGATTTCCGGGCGGACGGTGACGATCCCGCATTTCCGCACCTGGGTCTCGCAATCGCCGACGTGGATGTGCTCGAAGGATTGCTGGTGGTCGGCTCGAATCTGCGTCACGAAATGCCGCTGCTGGCGCACCGCATCCGCAAGGCGGCGATCGGCCGGCGCGCGAAGGTGGCGTTCCTCAATCCTTGCGAGTTCGAGTATCTGTTCCCGCTCGCAGGCACCATCGCCGATCAGGACCTCGTGGGCGGATTGGCGGGCATCGTGCGCGCGGCGGCGGCGGCGGCGGGCAAGCCCGTTCCCTCCGGCGTACGCGAAGCGGCCGTCGGCGATGCGCATCGTGCCCTGGCGAGCGCGCTCAGCCATGGAGAGCGCCATGCCATATTTCTCGGAACCCTCGCACAGCGCCACCCCGCCTATGCCGAGATCCGCTCGCTCGCCACCGTGCTTGCAGAGATCTGCGGGGCGAGCCTGGGTCTCATCACCGATGGTGCGAATTCGGCGGGTGCCTACCTTGCCGGCGCCGTGCCGCATCGTGAAGCCGGCGGCACGCCGGTGGCTTCGCCCGGGCTTGACGTGCGCGCCATGCTCGAGAACCGGCTCAAGGCGTACCTGCTGTTCGGCGGCCTCGATCCGGTGAACGACCTTGCCGGCACGACGGAGCCCCTGGCGGGTGCCGGCTGCGTCATCGCCGCGACCACGCACCTGACCGAGAGGCTGCGTGAGGTGGCGCACGTGGTGCTGCCGGTCGGGACCTTTGCGGAAGGCGCCGGCACGTTCGTGAACGTCGAGGGACGCTGGCAGAGCTGGGCGGGTGCTGCGACTCCGGTGGGCGAGAGCCGCCCAGGATGGAAGGTGCTGCGCGTGCTCGCGAACCTTTTGAACCTACGCGGCGTCGACTACATGAACTCCGAGGAAGTGCGGGACGCGCTCAAGAGCCTTTGCGGCGCGCGGTTGGCGCCGGCAACCGGCATCGTGGCGGCCAGCGGCGCGGGGACGAGCAGCCCGGCAGCGGGCGGCGCAACCCCTTCCGGTCAATGGGTGGACATTCCTCCCTATCAGATCGACGTGCTGGTGCGCGGCTCCGAATCGCTTGCCAAGACCAAGGACGGGCAAGCGGCCCGTGCGGTGCTCTGATCATGTGGCAGTGGACCCCCATTCGGGACTGGTTGAATGCCCAAATCTCGGAATATTGGGCGACGCCTCTCCTGACCGCGGTACAGATCGTGATCGTGATGGTGTCGATCATCCTGGTCATGGCCTATTTCACGCTGGCGGAACGCAAGGTCATCGGCTGGATCCAGGCGCGCAAAGGGCCGAACCGGGTCAATCTTCTGTGGATCCCCGGCTTCGCCCAGCCGTTCGCGGACGTATTCAAGCTCATGTTCAAGGAGATTCTGATCCCCGCGGACGCGAACGGATTTCTGTTCCGGCTCGCGCCGTTCCTCGCCTTGATACCCGCGATCGCCACCTGGGCGGTAATTCCGTTCGCGCCCGAGCGCACGTTCGCGAATATCGATGCGGGGCTTCTGTACATCCTCGCGCTGACCTCGATGGGCGTCTACGGCATCATCCTCGCCGGCTGGGCGGCCAATTCCAAGTATGCATTCCTGGGCGCGATGCGTTCGGCGGCGCAGATCGTCGCCTATGAAATCGCCATGGGTTTCGCGATGGTGGGCGTGCTCATGGCCTCGGGGAGCCTGAACATCGGCGACATCATCCAGGCGCAGCACGGCGGATGGTTCACCTGGAACTGGAGCTGGCTCTTTCCGCTGATGCTGGTTTACTTCATCTCCGGCGTGGCGGAGACCAACCGCGCGCCGTTCGACGTCGCGGAAGGGGAGTCGGAGATCGTCGCCGGATTTCACGTGGATTATTCGGGCATGGCATTTGCGCTTTTCTTCATCGCCGAATACGTCAACATGATCCTGATCTCGGCGCTGACGGTAATCTTCTTCTTCGGCGGGTGGCTGTCACCCTTCGATGGCGGAGCTTGGGGGGTGCCCGAGTCCTCGTTGCTCGCGCAGCCGGGCTTTTTCTGGTTTGGACTGAAGACTCTCGTCCCGATGTTCACCTTTCTCTGGCTCCGGGCGACGTTTCCGCGCTATCGCTACGATCAGATCATGCGGCTCGGCTGGAAGGCGCTGATTCCGGTGACCCTGATCTGGCTCGCGGTGGAAGGAATCATGGTCTATGCCCACGTGGGTCCGTGGAGGGGCAATGGCTAACGCACGCAGCTTGATCAAGACCTACCTGCTTTGGGAGTTGCTCCAGGGTATGTGGGTGACCTGGAAGGGCCTCTGGCAGAAAAAGGTCACCGTGAACTACCCGGAGGAAAAAACGCCGCAAAGCACGCGCTTCCGCGGTTTGCACGCACTGCGCCGCTACCCGAACGGCGAGGAGCGCTGCATCGCCTGCAAACTCTGCGAGGCCGTATGTCCGGCGCTCGCCATCACCATCGAGTCGGGTGTCAGCAATGACGGCACGCGCCGCACGACGCGGTACGACATCGATCTGTTCAAGTGCATCTACTGCGGGTTCTGTGAGGAAGCCTGCCCGGTGGATGCCATCGTCGAAACGCGCCTGCACGAATACCACATGGAAAATCGGGGCGAGAACATCATGAGCAAGGACAAGCTGCTCGGGATCGGCGAACGTTACGAAGCCATGATCGCGGCCGACCGCGCCGCCGATGCGCGGTACCGTTGATGTTCACCTCGATCCTGTTCGTCGTCTTCTCGGTCGTGCTGATCTGCGCGGCGCTCGGCGTCATCCTGGCGCGCAACCCCGTCCACTGCGCGTTGCTGCTGGTGCTGTGCTTCTTCAACAGCGCCGTGATCTGGCTGATGCTCGATGCGGAGTTCCTCGGAATCGTGCTGGTGCTCGTGTATGTCGGGGCGGTCATGGTGTTGTTCCTGTTCGTGGTCATGATGCTCGACATCGATTCCGAGCGGTTCCGCAAGGAGCTGTCGGGCTATTGGCCGCTCGCGGTCGCGGTCGCCGGATTCGTGGTGTTCGCCATCATCAACGTGATCGTGGTGCGCAACTTGGGCGGTGCCGACCTGAAGCTCGCCCCGGCGTTGCCGCCGCACTATTCGAATACGCGAGCGCTCGGCGAGGTGCTGTTCACGCAGTACGCCTACCCGACGCAGCTCGCGGCCGTGATCCTTCTGGTGGCAAGCGTCGCCGCCATCATACTGACCCTGCGGCGCCGCACCGGCCACAAGCCGCAGGACATCGCCGCGCAAGTGGCCGTCCGTGCGAAGGATCGCGTCCGACTCGTCAAAATGGCCTCGGAGAAAGGCCCATGATCACGCTCACCCACGTACTCGCCTTGTCCGGCATCCTGTTCGCCATCGCCGTGGCCGGCGTGTTTCTGAACCGCAAGAACGTCATCGTTCTTCTGATGTGCATCGAGCTCATGCTGCTCGCCGTGAACTTCAATTTCGTCGCGTTCTCGCGCTTCACCGGCGACCTGGGCGGCCAGATCTTCGTGTTTTTCATCCTGACGGTCGCCGCGGCGGAAGCCGCGATCGGACTCGCGATCCTGGTCGTCGTGTTCCGCGAGCGGCGCAGCATCAACGTGGAAGATCTGGATACGCTTCAGGGCTGATATCCGAGATGAGGGCAAGAAGGGACACATGCAGTCGATTTATCTGACGATCGCGCTCGCACCCCTGGTAGGGGCGCTCGCCGCCGGCCTGTTCGGCCGCGCCATCGGGCGGGTGGGGGCTCACGCCGTCACGATCGCGGGCGTGGCGCTTGCTTGCGGCCTCTCCATGTATGTCCTGTACGAACTGGTGTTCGAGGGCATGACGCCGTACGACGGGCCGGTGTACACCTGGCTGGTCAGCGACGGGGTGAAAATCGAGGTCGGCTTCCTGATCGACCGTCTGTCCGCGATGATGATGACCGTGGTGACCTTCGTGTCGCTCATGGTGCACGTCTACTCCATCGGCTACATGAAGGAGGATCCCGGCAACCAGCGCTTCTTCAGCTATATCGCACTGTTCACTTTCGCGATGTTGATGCTGGTGATGTCGAACAACTTCATGCAGCTGTTCTTCGGCTGGGAAGGGGTCGGCGTGGTCTCGTATCTGCTGATCGGATTCTGGTACACGCGGCCCACGGCAACGTTCGCGGCCCTGAAGGCATTCCTGGTCAACCGCATCGGCGATTTCGGCTTCATCCTCGGCATTGCGGCGGTGCTGCGCTACACGGGATCCTTGGATTACAACACGGTCTTCGCGCATGCCGGGCAGATCGCGGCCGCACAGATTCACATCTCGAGCAGCGTGGCGTGGCCGGCCATCACCTTCACCTGCATCTGCCTGTTCATCGGCGCCATGGGCAAGTCGGCGCAGGTACCCCTGCACGTGTGGTTGCCGGATTCGATGGAAGGCCCGACGCCGATCTCGGCGCTGATCCACGCCGCCACCATGGTCACCGCGGGCATCTTCATGGTGGCGCGCATGTCGCCGCTGTTCGAGCTGTCCGATTCGGCGCTCTCGTTCGTGCTGATCGTCGGTGCGACCACGGCGTTCTTCATGGGATTTCTCGGCGTCGTGAACAACGACATCAAGCGGGTGATCGCGTATTCGACCCTCTCCCAGCTCGGCTACATGACGGTCGCGCTGGGCGCTTCCGCGTACGGCGCCGGCATCTTTCATTTGATGACGCATGCGTTTTTCAAGGCGCTTTTGTTCCTGGCCGCGGGCTCGGTGATCATGGCAATGCACCACGAGCAGGACATGCGCAAGATGGGCGGCCTGCGCAAGTACATGCCGATCACGTATTGGACCTTCTTGATCGGCTCGCTCGCGCTGATCGGATTTCCGGGAACGTCGGGCTTCTTCTCGAAGGACCTGTTGATCGATGCGGTGCACGAGTCTCATCGCTTCGGATCCGGATATGCGTATTTCTGCGTACTTTCGGGTGTGTTCATCACCGCGCTGTACACCTTCCGGGCGTTCTTCATGACGTTTCACGGGGAGCTGCGCTCGGGGCAGGATGCGCACGAGGCGCACGGGCACGAGGCACATGGGCAGGAGGCGCATGGGCACGAGGCGCATGGGCACGAGGCGCATGGGCAGGAGGCGCACGGGCACGGGTGCCCCCAGGAGAGTCCGCTGGTGGTCACGGTGCCGCTGATCCTGCTCGCGATACCTTCGGCGCTGATCGGCTGGTTCACGGTCAAGCCCATGCTGTTCGGGGGCTATTTCGCCAGCACGATTCACGTGCTGCCGGCCCACGACGTGCTGTCGAGGCTGGGTGAGGAATTCCACGGATCGGGGGCGTTCGTGATCTCGGCGATCACCTCGGTCCCGCTGTGGCTCGCGCTGTCCGGCATTTTCGTCGCGTGGCTGTTCTTCCTCAAGAAGCCCGCACTTGCGGATTCGGCCGAACGCTCCTTCAAGTGGCTGCACACCCTTCTCATCGACAAGTACGGCTTCGACTGGTTCAACCAGCACGTCATCGTTGTCTTCGCGCGCACGCTGGGTGCGGGATTGTGGAAGGGCGGCGATGAGCTCCTGATCGACGGAGCGGCGGTCAACGGCAGCGCGCGGCTGGTCGGCTGGTTCAGCTCGGTAATGCGCTATGCGCAATCGGGATACTTGTATCACTACGCGTTCGCCATGATTCTGGGCCTGGCCTCGCTGCTTCTGTGGCTCATCTGGCGGCCTTGACATGAATGCCCATCTGCTTCCGATTCTGATCTGGCTGCCCATCGTCGGCGGGTTTCTGGTGCTCGGTCTCGGCAACGAGCGCGCCGGCGCCGCGCGATGGGTGTCGCTCGCGGTTTCGCTGGCAACGCTGGTGTTCAGCATTCCGCTGCTCACGTCGTTCAATACGGGAACGGCGGACATGCAGTTCGTCGAACATACGTCCTGGATCCCGTCCATCCACGCCGACTTCAATATCGGGGTCGACGGGATCTCGATGCCGCTGATTCTGCTGACCACTTTCACCACCGTGCTGATCGTGATCGCCGGCTGGCAAAGCGTCGCCAAGCGGGTCAGCCAATACTTTGCCGCCTTCCTGATACTCGAAGGCCTGATGATCGGCGTTTTTGCGGCGCTCGATGCCGCGCTGTTCTACGTGTTCTGGGAGGCCATGCTTCTGCCGATGTTCATCATCATCGGCATCTGGGGTGGCCCGCGGCGCGTCTACGCCACCATCAAGTTCTTTCTGTACACGTTCATCGGCTCGCTGTTGATGCTGGTGGCGCTGATTTACATGTATCTGAAGTCCGGCACCTACGAGATCGCGATGCTCCAGGGCATGCCCCTCACGCTCCGCGAGCAAACCTTCATATTCCTCGCCTTCTTCACGGCGTTCGCGGTCAAGGTGCCGATGTGGCCGGTGCACACCTGGCTGCCGGATGCCCACGTCGAGGCGCCGACGGGAGGTTCGGTGGTGCTGGCCGCCATCATGCTCAAGATGGGCGGCTACGGTTTCCTGCGCTTCTCGCTGCCGATCACGCCCGATGCGAGCCGCGAGCTCGACTGGCTGATCATCGCGCTCTCGCTGATTGCCGTCGTGTACATCGGGTTCGTGGCGCTCGCCCAGCACGACATGAAGAAGCTGATTGCGTATTCCTCGATCGCGCACATGGGCTTCGTCACACTGGGTGCCTTCATCGGCTTCCAGATCGTCTCGCACACCGGCAGGACCAGCGGCATCGAGTTCGGCTTGGACGGGGCCGTGGTACAGATGCTGTCGCACGGTCTCGTGTCGGGCGCGATGTTTCTCTGTGTGGGCGTCATGTACGACCGCGTGCATAGCCGAGAAATCAGCGCTTATGGCGGCGTGGTGAACACGATGCCGAAGTTCGCGGCGTTCATGGTGCTGTTCGCGCTCGCCAATGCGGGTTTACCGGGCACCTCGGGCTTCGTGGGCGAGTTCCTGGTCATCCTCGCTTCCTTCAAGGCCAATGTCTGGTATGCCTTCTTCGCCGGCACCACGCTGGTGCTCGGAGCGGCCTACACGCTGTGGATGGTAAAGCGGGTCATTTTCGGCGAGATCGCCAACGATCATGTGCGCGAACTCACCGATCTGAACGGCCGCGAGTTTCTGGTGTTGGGGGTGCTCGCCATTGCGGTGCTTTTGGTCGGCCTCTGGCCGGCGCCATTGCTCGATGCCATGCGCGTCACGACGCAGCATCTGGCCCAGCAGATCCTGGTCTCGAAGATCGTCCCTTAAGCCTGTCGAGTCAGCTATGAACGGTTTCAACGTCGCGGAATTCAATGCAGGACTGCACTACGCCTCACCGGAGATCTTTCTGGGACTGGCGGCGTGCGCGATCCTCATGCTCGATCTGCTGCTCTCCGATGCGCAGCGCTCCTGGACCGGGGTGCTGTCGGTGCTCGCGCTTCTCACCGCCGCGGTGCTTTCGGCGGTCGAGCCGGTGGGTCAGCGCATCGTTGCGCTTGGCGGCCTGTACGAACTCGATCGGATGGCGCAAGTCCTGAAGGTGGTCACGTTGCTCTCGGTGGCGGTGGTATTCGTCTACTCCACCGACTACCTCAAGCGTCGCGCGATGCTGAAGGGCGAGTATTACGTGCTCGGATTGTTTGCGACACTCGGGGCGATGGCGCTGATCTCCGCGGGCAGCTTGATCACGCTGTATCTGGGGCTGGAGCTCATGTCGCTCTGTCTATACGCGATGGTTGCGTTCGACCGCGACTCGGGAATTGCAGCGGAGTCGGCCATCAAGTACTTCGTGCTGGGCTCCATGGCCTCCGGGACACTGCTTTACGGCATGTCCATCGTGTACGGCGTGACCGGCTACCTCGAGCTCGCCAGCATTGCACTCGTGGCGCGTTCCGGATATGGGGCGAACATCGGGCTGCTGTTCGGCATCGCATTCATCATCGTCGGGATCGGCTTCAAGCTGGGCGCCGTGCCGTTTCACATGTGGATACCGGACGTATACGAGGGCTCTCCGACCTGTGTCACGGTTTTCATCGGCACCGCCTCCAAACTCGCGGCGTTCGCGCTCGCCATGCGCCTCCTGCCCGAAGCGCTCGGAGCGTCGCAGCCCGATTGGAGTCAGATGCTGGTGGTGCTCGCGGTGCTGTCGATGGGGATCGGGACCGTGATTGCCATTGCCCAGACCAACCTCAAGCGCATGCTGGCGTATTCGACGATCTCGCACATCGGCTACATCCTGCTTGGAATTCTCGCCGGCACGCCGCAGGGCTACCAGGCGGCGATGTTCTACATGATCAGCTATGTGCTGGTGACCAGCGGCGCCTTCGGCATGATCCTGCTTCTCGCCCGCCAGGGCTTCGAAGCCGACAAGCTGGTCGACTTCAGGGGATTGAACGCGCGCAGCCCCTGGTTTGCCGGCATGATGGCGATCTTGATGTTCAGTTTGGCGGGCGTGCCGCCGTTCATCGGGTTCTGGGCCAAGCTGGGTGTGATCCAGGCAGTGCTCGGGGTGAGTTACACGTGGCTCGCGGTGGTCGCCGTGCTGTTTTCGGTGGTGGCGGCGTTCTTTTATCTCCGTGTCGTGAAACTCATGTACTTCGACGATCCAACCGACCGCGCCCCGATCGGCGGTTCGACGCTGATGCGCGCGGTGCTCAGTTTGAACG
>Ga0182012_10007020_pt1 | contig 11343 bp, 8 predicted proteins | sample 612S2SmetaG_FD_120486 | JGI IMG/M metagenome (GOLD analysis project Ga0182012, IMG submission 120486) | Permafrost microbial communities from Stordalen Mire, Sweden - 612S2S metaG | ecosystem: Environmental > Terrestrial > Soil > Wetlands > Permafrost | place: Sweden: Stordalen | collected...
ATCGGAAAACAGGCCCTTTTGAAAACCGCACTTTATTTTAGTAATCCAGTAAAACCGCATTTTGCAATTGATTCCAAACAACTTATAAAAATACAGTTTTACAGCCCTCAAAATTACATAAAAAGTATTTCAGTATTTCAGTATTCCAGTACGCCCACCCCGCAACCGCACTTCTCCCCAGCCCAGGCGCGCTCGGAACACTCATCGCGCATGGAACAGCGATTACGTTGGGCTGAATTTTGGAGGGAGTGGTTTGGGGCGGCTAGCGGGGATCGAACCCGCGACATCCTGAGCCACAGTCAGGCGTTCTGCCGCTGAACTATAGCCGCCACATACACGTTCGATTGTAGCATTTGACTAGATTTTAGGGTTTTCGAAGGTCGCTCGGCCGATTGCGATTCGCGATACAATCGAGAAGAAGTCGGGGCGTAGCGCAGCCTGGTAGCGCATCTGCTTTGGGAGCAGAGGGCCGGGGGTTCGAATCCCTCCGCCCCGACCATCAGAACCAATCACTTACGCTCATAGATACGACAGCGGATACGAGAAGTCAGCGATTATTTTCGGGTGAACGTCAGTGTCAATCTGACTAAACGTGTAACGACTCCTGACGGCCAGCGCCTCTACACGGCGATGGTTTCCCCTAACGGTCGGATCAAGCCCGACTGGGTATGGATGGACGGCAAAGAAGTCCGCTGCACAAGTTTAGAGCTACGTTCGCAACCTTGCATTTGGCGGCTGGAGTCGACCTCCCTACCGTGCAATCGTGGCTGGGCCCCACGAACCTGGAGAGCGCAATTCGATATCTCAAGCCGGCACGGGGCGAGGCGGTTCGCGATAAGGTGAATGCCACGTTTGCTTGACGCGAGCTCAAAGGCGGCGCAATGGGCGGCGCGGCTTCGCACCCAAAACACTCCGGTTAACAGCCAAGCGAGCAGTGTCCTTGCGTACAGCTACCTATTGAGATAAGTCACTACTGATTAGCAGCTTAAAACGGCATAAATATACTAGGCTGCCTTCGGTTGACTTTTATCATTGCCTCTGGTCTAAACTGGAGGTTCTTGACCTTTCGTTGTTCGAAAGAAGAGGATATGCCCAACGGTCCACGCAATGTGCCGGCAGCCGAGTCCAAATCAGGCAGCGGCGCGAGCATGGGTCCTTTTTCCGTTCGTCGGCTCATCAGCCATGGCTGGAAAAACAATCATTGCAAGGGAGTAGTGCTCGTTCTAGCGATTGCCGTTGCATTATGGGGCTATGGATACAAGATATCTCTATACAATCCGGACCCCAATTCCGCTGTCCGCGCTTCGGTCGCCAAACTTTGGGTTGAACGCAGATGCGCAGAGATCTTAACCCACCCTAATCACAAATCCGCTCCCCGCATCAACGCTGATTCGCAATCTCTTCCAGTCGCTCCTCAGGGATCACGCCGCCTTGATGCACTTCTGTTCTCCAATCGTTCGGGCTATTTGCGCGCCACTTCCTCTGCTGCAAGCCTGATCCCGTCTCGCGCCCCTCCTTCACGGCCCTTCTTCCTGGCGTAACTCAACTCCCGTTCTTCAGAGCGGTTGAGTTCTTTCCTAACGTTTAGCCGCGGAATGCGTTGCACTTCGCGGGCAACGACTCATGCAGGAGGGCATCATGCATACTTTCTTTCCTATATTTGCTCGGGATTCAAAAGTTATTCCGAGTCGTGCATTTCCAGGTTTCAGAACCTCTCACCGTAGAACATTGCGCCCCGCGCTTTGGATCAGGTTCAGAAACTGGATGAGCAGCATCAGCCTCAATTCACTCCTTCATCGGGCTCCCTCCAATTCTGTCGGCGAAGCAGCGATACTTGCATCCTCTGAGACAGAGAACGGGAATGCTGAGTCGATTGAGATTCTCGCTGTGGGTTCCGGAGCCTGGGACAGGTCGGTTCATGATGTTCTGCGATCCAATCCGCGTTTGCACCTTTGCTCCACCGAGGATCCGCGCACACTCTGGCTCATGCTTGCGCAACAGACACTACACGTGATTGTGCTGAACTGCTCACTGTCCAAGTATGAACTTGAAGAAGTTGGCCGTCTGGCTCGCCGCCGCTGGCCGAAGGCGAAGATCCTCGTGATTCGAGACGGGGAGGATTTTATGGAAGATGCCTTGTATGACGACCGCATCTTTTCGTCCCGAAATCCTGACAGCTTCATCGCATCTATCGAACGCATGGTCGCGAACGTCATGAATGGAGGAGTTCTCCGTGCGAGACAATTGCAATTCAAGCAGTCTCAGCCAAGCGCCGGATCGATCAACGGACAACAAGCTGCACTCCTTTGCTTAGGTAGCAGAAGAGCATTGCAGTTATCTGATTTGGGTTGCCGGCCGCTTGACGACCGGCGCAAATGAGGCGGAAGATACTCCGTGAGCCAACTACAAGAGAATCATCCCGGTCCGGATCAGGAAGTGAAAGATCTAGACATCTGCGCAACCCGATGTGCTATTTCACCGTCAAATCGGTTAGGATCGTCTTGGAGCATCGTGTTCCTGAGGGAACTAGGGTGTTTATGCAAAACGGCAATCCTGATAAGGCAACTGTGCAAACTTGGAGCAAGAGCCCGCTATTGAATCGCTGTGGGCTCGTTGCGTTACTGGGGTTGGCTGTCTGTGTCTTTGCATGGGGTTTGCAATATAAGCTTTCCCTTTACGATCCACCTCAAACAGCTTATCAACATATTCCACAAGCTAAGCTCCTATCCAGAAATGAGCAAACCGGCACGAAGCAGAGCCCAGCAGTAATTCGAACGAAAACTGCAACCAGGGTTATCTACACCTTTCCTGCTGTGGTCTTCCTTGTTTTGCTTCTGGTCTTCAACGTACCAGCCCTGCGAGTGCTAGCCCAGAAAGCTGAGCGCGCCAACCCTTCGTGGCGTCTCCATTGCGGTTTATTTCATACCTTCTTCGTTCGTCCTCCCCCGTTCCTCATTTAGTTTCTTCACCACTCCACATTCGATTGATGCATCCCGCTCGGCAGATCGGCCTGGATGCATTGAATTCTCTTCTTTGGCGGATCGGTCGCGCCAGTTGGACTCATCAACCCAAATTTCATTCAAGAGGTGCAGGCGAAACATGCGAAAGCGAGCCTCCTATCTTCTCGCCGCTGTATTGGCGTTTCCGGTCACGGTCAGCATCATTGCCTGCCACACAGCGGATAGCGGCTCGGATGCGAGAGCTGCGGCGGTCCCATCCGCAAAGGTTGCCACGGCGCAGCGGGGCGATATTTCCCATGTGCTGACTCTTGCCGGACAGTTCCAGTCGTACCAGGTTGTGGATGTGCACCCCAAAGTAAGCGGATACATGTTGCGAATCAATGTAGATATAGGCGACATCGTTCGTCAGGGGCAGACGCTGGCGACGCTTGAAGTGCCGGAGCTGAAGGCGGAGTTACAGCAAACGGTTTTCCAGTTGCAGCAGACCAAGGATGAGATCACGCGCGCGCAGCACGATATCGATCGAGCTGAAGCTGAGCACTCAACTTTGCATGCCGCATCCGAACGCTTGAAGCAGGCAGCCGCCGGCAGGCCGGGGCTGATTGCGCAACAGGAGTTGGATGACGCGGAGGCCAAGGATCTGTCGTCGGGAGCACAGGTAGACGCCGCCAAATCGGCGATGGCTGCTGCGCAACAACATGCAGGAGCGGCGCAGGCAGACAATCAGCGCGTCGCGGCGCTGCAAAATTACACCAATGTAACGGCGCCTCTGGATGGGGTTGTGATCTGGCGCTATGCGGATACCGGCGCGCTGATCCAAGGCGGCGCCAACTCCAATGACCAGGCGCTTCCCATCGTGCGGCTATCGCAAAGCAATCTACTCCGATTGCGTATCCCAGTGCCAGAGGACGATGTGAAATTCGTCCACACCGGCGACCAGTTGCAGGTTCGTGTGGATGCGATCGGCCGGTCCTTTACAGGGAAAATCGTGCGCTTTACGCGCGAAGTGAATTTCGAAACCCGGACCATGGAGACGGAAGTCGATGTCGAGAATAAGGACCTCTCCATCGCTCCGGGGATGTACGCCAACACGATGTTGCAATTGGGGCATGTAACAAACGTATTGACGATACCAGTAGAAGCGCTGGTATTGAACGGGCAACAGCAGACTGTCTACACGCTCGATGGCAGCAATCGAATACAAATTCGCCGCGTTACCGTGGGCCTGCAGGGATCGAAGCTCGCCGAGATCACCAGCGGGCTCAACCCCGGCGACAGGGTAGTGATCGGCGGCCAGGATAAGTATCAGGAGAACGAAGAGGTCAACGCTCTGCTAACTTCTGAGCCAGCCTCAGAGACCGTGCAGGAAACAGGCGGCATGATCGACATGAAGGCCGACGCGAGCAGTGGAGGCGCACACTAATGCCGAAATTTGCTCTTCGATACCCCTACTTCATCATCATGCTATCCCTGTTGGTCTCTCTTGTCGGAGCGGTAAATATCGCTCAGATGCCGGTGGACCTGTTTCCCAAGATCGATATGCCGGTGGTAGTGGTTGCCACGTTCTACAACGGGATGCCGCCACAGCAGATTGAAGCCGACATCACCAACACCTTCGAGCGCTTCTTCACTCTAGGCGCGAACATCGATCACAGCGAGTCGCGCTCACTGACGGGCGTGAGCCTGATCAAGATTTACTTCAAGCCGGGCACCGACCCCAACGCGGCGTTGAGCAACATTGCCAACCTGGCCATGGCCGATCTGCGCCGATTGCCGCCGGGAACACTCCCCCCGGTGGTTCTTGGCATGGATGCCTCGACCCAGCCCGTATGTCTCGTCACCTTGAGAGGCCAGGGGCTGAACGAGACCAATCTGAAGGATCTTGCTCAGTTCCAGGTGCGCAACCAGATTTCGAACGTGCAGGGCGCATCGGTGCCGCAGCCTTATGGAGGAACGTATAGGCAGATCCAGATTTACGTGGATCCCTTGAAGATGGAGGCCCGCAACCTGAGCCTGAATGACGTGGTGACGTCGGTAAACAGCTCAAATCTGATTCTGCCCGCAGGCGACGTGCGCATTGGCTCCAAGGACTACAACATTTACGCCAACAGCCAGTTTCCCGACGCGAATGCCATGAACCAGATGCCATTGAAGTCGGTGGGCAACTCCTCGGTTCTGGTGGGCGACATCGGCAAAGCGATCGACTCCGGCGCACTGCAATACAACATCGTGCGCATCGACGGACAGCGCTCAGTCTACATACCAGTTTTCAAGCAGGGCGGCGACAGCAACACCATCACCATTGTCAACGGAATGAAGGCTGCGATCAAGCGCCTGGTCGATATTCCTGAATCGCTGAAGACAGACGTGGTATTCGACCAGTCGGTCTTCGTCAAGCTGGCGATCAAGAATGTCTCGAAGGAAGCGCTTATCGGACTGGTGCTTACCGGTGTAATGATTCTTGTTTTCCTGGGTAGCCCGCGCGCCATGATCGCTGTCATTCTGTCTGTGCCGCTCTCCATGGTGGTCTGCCTGCTGATTGTCGATTACACGGGCGGTTCCATTAACACGATGATTCTGGGCGGACTGGCGCTGGTTTTCTCAAGGCTGATCGATAACGGTGTGATCGTGCTTGAAAACATCTTCCGGCACATGGAGATGGGGGAATCGCCTGAGGTTGCGGCAGAAGCGGGTGGAACCGAGGTTTCGATGGCTGTACTGGCAGCCACCTTCACTACCTCCATCGTGTTCTTCCCTGTAACGTTCTTTACAGGCGTAAGCAAGTACATCTTCACCCCGATGGCGCTGGGCGTGGTGCTTTCGATCTTTGCGTCGTACTTCTTCGCGATGACCGTGGTGCCGCTCTTCTGCGCCAAATTCATCCGCCTGCACGGCGATGTCGAGGGCGGCGAGGAACCGAAGGTGAGTTTCTTTGCGCGCTTCGAGACCAAATTCAATGAAAAGTTCCAGGGTATGCTGAACTGGTACGAGGGACTCGCTATGCGCGCAATGGAGCGGCCCGGCATTACGGCGGCGGCGATCTTCGGTGGCGTGGCGCTGCTGCTCGTGTTGACTGTTCCCTTTATCGGCCGCGCATACTTTCCCCGCACCGATCCTGGCCAATTCATTATTGACGTGCGCATGCCCAGCGGCACCCGTCTGGAAGTAAGCAACGACGACATCGCCAAGGTAGAAGACATCATCCGCAGCGTGGTGCCGGCAAAGGACCTGGACATGATCGTCTCCAACATTGGCGTCTATCCCGATCTTTCGGCAATCTACACGACCAACGCTTCCATGGACACGGCCTTTGTGCAGACCAGTCTGAAAGAGGGCCACAGCACCGGGAGCTATGAGTACATACGCCGCGTGCAGGAAAAACTCTCGCGTGAGATGCCGGAGCTCTCTGCGTACTACCAGGCCGGCGGCCTGGTGGACTCGGTCATTAACCAGGGATTGCCGGCGCCTATCGACATTCAGATCAAGTCGCAGGACATGGAGAGCTCCTTTGCTCTGGCCACGCAACTTGCGGCGAAGATCAAGACAATTGCGAACGTGAGCAACGTGTACATTCCGCAAAGCATCGACTATCCCGGCCTGGCGTTGAACATCGATCGCGAACGCGCCAGCCTGATCGGGCTTTCCGCCAAAGACGTTGTCGACAATGTGATTACCGCGCTCACTTCCGACGGCATGGTAGCGCCCAGTTATTGGATCGATCCGAAAAGCGGCAACAACTACATGGTCACGGTGCAATACGCGAACAGTTGGATCAACAATATGTCGATGGAGGATGTGAAGAGCATCCCTCTGCGCGGCGTGCGCCCTGCCGGTTATGGCCCAATGCAGGAGGGCGGGCAGTCGGCTCCGGACTCTGCGAAAATGCTAAGCGGCGATCATGCGGCAGGCTACGTGCCATTGGGCGCCGTGGCCGATATTCAACAGATCAACACGCCAACCGAGGTGGATCACAACCAGATTCGCCGCGTCATCGATATCTATGTGGCCACGAAGAGCGAGGCACTGCAGGGCGTTGGCGCGCAAATCGACCATCTGTTGGCCGAGACCCAACATGGCAAGAACACAGTGGTTGATGTCAGGGGCGCCGTGGTCAGTATGAACCAGGCGTTCCATGACTTCGGCGTTGGACTGATTATCGCCATCCTCCTCGTCTACCTCATCCTGATGGCCCAGTTCGCGTCGTTTATAGACCCATTCATCATTCTCATGGCGATTCCACCGGGACTGGCGGGCGTGGCGCTCATTCTGCTGTTGACCGGTAGCTCACTGAACATCATGTCGCTGATGGGAGTGATCATGATGGCGGGCATCGTGGTGTCGAACAGCATCCTCATCGTCGAGTTTGCAGGCATTCTGCATCGACAAGGCATGGGACTGAAGGCGGCGGTGGTGGAGTCGTGCAAGGTTCGCTTGCGTCCCATTCTAATGACTTCGCTGGCTACGCTGCTGGGCATGATACCGATGGCGCTGGGAGTCGAGGCGGGTAGCGAGCAGTATGCGCCGCTGGCGCGAGCCATCATCGGCGGATTGGCGCTCTCCGTTGTCGTCACCATGTTCCTCGTTCCAGCGGTTTACCTGGTGATTCATGGACGAGACGAAGCCAAGACCGCGCTGGCGGAGGAATAGACATGACTGAAACCGCAAAGAGAAGATTGATTCCAGCCGCGTACTCGTTCTTGTTGCTGGCCTTGTTGCCATGCGCAGCGCACTCGCAACAGGCTCAGGCGGCGCAAATGCCCTCCCTGCAGCTTCCGGCTGCACAAACGCCAACTGTGCCCGCTGTGCCCTCGGGACCGAGACTGACACTGGCGGACGCAGAGCGCATGGCGATCGAGCACAACCCAAACATCAGCGTGGCTCGGCTGATAGCTTTGGCGCAGGCGCAGGTGACGCGGGAAGTTCGTTCTGCCGAGCTGCCCACGGCGCAGGGCGCACTCACGGCCGTTGGCACGCACCAAAACAGCCGCATCACCGCAGGGATGCTGAATAATCCATCCATCTACGATCGCGCTGCAGGCGGCTTGACAGTTAGCCAACTCATCACTGACTTTGGGCGCACGCACAACCTGGTGCGCAGCGCGCAATCGAACGCGAAGGCGCAGCTCGAAAACGAGCGGGCCACAGAACTCGACATCACTCTGACCGTGGACCAGGCTTTTTATCAAGTGTTGACGAGCCAGGCAATACTGAAAGTAGCGGTGGAAACGGTAAACCAGCGCCAGGCGACCGTTGATCAGGTTGGCGCTCTCGCCAAGGCAAAGCTGAGATCGGATCTCGATTCGAGCTTTGCCAACGTGCAACTCTCGCAGGCCAAGCTACTATTGCTCGACGCCCGGAATAACGTTGCCGATGCAATGGCAAGCCTGAACACTGTGTTGGGCTCGGAACAGGATGTGCAATACACTCTCGTGGATGATACTGCGGCCAATCCCGATCCCGCACCCCAGGACGCCGAACCTTTGCTGCAGACGGCGTTCACCGCGCGTCCCGATCTTGCAGCGCTCAACGACAGTTACAGCGCAGCCCGCCAGTTAAGCTCCGCGGAGCACGAATTGTGGATGCCGACCGTGTCTGCGCTGGCTGCGGTTGGAGCCACTCCGGTGCGCGCGGACCAGATTCAATCCTCGTGGTACGGCGCAGCAGGTGCGAATATCAGCATTCCCCTGTTCAACGGGTTCCTGTATAACGCCCGCGCACAGGAGGCAGAGCTGCGCGCCCATGCCGCAGGGGAGCAGGTGCGGAACCTCCGTGACGTGATCGCGCGCGATTTGCGCACCGCGGTCCTGGACGCGCAGAACGCGTTTGAGCGCATCGGCGTGACCGAGGAGATGCTGAAAGAATCGAACATGGCGCTCGATCTTTCCCAGGCAAGGTACAAGATCGGACTGAGCGGCATTGTAGAACTTACCCAGGCGCAACTGGCGCAAACGCAGGCAGAAATTGCCTATGCCAATGCTCGATACGCATATCAAACCGCGCTGGCGGTGGTGCGGTTCCAGACGGGCCAGTAGCCCTATCGAAGCTACCGCGTCGCTTTGGCGCGGTCGGATTCCGCATCCTGCGAAACCGTTTCTATAACGAGATGAGATGTGGTCGTTCGGATCAATCTGCAGTTGCACTCTTTTTCAAGGAGATAGTCACCATGCCAGTGATCGGCGATAAGCCTGAGTTAAATCTGAAGACGGTTGTCTATGCAACGGATTTTTCTCCCTGCTCCAAGAACGCAGGCCTGTATGCCGCGGGCTTGGCTTCCTATTTCTCAGCAAATCTGCTGGTAACTCATGCGTTCACACTGGCACAAGCCGCGATGGAAGTTGAGATTGGTGACAGACGATTAAGCGAGCAGAGACGAGGCTTGACTCAGCTTCTCTCGAAAGAGGCTGCTCTCCTGGGAGCCGTTTCGATCAAAGCCATTCCTACCCTTCTCGAAGGTAATCCGGAAGATGTAATTCCGGAACTGGCGGATACGCATGAGCCTTCCATAATCGTCTTGGGAACGCATGGCGGAGGCAGCATTGAACGGGGTGTCATCGGCTCCGTCGCTGAAAAGATCCTACGGTCTACAAGCTGGCCGGCCCTTACCGTTGGTCCTCACGTGCAGCCATTGTCGCCGCAAATGTTCCCCTTCGAGAGGATCCTTTTTGCCACCGACTTTACCGTGGCGGCCACCAATGCGGCAATCTATGCGGCGACATTCGCAGAGGTATTCGGAGCGAAGATCGATGTACTCAATGTGATTGAGGAACGTGCAATCGAGCACCCGGATCAACTCGCCGATCTTCAAACCCACTTCTTCAGTGCCCTTGATGCCCTCGTGCCGCAAAATGCCAAAGAGTTCTGCGATCCACGAAACTATGTGACTGTCGGCGGAGCGCACGACAAGATCCTTGAACACATCAAAGAGCGATCCATCGAACTCCTGGTGCTCGGTATCCGGAAGACGTCGCATATCAGCATGGAGATGAGAACATCCGGAGCGTTCCGGATCATAGTGGAAGCTCCTTGCCCAGTCCTGACGGTTAGAAGCTAAGAAGTGGATCGTTTTGCTGGAGAATTGGATGGGGAAACGGAAGAAACGATCAAGTTACGAATTCAATCACACCTCGACAACACTGATGATTGCATTGTTTGCATGCGCGTGTGCTTTCCTTGCCGTTGAAACTACTCTTCTGGATTTGATGGAGTCCTTGGGGTTCCAAATGAAAAAGCTTCCAGGATGGCAATTCCACATGGGATCGGCGTCCAGTGGAATCATGACATTCTTCATATTCTTGTTCATTCTGGAGGTACTCGAAACAAGGTCGCGCATGACAGCATGGCGATCAAGTGTCCCGTGGTTGCCTCTCGTTGGGCTCACCATGCTGGCAACGATCATCCATATCCCCTACTACATCGTTATCTTAGCGGGAACCATCTATGGCGTATGGGCCTACCGCCAAACCTCCAGCGTGCGTCAGTCGTCCCGCCTACCCGACGAATGATTAATTTCTCTTGGCGAACTTAAGGCCGAAGCGGGTGCAGCTTTGTTTGATTCTGACTTACCTCTTCGTCCGCGGTTTTGCGGTTTAGGCTTGAAATACGGGCGCGGTCGTAATTCTCCCCAGCGCCGGTGCGCATGGTGATGCAAAAGCTTCGCATCGATTACCCCGTTGCCATGGGGGATGCCGCGCTGGGCCAACGCTACGGCGGCGTACTGGGCTTGCCGTTCACGTTCCTCATCGATCGAAACGGAATTGTACGTGCCGAGTTCCAGGGTGAAGCCGATCTCCCCAAGATCGAAGCCTCGCTGAAGAATCTGCTTTCTTGTCGCTGATCCGCGCGATTCATCTTGCTATGGTTTTACGTGATTGATTGTGGCGGATCGGATGAAGAACAGGCAGTGGCTCCCCGCCGTTCCTAGGGATTCTTTCAGACGGTTAGAGCAGATTCGAGATCCACCTTGCCGCGGAACTTGCTGTAGACGAAAACCACGTATGCAATGGCCAGCGCCATGCCGAAGGCCCACCAGGCCAGGCCAACCGCGAGGGTGTGATGGCCGGAGTTGTATAACTTTGTTCCGTTCTCCCGAACGGCGAAAGCCCTCCGCTTTATTGGGAGGGCTTTTGTTTTGCATTTTTGGATGGTCAGACCAGGGCCAACCGCAACTGAGGGCGGCGTACTGGAATACTGAAATACTAAAAAACTGAAACTGTAATTTTGAGGACTGTAAAACTGTATTTTTATAAGTTGTTTGGAATCAATTGAAAAAGGCGGTTTTACTGGAATACTGAAATAAATTCGTATTTTGAAAAGTGCGATTTTCCGGTCTGAGGGGTGTTTTCGGGGTTTGCTGCCGTGGTTCGATGCCGTGCGATGTTGAGAA
>Ga0182012_10007022_pt1 | contig 11341 bp, 8 predicted proteins | sample 612S2SmetaG_FD_120486 | JGI IMG/M metagenome (GOLD analysis project Ga0182012, IMG submission 120486) | Permafrost microbial communities from Stordalen Mire, Sweden - 612S2S metaG | ecosystem: Environmental > Terrestrial > Soil > Wetlands > Permafrost | place: Sweden: Stordalen | collected...
ACCATAGCTGGTGGGCTGCGGAGCGACACCACGAAGCTGATCGACAAAGACCTGCGTTTCTTTCACCACCAGGTCTTCCCGATCCCTCTGGATGATGTGGCCGCTTCCTGTGGCGATGATTCTGCGGCTCCGCGTGGAAAGCCTCTTCAGGTCTTCCTGCATCTCGTCCACGAGATGGGCGAGTTCAACCATCTGCTTCGGCGGATTTGGCCCGGAGGTCAATCTGCTTGTGTCTTCTGAGATGATCAGAATTGGAAGCGATCCAAATGGGCCGGCATGCTCCGTCTCTTGGCTCGATTGCGTCATAGCCTGAAACTCTTTGAACATCTCAGGATGAACCAGGCAGGCATCTTCTCCCATTGCTTTTCCCAGGCGTCCCTCCACCCCTGGGAACGGGCGGCCGCACCCTCCCATCAGACGAGGCAAGCCAAGCATGTACGCCACTCTGAGGATCGCCAGCTTCGGCCCTGAAAACCTCAAGAGCTCGGAACGCTGCTCCTGGAATGGCGTCGCACTATCAAGGAGAATCAACCCGGCAACCTCGTCGGGATAGCGCGCCGTGTAGTCGCGGGCATAGATTCCGCCATAGGAGTGCACCAAAAACACATATGGACCCTTCTCGCCGGATTGCGCTAACACTGCATGCAGATTGGCGGCAATGTGGTCGGCGTCGCTCGGGCCCGGCTGGGACTCACTCCAGCCAAGACCGGCTCGGTCATACGCGCAAACTCGCGTGATGCCGGCGAGTTTCGACTGGAACTCCTGCATCACAAGTGCATCGCTGGACGCACTCAGCCCCGGCTCCAGAACGATCGCGGGCGAACCCTTCCCAACGCAGTAAAGCTGCATGTTGTGGCCATTGACGGAGTAAAGGCTTCCCATCGGAGGGTTGCTGGCTCGAAATACCTGGATGGCAATCGCATTGTAGGCGCAGTTCCCCGCCAAAAATGCCACCAGCACAATGACGATCGCCAGAACGATGCGGTCAACCACTTTCCGAAACTTGGGATAGCTCTGGGTGGAGAGCGAACGCATCCGGCGGACGGCCACAACTATAACCAGGATTGCAATCGCCAGAATGATTGCAGGCATAACGACATAATCGAAATCCATCCCTAACCTCGATAGCGCTCGCCATTGAGATTAATCCAAACGGTCTGCTACAAGCAGGCATTAGTCCACTCGACATGTAAAGCAGTCAAGAAATCTGTTGAAGGGTCAGAGCTGAATTGCCGGAGCCTTGGTTCATTTTTTGGCGATGGATCCGGCGTCTGCGGGGGGCTGATTCTAGTACCATCGACTGGTTAAACGGGGACCCTTCATGAGATCAGACAAACTTTCTTGGTCGGCGCCGCTGCTCGTCTACGGATTGTTTACATGCGGCTTCGGGCTTCCGGCCGTGCATCCGCTTCAGGCCCAGTCCGTGTACACCACACGGCTTGACGATCCGCGCGCAGTTTATTTGGACGCGTCAGAGTTTGGCGTTCACGGCGACGGCGTTGCCGACGACAGCGCTGCGTTGCAGGCCGCACTGGATAAAGCGGAGAGCACAACGGCGCACGAGGGCATCCTTTTTGTCCCGGCGGGGCGCTACCGGATCACGCGGACCATCTACGTATGGCCCGGCGTCCGCGTTCTCGGCTACGGCACGCAACGGCCGGTCTTCGTTCTCGCCGCCTCCACTCCCGGTTTCCAGAAAGACATTGGCGTCATGGTGATGTTTACCGGCTGGACTCCGGCGGAGGTTGCAAAGATGGGTCGCGTTCCATTTTCACCACCGGGAACCGTGCCGCCCAACAGCGCTATTGCCGACGCGCATCCGAGCACATTCTATTCAGCCATGAGCAACATCGATTTCGAGATCGCCGAGGGCAATCCGGCGGCAGTCGCCATCCGCATGCACGCGGCGCAGCATGCGTTCCTCACCCATATGAACTTCCACGTCGGCTCGGGGCTGGCCGCACTCACTGAGGTGGGCAACGAGGGTGAGGACCTGCACTTTTTCGATGGCCGATACGGCATTCTCACCGACAAGACATCGCCGGCGTGGCAGTACACGCTAATCGATTCAACGTTTGACGGCCAGCGCGAATCGGCCATCCGCGAGCACGAGGCAGCGCTCACGCTCGTCCGCGACAGCTTCAGCAACGTGCCGATTGGAATTGATATCGATCCCGAGTATTCGGACGAGCTGTGGGTGAAGGACTGCCGTTTTCAGAACGTGAGCGGCCAGGCGGTGACGATCAGCAACGAGAAGAATCCAATGACCGAGATTGGATTTGAGAATGCAGTGCTTGAGAATGTGCCGGTGTTTGCACGGTTTCGCGAGAGCGGGAGGACGGTTGAAGGCAAGGGCAGTCTTTACCTGGTGCGTAGATTCAACTACGGGCTGTTCGTTCCTGCGGAAGGCGTGATGGGGAAGATCGGGATGCGCTTTGACGTTCCAGAGACCTGGCCAAGGGTCACGAAAATGCAGCCCGCAATTCCCGCCCTGCCGCCCTCAACGGAGTGGACGAACGTGCACACTCTCGGCGTCAAGGGCGACGGCGATACCGACGATACTGCAGCGATCCAGAAGGCCATCGACGCCCACCCAGTACTCTATTTCCCAAGCGGGCACTATGTGGTGAAAGACACTCTGAGCCTCCGACCGGACACGGTAATCATCGGCCTGCATCCCACGATGACCCAGTTTGTCCTACTGGATAGCACGCCGGGATACCAGGGAGTGGGTGCGCCCAAGGCGTTGATCTCTGCGCCGCCGGGTGGGACGAACATCGTAAGCGGGTTCGGCCTCTTTACCGGCGGAATCAATGCGCGCGCTGTGGCGTTGCTGTGGAAGTCCGGTGCGAATTCGCTCGTGGACGACATTCGGTTTCTCGGCGGGCATGGCAGCGGTGTAAACCCCTATAACCGCGATCACACCGGCGATCCCGATCCGCATAAGCGCTGGGACGGGCAGTATCCCAGCCTGTGGGTGGCCGATGGCGGGGGTGGAACCTTCGCCGATATCTGGACTCCGAACACATTTGCCCAGTCGGGGTTTTATGTTTCGAATACGAAGACGCCCGGGCACGTGTATGAGCTTTCGACCGAGCACCATGTGCGCAACGAGATTCGTTTTGATCACGTGGAGAATTGGGACATAAATGCGCCACAGACCGAAGAAGAGTCCGCCGAAAGCCCAGAGTCGCTGTCGCTGGAGTTCGACTGGTCGCGCAACATCACTGTGGCCAACTATCACGGTTATCGCGTGACTCGTTCCCGTGCACCATTTGCTGCTGCCGTCCGGCTCTACAACTCCAGCGACATTCACTTTCGTAATGTGTTGGTCAACGCGGAGAGCGGCTACGCCATCTGCGACGGCAACGGCTGCGGCACATTTCTGCGCGTGAGCAAGTATCCGTATGAGAACGCAATCGAAGACGTGACACACAAGCTTGAGGTGCGCGAGCGTCAATTCGCGGTCTTTGACGTACCGCCAAATCCTTTCGAACCACCTCCGCCTGCCGCATACGCGGAGACGGTCGTGGCTGCCGGTGCGCAAGTTGAAAACCTTGAAAACGGGTTCTTTTCCATCGCTGGTGGTGTGGTGGACACTGCGGGTAAGCTCTATTTTGTCGATCGTCACCAGCAGCGCATCTTCGGGTGGTCGGAGGGCGAAGGCCTTACTGTTGAACGCGACAACGTGCTCGACCCGGTGAACCTTGCTATCGACAAGGCCGGGGACCTGCTGGTGGTCTCGTCCGATGGGCCGGAGGGAACGGTGTACGACTTTCATCCCGGGTCATCGGGCGAGGACATGAAGGTGATCGCGCCGACGCTAATACCTCAGCGGGCAAACGCGATAGCTGCTGCGCTCGGCCCAGTCGTGGCATTGCCGGTCAACTACTGGAACAACGGCGAGTTCAGGAATCAGCTCGACTTTTCGACCTTGCAATACAAGACACTGCCGGAGATGTTTGCCGAGGACGTGAGCACGCCGAAATCTCGCGAGTATGTCTCGCCGGATGGCAGCCTCGCCTTGCCTGCTGGACGAGTCTTCGTGCAGGGACCTGCCGATTACACCGGCTGGCGCTTCTCTGACAACCTCGACACCTATGGGTTGATCGAGAGTGCGCCGGGACGGCGCATCTACGTTGAGAGCTCCTCGGAAGACCGCACCTACAGTGCGTTGGTGAACGCGAATGGAACACTGACCGATCTGAAAGTGTTTGCCGAACGCGGCGGCGAGAGTGTTGCAGAAGATGCGGCGGGAAACGTTTATGTAGCCAACGGTCAGGTGTTTGTCTACGACAAAAGCGGCAAACAGATTGCGCTGATCCAAGTTCCCGAGCGTCCGCTGCAGATTTTGTTTGGCGGAGCAGATCGACGGACACTCTTCATCCTCGCGCACCACGCTCTGTTTGCCGTGAAGGTGAGGAGTGCCGGTTAGCGAGCATCGATCAGCCGGATCGTCTCCATGAAAACGTCGCCGTCGATGGTGAGCGATCTGACGCTGATCTTGTCGAGCGTGTCCTGCGCCGTGTGGTGGTAGCTGTTCTGGGGTCCGTAGTCGAGGTCGATGACGTCGATCGATGGCACGCCCCGATTGACGAAGGGCAGGTGGTCGTCTTCCACCGCACCTTCACTCTGGAAGAAGTATTTGTCGTAGCCGAACTTGTGCACAGCCTTGCGCATGAGGTCGACGAGCCACTCTGTGCTGCGCGACTCACGAAGAATGTCGAGGTCTTTGTCGCCAATCATGTCGGCCAGGATAAAGGCTTTGATCTTGCCCAGCGTTCCATCGCGGCCCCACTTGGCGGCCAGGTGGCGCGTGCCGTAGGTGGAGTCGGAGTCAGTCCATTGGGGCGTGATGGACTCTTCACCGTCGTCGAAAACCAGCCATACTGAGTACCCGTCGAGCGCCTTTTTCTGCGCGACTTCAGCGCGCAATTGATCGCCTATAGCCATGAGCAAGCCAGTTGTCGCACCGCCATCGTTTGCCCCAACGAAGTTGATATTGCGCAGCCAGTAGTTCGTCTCGTAATGGGTGGCGAGGACGATGATGCCATCCTTCTTGCCTGCGAAGCGGACGATGAAGTTGCGCATGGCAACCGCGCCAATAGGCGTATTGGCGGTGAAGCTGTCCTCTTCCAGCTGATCGTGCTTAAACGCGTTGCGCAGGAACTCCTCGGCGCGCGCATGACCGGGACTGGTGGGCCAGCGCGGACCAATCGCCACAAACTGCCGCGCGTACTCCATGGCCTTGGCGCCGTTGAAGTGCTGCTGGGCAGGCAGTGCGAATGGGGTGAGCGCAATGAAAAGAGCCACCAGGGCGATCTTCATTGCCAAACGCGGCGACGGGATTGAATAGGGGATCATGCCTTGGCCGCCTGCCTTGCTTCCTTGGCGCGACGCCGGTCCGGATGAACCCAGAAGGCTACTGCTATCCCGATGACATACAGTGTCAGCATCGGAACAGCATAGAGGCACATGGTCCACGGGTCCGGACTGGGGCAGATGCACGCCGCTACGATGAAGACGATCAGAATGGCGTAGCGGATGTTCGTCCAGAGAAACTTGGGGCTGACGATGCCAAACATGGCAAGAAAGAAGATGAGAATCGGCATCTCAAAGCTGATGCCCAGGCCAAGGATGATGGAGAGAAAGAAGCTGGAGTACTCATCAATGGTGATCATCGGCGTGAAGTTATGTCCGAAGCCGATGATGAGTATTTTGATAGCGCCGGGCAGCACCCAGAAGTATCCAAAGGCCGCGCCGCCCAGGAAAAGGCCTACCGTCGCGGCCATGAAAGGCACCACAAAGCGGCGCTCTTTTTGATAGAGACCCGGCGCAATGAAGAGCCAAACCTGAAAAAGTATGAAGGGCGCGGCAAGAATGGCGCCCCCGATGAGCGAAACCTGCAGGTCGAGGTTGAGCGCGTCCATGGGGTGGGTCATCACCAGGGATTTGCCCACTTTAACTAGTGGCGCCTGGATGAAGTTGACTAGCCGGTCGTGGAAGAACCAGGCAGCGAAGAAACCAACGGCGAGGTAGATGGCGGAGTGGACAATGCGCTTGCGCAGCTCGTCGAGATGCTCCATCAGGCTCATGCCTGGAAGCTCAGCGCGGTCGCTTACTGCCTGGCGTGCTTTGCTGATTGCGTCTGAGGGGTCAACCATTGTGATTCACCGCGATACCGGCGTCTTGCGTTGCAACTGGTGGATCATGTTCGCTCGAATCGGATTCAGATGAAGCATTTTCGGGCGCCGTCGCCTCGCTCATGACGGGTGCGGAAGCTGCCGCATCCCTCAGGGCTGGGGCGCTCTTGGCGGCCTCTGGAGGGGTCGTCCCCGGTTCTACCACCCGAGAGTCGTCCGATTCCTCAGCAGCGCCCGACGGTCCGCCGAATGCCTTGGAAGCTTCAGCGAGTCTGGCCTGCTCATGCTTTAGGCTCCATCCCCGGGCTGCCGCCACCGTTTCCCCGATGGTTGGCTGCTTGAAAATTGGCGCCGTCTCGGCAGTCTGCGTGCTCGCGACCGGGCCGTTGTCGTAAACTGCTGCGGGATTGAGAGTCTCCGCTCCGGGGATATCCGTTGCGGTGGTTGCCGTTCCCGGCGTGCCCGTTTTCGGTGTCTCGGGGGTCGTGGAAGCCTCAACCTGCGTGGGCACGGGAGCGGTCAGCGCAAGGGCACGGAGACGCTCCTCTTCCTTCTTGCGCCGGTCGGCCTCCTCCGCGTTCCTCAACTCCTCTTCCATTTGAAACTTGAAGTCGTTGGAGGCTTTGCGGAACTCGTACATGAGCTTGCCGATCTGGCGGCCGATCTGGGGAAGGCGGCGCGGACCAAAAACCACCAGCGCCATCACCATCAGGATGAGCGAATCGGCCATCCCCAGGCTTGCAATCTGAACTGTCGGCGCAATCACCATGAACTGCAATGATAACTGGCCGCGCACAGAGGTCACAATCGGCCCTGGTCATGCCTGTCAATTGCAGCCAACCCGAGACAATATTCCGCTAGTTGGCGGCCTTCGTTTGCGCGGCATTGTAGGCCAAAAAGAGCTCTGCTACAGAGACTCCGTCTATGGTCATGCCCTTCATCGTGCTCTGGGCAATCGTAGCGCCGCTCAAGTTGGCATTGAGAATGGACAGGCCTGCGAGGTTGGCATTTTGAATTGCGACGCCAGACAGGTTTACATCGCTGAACGTGGAATTAGCTAGATCGACCTTGGCATTGAGAATGGACAGGCCTGCGAGGTTGGCATTTTGAATTGCGACGCCAGACAGGTTTACATCGTTGAAGGTGGAATTGGCTAGATTGACATCGGTAAACGTTGACCCGGAAAGATCTGCGTCTACGGCCTCGATTTGCTGCGTGGTGTCTTCAAACCGGACTACCTTTCCTTGTTCCATTGGCGACATCCTCTTAGCCAAGAATATGCCCTGAAGCTGAGCGCAGGAATGCACTCACCTGCCGCTGGAACCTGCGCACATTACCAGCTATACCCGCCCGAAGGCGGCGGCCAGGCTCCCATAAGCTGACGCAGCAAAACAATGCGGCCGAAGTGGTAGTGGTTGTGCGCGCCCAGGCTCTCGAGCTGTTCGCGGACGGTCATGGTGCGGGTAGGGGCACCCGGGCGGGACGGGCAATTGATGAGCAAATTGAGCCGGTCAAACTCACGAGCCAGGCCGACTGATTCGTCGTTGCCCTGGAAAAACCGCCCGCGCAGTTGGTCCCAGTCTTCGGCCAGGTCTGCCTCTGAAGGAAACCCGGCCGCCGCGTGCAACGGGAAGGGTGTCTCAATGCCCCGAACCCAGTCAAGGGTTGTCTGCTGCCAAAAGGTAATGTGCCAGAGTTCCTGAAAGATGGTGTGCGGGGCAAGGCCAATTCGGCGGTGCGCCATATCTTCCGATATGCCTTCCAGGATAAAAGCAGGAGGCGCAGATGCACTGTCGCCCCCGAGGACCCGTTCGAGCTCGTACATTCGGCCTCCGCCGGGTTATCGGCTAGAGGAATTATCGCACTCGATATGTGCTTTTCGGCTCGACCGGAGAATCAACCTTGTTAAGCCAGAGCGGCGTTCAGGTTGTCGATGGCTTCGTCGATCTCTTGCGTGTTCTTGAAGCCGACGGTCACACTATCCACGCCTGCATTGCGGAATGCAAACTTCATGGCGGCGGCGCGGTCGTCGTGGTTGGTAAACGAGCCGTTGCCAATCAGCTTCATGCTGATCACGCCCATCCCTTCAGACTTGACTTGCTTCACATGGCTCACTACCTCAGGCACATTGCCCGGCCGGTTCGTCGCGTAGTCCTCGGCATCCATTACGGCGCCGTTGTGGTTCATGCGGATCATGGCGACCTGGAGCCACTTCATGCCGGGCACCTGGCGCAAGGCTGGCAGTCCATGCACAGAGCAGCCACGGGTGTGGATGGTCTTCTTATCCTGCTCGACAAGGATTGCATCCTGCCAGCTCTTGGTCTTCTCGACCCAGTCCGGCGTGTGCAGGTAGTGGAGCAGCATAATGTCGAAGTAGTCGGTCTGGGATGTGCGGCGGAGTTCGTCAAATCGAACGTGCGGGTCGCCGGGGCGGTCGGTTTCCACCTTGGTCATGAGCTGGTAGCTGTCGCGGGGTAGGCCCTTGAGCGCTTCGCCGAGCATGGCTGGCGTTGCATAAGCCTCCGCGGTCTCAAAGAAGCGAATTCCGCGATCATAGGCGTAGCGAATCAGGGAGGTGAACTTCTCCTGGCCGAGCGCCTTTTGGATATAGCCGTTGTTGCTGCCCGTGCCGAACGCGAGGCGCGTGACCTTGAGGCCGGAGTCGCCAAGCGTTACAAGGTCGGTGGCCTTGGAACTGGTGGCGGCCTTGAGTGGTAGGGTGCCTAGACTTGCCAAAGTACCGGCAGCAATGCCGGTGCCGATGAATTGACGCCTGGAGTATTTGCTCACGAGGGCCTCCACAGGATAGCTTGGCCGGGGAGTGGCCGATTGGGAGAATGGTAGCACTTTCAGGGTCAATGAGAAACTGAGCGGGCGGTGCGGACATGGAAAATGTGCGTGTTTACGGTTCGGCTATCAACTCCCCTGTCCATACCTTGCCCCCCATGTGAAAAAACAGAATTGCGGGCATCATAAAACCCGTCAGGCGCCACGGGCCTGCATGTTTTGCATGTTCTCCTTCTCCTCAGGGGCAAACCACAGTGCTGCAAAGAAGTCATGGCGAGTTGAGTTTGATGCGAGTTGCTAAAATGTCCCGAACATCAGGTTCGGCGACGATCGAAGCAGAACAATCACTTATTGGCGGAGACTCATATGATTAGTTTGTCCTTTGTTCGACAAGTTGGCCTGTTACGCTGGACGATTCGATACGGAACTCTCCAGTTCAGGAAACGCGTACTCAGGCGGGACAGTAGTCTCCGGTTGCCGACTGGCCTGAGAATTGCACTGCCGCGATATTCCGGCAGCTCCACTGAGATCTATGTGACCAATGCCAACACGGATTGGGGTGCCGAAGCTATCTTTGCGCGCTTTGCTGATCCTGCGCGCGACATGCTCGATATTGGATCCCACATTGGTTATTACGCGGTCTATCTTGCTCCACTCGTACGCCGGGCATATGCCTTTGAGCCGTGCCCCGACAATCTTCCGTACCTGCGCAAGAACGCTACCCTGGCTTCGAACATTGAGGTTGTGGAGATGGCGGTGTCGTCCTCCGACGGCGAGGCCAACTTCTTTCCTGGGCAAGGTTCTGCCGTAGGCAGCCTGGAAGACGTAGGCGGGAAAGCGGTGCGAGTGGCTGTCACTTCGATAGACAGTTTTATCAAGAGCCGCAGCGAGATCAACCCGGGCCTCATCAAGACTGATATCGAGGGCCACGACTTTAAAGCCCTTGAAGGAATGCGGGATACCGTGAAGAAATTCCAGCCGCTCATCCTTACCGAGGTTAGGCTGTCTCCAGAACTACTCCTTCTCTGCTCCGGATGGAATTACAGGATCTTTGGTCCCGTATGTGACCGCCAGACAAACAGAACGAGATTCTCCGATTTCTCGGGCGAGAACTCTGACAATGATTGGTACAAGATGATTTTCCTTGTGCCTCAATCTTTGCAGGCTGCCTTTGCTGAGCTGGTTCAACCCTGACCGACTCGCGCAGTGACTGATTGCTCGCTTATTTTGGATGCAGACCGCTTAGGTTGAATCGTCGCAAATTGCATGCATGCACATTCCTCTGGCTCGACTTGAATATCTCCTGGCGAACCGGAACATAGCTTCTAAAATGCACTACCGCGCAGACGGCTGGCAATGAGTCGGGTAGTTGGCCGCCCATCCGGGAGCTACAGCGTTTTCGATTCTACTCTTTACAGAAACCTGGACGCCAAGTGGCGTTTCCTCAAGAAAAAGCCATCCTTCACGGCCGCAAAATGTCAGCATCTGAATCGAAAACGCTCTGAACCACAACTCCGACCACCGCCGTTGGCCGGCTGTTGTAGCATCCAGAAATGATCGCGGGCGCATCCTGGACGTGGTGGCTTGGATTTCACGCGGTGGTGGCTGTGGTGCTGGTGGGCGACTCACTGATGCCAGGCCATCGTACTGACGCCAAGTACCCGCAGGCGACTGCATGGCTGACAACAGCGCTGCTGGCAGCTGCGTCGGGCGGCTTTGCGCTGTGGCTGGGTATGACGCAGGGGCGTCAGACCGCCCTTGAGTTCGTGGGCGGCTGGGCCATTGAGACTTCGCTCAGCGTCGACAACCTCTTCATCTTTCTGGTGATCTTTCAGGGGTTCCGCATCAGCACACGCCGGCAGCACAGCGCGCTCCTGTGGGGCGTGATGGGCGCCGTGGTGCTGCGCGCGCTGTTTATCTTCGCTGGCATCTCGCTGCTCAAGCACTTCGAGTGGGTCACTTATATCTTTGGCCTGTTCCTTCTTTACGCAGCGTTTCGCCTGGTCAGCGGGGGCTCAGCGCAGGCAGCAGTCCCCGAATGGATCCGCAAACTGCAGCCGGCCAAGGGGTCGCTGCTGCCGGTAATCGTCGCCGTGGAAGTGACAGATCTTCTCTTCGCGGTCGATTCTATTCCCGCGGTGCTGGCCATCTCCCACAACCCGTTTGTGGTGTACACGTCAAACATCGCTGCAGTGCTGGGCTTGCGATCGCTTTACTTTGCGCTGGCCGCGCTGCTCGACCGGTTCAGGTACCTGCACTACGGACTTGGCGCCATGCTGGCTTTCGTCGCGCTGAAAATGCTGGCCGCGCGATGGCTCGAGATTCCCATCACCCTCTCGCTGGCAGTAATGGGAGTGATTTTGACCGTGTGCGCAATACTCTCATGGATGGCGGCGGGAAAAGACACGGCA
>Ga0182012_10007024_pt1 | contig 11341 bp, 10 predicted proteins | sample 612S2SmetaG_FD_120486 | JGI IMG/M metagenome (GOLD analysis project Ga0182012, IMG submission 120486) | Permafrost microbial communities from Stordalen Mire, Sweden - 612S2S metaG | ecosystem: Environmental > Terrestrial > Soil > Wetlands > Permafrost | place: Sweden: Stordalen | collected...
TTCGGAATGGCGGTCAGTTTGACGGTTTTGAATTTGCTGGCGCTGCGGGCGTTGATGCCGATCAAGTTGAAGTTGGACGGGCGCGCGGGGCGGCGGGGACGGGCGCGTCCCGGTGATCGGGCGGAAATCAAATAAATAATTCGGCAGACACTCCAAAATAGTCCGCAAGGGCCTTGACCTGAGCCTTGCTGATGGCGCGCTTTCCATTCACCAGATCCGACACCTGCGCGCGCGAACCAAGCACGGGAACCAGGTCCACCTGTTTGAGTCCGCGCTGTTCCATGAGGTGTTTCACCATTTCGTGCGGAGGCTGTTCGGGAATCTCATGGCGATCTTCGTCGTAGACTTCAATGAGCGCAGCCAAAATCTCCCTAAGCTCCTTCTCTTCGGGCGTAAGTTTTCGCTTGGCGAAATCCAGCTCTTCTAGCCGTGCGACCATGCGCTCGAATTCGCGATTGTTTTGAATCGCCCTCGGCAGCTCAGCAGCTAACAACTTGCCGTACGATACCGGGTCCAATGCTCTCACGCCCATTTCATCCACTCCTTGCGGTCGTATTCGCTGTGGTTTAACAAAGCTTTCAGATAGATTCGCTGCATGCCGTAACTCACTCGTGTGATTAGTCGAAAGTTGCCGCCTAAAATATTAAAGATGAGAACATCGCCCACCTGATCAGCAGAGGGATAGGCTTTTCTGACCTCGTGCAAGCCGCGCCATTCTGCCTTCTTTGTCGCTTTGTACCAAAGGATGAGGGTTGACAGAGCTTCCGTATGCTTCCTCGCCCAGCTCAGAAGACCACGCTTGCTAATCACGTTCACAAATCATAATGTTAGCGTATCGCTTACAAACCGTGCGAAGCGATCAGAAATAGAGTTTGAGCGCGAATTGGAGCGATCTCGGATCGGTCTGCACATTGGTTATTCTGCCGAACGAACAGCCAGCCTGTTGGACAAGATTGGTTTGTCCTTGCGGGCCGGCAGGAAGGCAGTAACTGGTATTAGGATAGCCGAGATTCTGGTGGTTGAGCGCATTGTAGATCTCCCAACGGAACTGGACGTAGCGCTGCTCGGTGAAATGGAAATCCTTCATTAAAGAGGCGTCGAGATTCCAGAATGCGGGCGAACGGAGACCGGGGAGATATTCACCAGCCGTGCCGAAGACCCACTCACGAGGATCGTTCAGATTCGGGTTGGCCCAGAAGTTTTGATCAGTGCCGAATACCGGCGTGAACGCGGCGGCGTTGATCCAATCGCTGGCGTTCTGGCCGCCGGCAACGGCGCGTGGGTTGCCTACTAGGTTCGGCCGGCAGGTTAATTGATTGCAGGGTCCGGTGATATTGAGTGGTACGCCGCTCTCAGCGTTGAAATTGCCCGAGAGACGCCAACCTCCCAACACGAAGTTAGCTGGGCCGCTGCGATTGAGCCATGTTTTGCCCTTACCAACGGGTAGATCGTAGCTATAAGCTATGTTGAGCATGTGCGGGATATCGTCATAACCGATGGAGCGGTCGAGATTGCGGTTATCCCAATCCTGGTAGCCGCCGCCGTTAATGCCGCCGGTACCTCCGACGCTGCTGGTCACACCGGCGCGGCCGCCGATGATGCCGTTGCGCGATAAGGCAATAGTGTCGAAGAGTTGCGAGGCTAATTGTTCCACCGAGGCATTGTAGATTCGCTTAGAAAATGTATACGAGAGCAGGAAGGTAAGCCCGTAAGACATGCGCTTCTGCCAGCGCACGTTGAGCCCGTTATAGTCTGACATGCCATCGTACATTGTTTGGGAGAAGAGCGAGCCGTAAAAAGGGTAAGGCTTCAACACGTAGGCCAGAGGGATTGTGCTGCCACCCCAAGTCTGTGCGAGTAGAGCCGCCTGCGAACCGGAGAAGTAGTTGCTAATCGGCACATTGGCGTTCAACTGTGTCTTGTACTGAACCTCATTCGCGACTGATACCAGATTGAACTGCCGCCAAGCTTCGCCGGCCAAATGAGTGCCGTGATTGCCGACATAGCCCACACTGAGGATCATGCTGGGAGAGAGTTCGCGTTGGATTTGAAAGGTATAGGTTTGGACACGGGGATCTTTGGAGGGCGGATAGTAGAACTGAAGCGAAGCGCCGTAGGACGGATCATAGTTCGCGGCGGGCGGCTGGCCATTGGCGGGAATGGGAGGAATCGTAAGAGTGGCTTTGTTGGTAGTAGTATCACTGAGTGGGAATGCCACACACTGACCGGAATATTCACCGCATTGACCGGGGTAAAAACTGCCGGTCCAATTGCTGAAGGATTGCCACTGCGCGCCGGGCTGAATGCCTTGCCCGACATTGTTGATGGCGTTGATGGCATTGGTGTAAAAAATGTTGTAGCCGCCGCGAATGACCGTTTTCTTATCTTTGAACGGATTCCAGGCGAAGCTGAAACGAGGAGCGATATCTGCCAAATGAGCGGGCGCGATGGGACCATCTTTGGGAATTAGGGGAGATTGGCCTTCATAAACCATTTCACCGGGCAGGCCGGTGGCGGAGTTCAGGCAATCGAGACAGAAGTTGGACTCCGGATGATCGCGCGATTTCCAGAAGAACATCATGTCGTCGCGCAAGCCCACGTTGATGGTGAGATTGGGAGTGATACGGAATTCGTCTTGGATGTAGAGCGCCCAATAGGGGTAGCTCGAATAGGGCTGCGAGGTGATGCCGGTTCCCGAGTCGGCCACGGCGCCCAGCATGAACTGTTCGAGACCGTTGCCCCCTAGCCCGGTATTGGGATCATTTTGCAATGAGCCATTGAAGACCAGGGTGGATGGATCACTGATTTCACGCCCTTGCTGATCAAGCCGGTACATGAAGCCGGTTTTGATAGTGTGCTTACCTACGATCTTTGTTATGTCGTCGAGAATGGTATACGCGTCATTCGCTTGGCGCTGATTGATCCAGCCGGGCGATCCGAAGTTGGCGGAACCGCCGCCGGGCATATTGACGACGAACGAAGGCTCGGGAGTAAACTGACTCAAGAAAATTTGCGATGGCGCCAGAAGTTGCTGTACTTGGGGGAGATCTGTCACGCTGTCGGCGAAGCCGGCTTTGTTGGGATTGGTATTGAAGACCTGGCGGCTAAAGCTCATTCTGAATTCGTTGAAGAAAGTGGGGCTGGCGATGTAGGTGTGGCCGATGCCCGCGACTTCACTGGTGAAGGTGTAGGGAGTGTTGCCGCCGAATCCGAGATAGGGAACAGTGGGTCCGGTCCAAGCAGTGCGATAGATGTTGTACTTGCCTGGGTTCGTGAGCAGCTCGAAGAATAAGCGGCTTTTATCGCTGAGTTGATGGTCGAGCTTCACGGAGATGTTATAGGGATCCTGACTGCTGCCGATGGTTCCGAGGTAGTTACTGCAAATGGCGTAGCCGTTTTTTCCCATTGGACAATTGCTGAGGGGGTTCACGTAATTCGGCATAGGGAATGACTTGACGAAGAACATCGCCACCGGGTCGAGCCGGCTGGTGGGGATTTGGGTGGAAAATTGACAGGTGGGCGTGGCGGAGGCTTCTATCACGAAATTCTGGCAGCCATTGGGAGTGAGCGCAGTGCCGAAGGCGGTTCGCTGAAACTGGCCGTTAGCATTGGGACCCACCGTGCTGTAGGGATCGTAAATGCCGTAGGTAGAGGATGATGGGTCTTCGCTGAAGTCTCCGGTGCGCATGGCTTGGGTGGGAACACTGAAAACACTGGTTCCGGTTAAGTGCAGAACGGTGTGATCAACGGATGCGAAGAAGAATGTTTTGTCCTTGCCGTTGTAAATCTTGGGAATGATAACCGGGCCGCCGAAGGTTCCGCCGAAATCGTTGTAGTGGAGAACCTTGTCGGGGATAAGCTTGCCATTGGCATCGATGGAGGTGAAAGGATTGCGCGCGTTGGTGTCACTGTTGCGGAAGAATTCATAGAGATTGCCATGCGGCTGATTGGTGCCGGATTTCAGAACCACGTTAAAGACGCCGCCGCCAGTGCGGCCATATTGCGCGGAGATGCCTTCGGTGATGGCTTGGAACTCCGTGACAGCATCGGGAGACGGATTGACGGCGATGTTCTCGACGAGACCCGAGAGATTCAAATTACCGTCGAGATACCAGGCGTTGGCTCCGGCCTGACCGCCGTTCACCGATATATCGGAACCTTGGGCGTTGCTCGGATCGGGAAAGGTGCCGTACTGGCTGTTGAAACCGAAGTTGCTGCCCGGAGGTCCGGCGGCGTTTTCGACGCCGGGCAGCAGGTAGACAAGTTGCTGGAGATCGCGTCCGGGGAGAGGCGTGTCTTCGATGGCCTGTTGGGAAACGGCGGCGGAGAAATTGGAGGATGATGTTTCGACCAGCGGCGAAGCAGCCGTTACTTCCACGTGCTGTTGGGTGGTGCCGATGTTGAGTGTGGCGTCGAAGCGAATCTGCTGGCCGGGTAGCGCGTTGATATCGCTACTTTGCGTGACGGCAAAACCTGGGGCCTCAATGCGGACAGAATACTTGCCGGGAAGGAGACCGATGACTTGGTAATAGCCAGTGCCGTTGGTCTTGGTGGTCGTGGCGACGTTGGTGCTTTGCGAGGTTACGGTAACGACAGCAGCGGCAATGCCCGCTGCTTGCTGGTCGGTTACGGTGCCTTCGATGGAGCTTCTCTCCATCTGTGCAAAAAGGGAGGCTGAAGCGGCGAGGAAAAGAGCCGCACACTGCAATCTGAAGCATCGTGACATAAAGCCCTCCAATAACGATTAAGAAACATGAGAGCGGACGGGGCTATGCGGCTAAATCAAACGCAGGTAATGAAAATTAAAATACATAATGCGGGGTGCTGGTGTCAAGTTGTTTTCGCAATTACCGAGGGCGGCATCGTGGCGGTGAACAGCGCGAAAAGGGGGAGACGCCTATGTATCGGACCTTGGAGAGTTAGCAAAACCAGCCCGGAGTGTTCCCCTTCTCGCTATCGGACTTCCGCCGGGCTTAGGGAAAAACGGCATCAGGCCGGCTCCCTCACGGTCGCGGTTCCGTAGGGAATTCCATCTCCGGCGATTCTCAATGATCGTCTCCAAGCTCTGACGGGGAGTTATGTTGTATTTTGTATTGTGCCGCTATATCAAGCGCTGGCAACGGTGGCGGTTTTGCTGACTCTGCCGGCGGGCGCGGATACGCCGCTGGATGAGCTGACGCGGGCGCTTTCCACCAACGATAGGAAAGCCGTGAAGACAGCGGAAGAACGCTTGCTCGGTGGAAGTGCGAGCCTTGATGAGTTACTCAAGGCCGGTATGCTGCTGGCGCAGCACGAGATGCTTTCCGATGGCGCAGTGATCTTCAAGAAGTGTTCGGAGCTGTATCCCCAGTCGTTCGAAGCGAAGTACAATCTGGCTCTTGCCCAGATCGGCTTGAATGATTACGCCAGCGCCGAAAGAGCTTTGCAAGGGATGCCGTCTGTGTCGGCACGCGAGACAGCGGCAGTGGCGTATCTATGGGGTAAAGTTTTTTCGGCTAGCGGACGTCCGCAGCAGGCGCGGCAGAGCTTCGAGAAGGCCTATCGTGGGAATCCGAATGACGAGAATTACGCGCTGGATCTGGCGTTGGTTTATATTCAGTCTTCGGCGTATGTGCTGGCTATAAACGTTCTTCGGACGGCACGCAGAAGTCACCCGGAGTCTACTGAATTGGCTCTGGAGTTAGCTCTTTCGGAGGCGCTCAGTGGGCAGAGTGACGCGGCTATCGCGCTGTGCCGGGAGATGAGTGAGAGGGATAGCTCGCTGGCTACGGCGCGACTGATCGCTGCTTTCGCGCAATGTTTTGCCGGGAACTATCCGGCCTGTGAAGCGGAGGCCTCGGCCGGGCTTTCTCTCGCTCACGCGAATCCTTATCTCTACTATCTGCACGCGGAGGCGCTTTGGAACGAGCGCGCCAACGACAATGGAAGGATTCTCAACGACTTACATACGGCGATCGGCAAGATGCCGCAATGTGGCGTCTGTCTGTTGTTGAGAAGCAGAGTGCTGGAGGCGGCACACAACAACAACGCAGCGATGGCGGATATTAGGGCGGCCTTGGCGGCGGATCCGCGGCAGGCGCAAGCTTGGTATCTTTTAGCAATGCTGTATCGCAAAAGCGGGCAAGGGGCCGCGGCTGCAGGGGCCCTGGAACAATATCGCGCGCTGCAGAACGCACAGACCAACGACGAAATCGAATCTTTCCGCAAACAATTTATCGACAAATGACTCAATCCATACAACTCAGAGCGGCACTCGCCTTTCTCTTCGCTTTCCCGGTGTGCGGGCAACTGCCGCCAGCGACAAAAACCTCTATTGACGAGGCCGTCGAAAAAGTATTAGCCAAGACCGGCGTGCCCAGTGCATCCATCGCTATTGTGCGAGACGGGAAAGTGGCTTACGCGCAGGCTTATGGGATGGCGCGGTTAGCCGGCAAGGTTCGGGCTACGCCGCAAATGCGCTACAAAATCGGATCGAACAGTAAGCAGATTACGGCAACCGCAATGTTGCTCCTGGCAGGCGAGGGGAAAGTTTCGCTCGATGACCCGGTGGCTCGCTTCTTTCCGGAACTGACGCAGGCGGGTGAAATCTCGATCCGCCAGTTGCTCTCGCATACGTCCGGTTATGAAGATTATTATGCGCTCGATTATGTGGCGCCTTATATGGCGCTGCCTACGACGCCGCGGGGAATCATGGATATCTGGGCGAAAAAACCGCTGAATTTCGCTCCGGGCACGCAGTGGCAGTACAGCAATACAAATTTTGTGATTGCCGGAGCGATTATTGAGAAAATCACGGGCCAGCCGCTGATTGATTTTTTGCGGGCGAGGATTTTTGAGCCGCTGGGCATGCAGTCGCCGGTGGACGTAGATAAGCAAGCTTGGAGTGACGGAGATCCTCTGGGCTACACGCGGTTTGCACTTGGGCCGCCGAGGGTGGCGCAGCCGGAAGGAGCGAATTGGATTTTCGCGGCGGGTGAGTTGGCGATGACTCCGAGTGACATGGCACTTTGGGATATCTCACTGATGGACGGCACGATTCTCAAGCCGGAGCTTTTGAAGGAACTGACGAGCGAGATCCATCTTAAGAATGGGGCGGGCACTGAGTATGGCTTGGGCATTGGCGTCGGTAGCCGGAATGGGCAGCGTGTTTGGAGTCATGGCGGCGGCACGTCGGGCTTTATCAGTTCGAACGCGACTTACCCGGACGATCGCTTGGCGATTACGGTGTTTACGAATCAGGACGACCCGGCGGCGCATGAGATCGCGCGCGACCTGGAACATATTTTGAGACAGCCGGCGGCGGATGCGAATTCAGCGAAGAGTTTGGCGTTGGTGAAATTGGTTTATGCACAATTGAGCGAAGGGAAGTTAGACCGCTCTTTACTTACCAGCGATGCCAATAGTTATTTCACGCGCCAGGCAATTGCCGACTATGCCGCTTCGCTTAAGCCATTGGGCGCGACTAAGAAATTCGAGGAGACGGGCGCGAGCGAACGGGGTGGGATGAGTTATCGGTTCTATCGGGTGCAGACGGCGAGCAAAGCGTTGACGCTTTCGACTTTTGTTACGCCTGAAGGGAAGCTAGATCAATTCTTGGTTTATCCGGTTGTGCCGAACTAGGTCGCTGACGCTTCCGGCTCCGATTCGGCGGTACCGGCTAACTGAACGGCCTGCTCCCTGACGGTCGCAGTTCTGTAGCTGCGCGCGGTGGTTGGCGAAACGTGTTGAAGAGAGAGCGGTGCGCGGCCGGATTCGGGCGGTGGCGAGAATCCAGAGCCATTTGGGACCGGAGGCAATAAAGAGGGCGATGGTGACGGGAACGCGGCGGAGGTCGCTCCAAATGGAGCGGGCGTCTTCGCCATCGGTGATCAGGAGACCGCGGCGCATGGCGAAGAGATTGAAGAGTGTCGAGAGCGCGGTGAAAGCGGCGGAACAGAGAATGCTGGTGACGAGGTTGGGGGTGCCGCGCAGGTAGTGGACGATGGCTTCGAGGGAATGCGAGAGCAGCGGGAGAAGCAACATGACGGTGAGGCCAGCGGCCCAGGGAGGATCGCAACGGCGAAAGGCTTGGGTAAGCGCGCCATAGACGCCAGCGGTGGGACCGCGGTAAAGCAATTCGACCAGCGCGGCGAGGGCGGCGGGGCGCCAACCGGCAGTTAAGTTGGCGAAGAAGAAAATCACAGCGCGAATGACCGGACTGAAGACGGCGGATTTCCAGTTCCAGCGGCGGAGCAGATACTCGGCGGGATCGCGCAGGATGCGAAGCAGCACGGCACCGACAGTCATTACGGCAGCTCGCGGGTTTGTTCTTCGTCGAAGACCAGGCGCAAGTACGACTTGGCTTTGTATTCGAAGCGTAACGGCAGGAAGTTGGCCGAGCCTTGTTCAAACCACAAACGGAAATTGGTTGCTTCGTTAGTCTTTTCATTACGCAGGACGCCCGTAAGCAGCATAATGCTGGCGGGCACCGAGGTCAGACCGAGCTTATGTAAATCGCCAGCGGTTTTCGAGTCGGAGCGCTTATCGGCTCGGAATTGGAATGTTTTGCCATTGAAGACGATGCGGCTGCGGTAGGTTTGCTCAGGGGATAGAATTGCCTGGCGCACAGAACCTAAGAACGTACCGGTGGCTTGACCATTCAAGAGTTCAGTTTTTTCGATTTGCTCTTTTTGCGGAAGGGCGAATTCGGCCTGCACTTGTTGGAGAAGCCGGTCCGCGTTGGAGCCGCGGTAGGAGGCGGGCAGCAGCATGTGCCGGACGGAATAGCTGGTTTTTTCCTGGTCGATAAAAGCGCGAGCGGCGATGAACGGAACTTGGGTACCGGCTTTGACATCCAACGCGGCCTTGGCATCGGCCAGAGATTCTTCCTTGTTGGCGGTCATCAAGCCGAAGTAATCGGAGGCGATGGTGGCACGATCTTTCTGTTCGATGTTCTCTTGAATGAAACCGAAACGGTTCAGACCGTGGGCGCGTTCGGGGGTGGAACCGCTGAGAAAGCGGAGGCTGACTTTTTGTTGTGCGGCATCAAGGCGCTCGTCGGTGCCGGCGAAACCGAAGCCGACGCCGGCAAAGGAGAACAGAGGTACGGACAAAAAAGAAATATAGGCGGTAGCCTTATAGCGGCGTTGGAAGCTTTTGGGCGTTTCGTTCAGCGGAGTGCCTGTATCGGCAGGGGAGGAAGCGGACACAGGAAAAGCGCCTGGGAACGCTAAGAAAATAGCCAGCAAAAGAACTTCGAGAGTTCGCACGGAAGCCGCTGGGACACACGACAACCGTGTTTTGAGGTTTGGCATGTATTAAGAGTAGTATTTCCAGGTGACTCTCTCATTGAAACATGGTGAATTTTGTAAAACAAGACCGAGCCGAAGTGTTTCGGAGGTGTAAGGGGGAAAGACGCGGCTCCCTCACGGTCGCGGTTCCCTTAGGATCACTAAAAGGCGCGGGCGTATTGTTCGGCGGGGTGCAGAGGGACGCCCAGTTCTTTGGCGGCTTTAAGGGGCCAATAGGGTTCGCGCAGGAATTCGCGGGCGAGCAGGACGAGATCTGCTTCGCCGCCGCGCAGGATTTCGTCGGCTTGGGTGGAGTCGGTGATCATGCCGACGGCGCCGGTCAAAATTTCCGCTTCACGACGGATTTTGTCGGCGAAGGGAACTTGATAACCAGGCTTGACGGGAATCTTGGCATGGGGCACGTTGCCGCCGGAGGAGCAGTCGATTAAATCGACGCCGCGCTGTTTGGCGGCCAATGCTAAGGCGACGGAATCATCGGGGGTCCAACCGCCGGGCGTCCAATCGGTAGCGGAGATGCGAAGGAAGAGAGGCAGCCGCTCGGGCCAGACGGCGCGGACGGCGTCGATGATTTCGAGCGAAAAGCGCATACGGTTTTCGAGCGAGCCACCATATTGATCGGTCCGGTGATTGGAGAGCGGCGACAGAAAACTGTGGGCCAAATAGCCGTGGGCGTTGTGGAGTTCGAGCAATTCAAAACCGGCGTCGACGGCGCGCTGGGCGGCTTTGGCGAAGGCCTTGACGATGGTGCGGATTTCGGGAATGGAGAGTTCGCGCGGGACCGGATAACCCTCGGCGAAGGCGATGGGACTGGGCGCGACGGGCTCCCAGCCGTCTTGCTCTAACGTGAGAGGATGGCCGCCGCGCCAGGGAGCATCCGTGCTGGCTTTACGGCCGGCGTGGGCGATTTGAATGCCGGGGACGGTGCCTTGCTGCTTTAAGAAACGGGCGATGCGGCCCAGGGGTTCAATGTGCTGATCTTTCCAAATGCCCATGTCAGCGGGCGAGATGCGGCCGATGGCTTCTACGGCGGATGCCTCCACGAGTATGCCCGCCGCGCCGCCTACAGCCCGGCTGCCAAGGTGGACGAGATGCCAGTCGTTGGCGAAACCATCGACGCAGGAATACTGGCACATGGGTGATACCAAGATGCGATTACGGAAGGTAATGCTGCGAATCTGTAAAGGGCCGAAAAGACCGGCGGCTGTTTGGGTATGCCCTACGGGCATAGCTTGGAGTTGTGGAGTGCTCATGAAAGTGCTGTTCAATGGATGCTGCCAGTGACCGCGAAGGATGCAATCAAAGTCGGGCTTAGGCGGGTCGAATGACCTTATAGCCGTGCTTGCGGCCGCCGGTCCATAAGGGTTGATCGAAGGTGACGAGGGTCGAGCCTGCTTCCTTGGCAAAGGCCAAGAGATAGCAATCGGCGACGGCATGCGAGGCGGGCAATTTCTTAAATGGCGCGAGTGCTTCTTCAATGGCCGAGTTCATTTCGCGGGGCTCGGGAAAAAAGACCACGCGCGGATCGCCCAACCAGGCATCATAGACTTCGCTTGCTTCCGCGATGGTCATGGCGCGCTTGCCCATGGCGGCGGCGTTGGTGAGCAAACGAAGCAAGCCAAGATGGGTTTGCCGGCAGAAGATGAGCTTACGGTTGCTGGGCAGGCCATTTAACCACTGCCAAGCAGTTCCACCGTGCATGTGCCCTTCCACGGAGAGGGCAAACCAGACATTTAAGTCAGGAAAGAAGGAAGTCATTTACGTTGAGATCACCTTCCCCCAGCGGCCCTAATTTACCTTTGCCTTTGACGATAGGTCCGGTAAGCAGTGCGCCTTTTTTTTCGGGGGAGTAAGTGAGTTCAATCGCCTGCACGATTAGAGAACGCATGGAAGCGCCCGTTTGCTCGGAGCGGCTGCGAAGCGTGTCATAGAGAGTTTCGGGGACGTCGATGGTGGTGCGGATCATGCCATAATTATAGTGGGAGGGGTGGGGTTATGTCAAGGGGGAGAATTGTCCAACGCGGAATGAGCCTGAAGGGACAGGTTGATTCCAA
>Ga0182012_10007025_pt1 | contig 11340 bp, 7 predicted proteins | sample 612S2SmetaG_FD_120486 | JGI IMG/M metagenome (GOLD analysis project Ga0182012, IMG submission 120486) | Permafrost microbial communities from Stordalen Mire, Sweden - 612S2S metaG | ecosystem: Environmental > Terrestrial > Soil > Wetlands > Permafrost | place: Sweden: Stordalen | collected...
AGCGACTCGTATTGCCCACCAAATTGCCGATACGATAGAATCACGCGGCGGCCACCTCAATGCCTGGACAGATAAGGAGACGACAACTTTTCAGGCGCGCGTTCTTGCCGAAGACACAGCTCTCGCAATTGATGTTCTTACAGACATGCTATTGCACTCATTACTTGACCCTGAAGAGATGACGAGAGAGAAATCGGTCGTATTAGAAGAGATCAAGATGTATGAGGATTCCCCGGAGGACCTGGTACACGAGGTTTTCGAGCAGTCTCTATGGAAGACACATCCGCTTGGCAGACCGATCATCGGCACTTCAGATACTGTTTCCAACCTTACTCGCGAAGACTTAGCAGCCTACATGGCGTCACGTTATCTGCCCGATCGAATTGTTGTTGCCGCTGCAGGCAATCTGGACCATGCCGAAATCGTGGCGCAGGTCGAGCAGTCCATGGGAAGTCTTGAAGGCAAGGCAACCCTGCCGGTACACCGCTCAGCTAAACCCTCCGGAAAGAGTAAGCAGGTTCGCAAACGGGAGACAGAGCAGGTTAACTTCTGCCTGGGTTCGCGTGGATATTCCAAGCAGAACCCCAGCCGATACGCAGTTTCGATACTCAGCAGCCTTCTGGGCGGCAACATGAGTTCAAGGCTATTTCAGGAGATTCGAGAGAAGCGCGGGCTCGCTTATAATATCGGTTCCTACAGCCGTTACTACCGTGATGCCGGCGTATTTTGCATCTATGGCGGTACTAGTCTGGCAACTTATGAGCAAGTAATTGAGCTCACCCGCAAAGAGACTACAAGCGTACGTAAAACCGGGTTTACTGCAGATGAGCTTGCCAAAGCGAGTACGCAGGTGCGGGGTGCATTGGTACTTGGCCTGGAAGGAATGAGCTCCCGAATGAACCGGTACGGAGAATCGCTTCTGGCACACGGTCGAGTGATCCCAGTTGAAGAGGTACTAGCCATGTACGATAAGGTAACCAACGATTCCATCATCGAGGTCGCAGAACACGTGTTTGAGGATTCGTTGCAGACTCTGGCCGCTGTGGGACCGTTTCCCCGGGCATCTCGCGTAGTTGCCGAAACCATCCAAGTATAGCGGAACGCCAAAGTAGCGAGAGCGGCGCATTCGCCGCAGTACCTCCTTGTATAGATGGTACGCAGTAACGCGCTCTCGGTTTAAAAAATGTGGGGGGGCACAATCGTAATGGCTATAGAGCCGGGCAACATCCGTGTCGCGGTATGTGGCGCTGCCGGAATGATGGGTAAAGAGGTAGTCAAGGCCGTTATGGACGCAGAGGGTCTGAGTCTTGTAGCGGCGATTGATCACAAGAACAGTGGTGTCGACAGTGGTACACAGGCTGGAACGGTTTCCAACGGTATACGTCTGGAGACCAGCCTTGCTGACGCCCTGTCACGGACAAAGCCGGATGTTGTTGTGGACTTCACATTGCCATCCGGCTTGATGGCGAACCTGCGCACGGCAATTGGATTGGGTGTATCTCCCGTGGTCGGTACCACAGGACTTAGCGCTTCCGACCTTACGGAATTAGAGTCCCTATCGGATGAAAACAAGCGGCTGGGAATATTTATCGCTCCTAACTTTGCAATCGGCGCAGTACTAATGATGCAGTTTGCCGAAAAGGCAGCTGCCTATATGCCGGACGTAGAGATAATTGAGCTGCACCACGACCGTAAACTTGACTCTCCATCCGGAACCGCACTGTTGACTGCCCAGCGCATTGGCACAGCTCGTGCAAGTGCAGGTGTAGTCCCTCTGGCAGTTCAGGCCGGACTGATTGAAAAGTCACCGGGAGCCAGAGGCGCAAGGGATTCGAATACCGGCGATGTACCAGTACACTCCGTCAGGCTACCAGGTTTCGTAGCACACCAGGAAGTTATTTTCGGTGCACCGGGTCAGATCTTGACGATTCGCCACGATTCATTGGACCGAAAGTCGTTCATGCCGGGTGTTATACTTGCTGTGCGCAAAGTTGTAGCCCTGACTGGCGTGGTGATTGGTCTGGAAGCGCTTCTATAGTCCCGATTGCCCACAATCTCTCACTGCCCTGAGAGACAATACAATCTTTACTTAAGCAATTGCTACCGCTAGCACACAATAAACGCTTCAACCGCGTGCACGATTGGTAGCGACCTGGCACGGCGTTCCGAGCAGGCAAAACATACTACCGGGTAAACAAAACTATGGTTATGCTAAAAGACCGAACAGATCGATGGGATCCTTCCAAGACATATGTTATCGGTCACCAGCGACCTGATACGGATTCTATAGCGTCAGCGTTAGGTTATGCCTGGTTTCTTGAACGGACGGGCGACGATTCCGTTGTAGCGGCAAGAGCAGGCCAGCCTGGAGAACAGGCTATCTATGCGCTTAAGAGGTTTGAGCAGTCCTCCCCAACTCTTCTCACTGGTGTCGCACCAACTTTTGGCCACGTAGCGTCTATGCAACCGTTTGTCCGCCCTGATGATCCACTTCCTGTCGCAATGGCGCGCGTAGCAGAAGGCGACCGCGTGGTTCCGGTTATCGATGACGACAATCGCCCCGTCGGAATTGTTACTTCACTTGCCGTTGCGCGCGCTTACACCGCTCCGATGAACATGACGGCGATGTTGGCACAACCATGCCGGGTAATCTCTGAGATCGCACCTACCTTGAGCCACCGAGATCGGATTCTGGACCATCGAACAGGTCTCTTGAGAAGCGAAACGGACGATTTTCTGGTTGTCAGCGAATCGGGTGAGTACCTTGGTGTGGCAACACGTAGACGGATACTGGAACCACCGCGTGCACGCTTGATTCTCGTTGACCACAACGAACTCTCTCAAGCCGTAAATGATGCCGAAGAGGCGGAAATTGTCGGCGTACTAGATCACCACAGGTTGGGCAATCCGCCCACGGCGACGCCGATTCTCTTCGTTGTCGATCCGGTGGGAAGCACCTCCACACTTGTTGCAGAAAAGTGCAGACAGCATAGCCTGACGCCACCAAGAGGAATTGCTGGTATGCTGCTGAGCGGAATGCTCTCAGATACCCTCGTATTTCGCTCACCAACAACGACCGATCGTGACAGAGTAGCGGCAGTTTGGTTGTCTGAGATTGCTGGAGTAGATATCGAAACCTACGGTCACGAGTTGCTGCGCGCTCAGCCAGGACTTGGTGCAAGGTCGGCCGGTGAAGTCCTCGATACAGACAGAAAGAACTATGATTTTAATGGCCAATCTATCAGCGTCGGACAGGTTGAGGTGACGGGGCTTCAAGAGTTGCCGGAGCGGCGAAAAGAGTTGCTTGAGGCCCTCCATGACAGATTGGTGCGAGAGGCACTATCATTTATTGCGCTGATGGTGACCGACGTAGTGACGGGGAGAAGCCGCCTGCTATGTGTAGGAGAGAACTGGATAGTAACCGCGTTACCTTTCAATCATACTGTTGAAGGCGATTATGACCTCGGTGAAATGGTCTCTAGAAAGAAGCAACTCGTCCCCACGTTAATGGCAATTATTGACGAGTTGCGATAGACGAGATAGTTTACTATTCATTTCTATTCGTTTCTATTAATTGACGATCGGGGACTCGTTAGAGTAAACTCTGTGCTACCTGTGCATACTTCATTCAGGATTTTTATTGCACAAATCGCATTTTCTGAAAGTTATGTCTGATGAAAACATATAATGTAGCAATTGCCGGCGCTACTGGGGCTGTGGGCACAGAGTTTTTGCGTCTCCTTGAGACCCGTGAATTCCCTCTGCAATCACTGCGTTTGCTTGCTTCTGAGAGATCTGTAGGTCGTATTCTTTCCTTCCGCAACAGACCGCACACGGTAGAGTTGCTGGACGAGAACTCATTTTCCGGCATCGACATCGCCTTCTTCAGCGCCGGTGGCTCTCGCAGCAAAGAATTTGCGCCCATTGCGGTGGCTGCAGGTGCGCTTGTAATCGACAACTCCTCTGTGTTTCGTATGGATCCTGAAGTCCCGCTGGTTGTACCTGAGATCAATCCGCAAGATATCGCTCAGCACCACGGTATAATCGCAAACCCAAACTGCTCAACCATCGTAATGTTGATGGCAGTTGAACCATTGAGACGCCTTGCGCCTGTTCGACGTGTTGTGGCTTCAACCTATCAGGCTGCGAGCGGTGCCGGCGCACAGGCCATGCAGGAGTTGGTGGAACAGACGCACGAGGTGATACACGATCGGCCCATCACGCTCCGCGTGTTTCCGCACCCTATCGCGTTCAACCTGTTTTCACACAATACTAAGATAGACGCCACGGGTTATAACGAAGAGGAGCGCAAGATGATCTACGAGTCACGTAAGATTCTTCACGACTCAGATATTAAGATTACGGCGACTTGTATTCGAGTTCCCGTCGTGCGTGCGCACTCCATTAGCATCAATGTTGAGTTCGAAAAGGGTACACGCCCATCCCTGGAAGCTATGCGCGCTGCATTGGCAGCTTTTCCTGGAGTCAGCATTCAGGATGATGTTGAGAATAATCATTTTCCTATGCCGCTTGAAGCGAGCGGGTTGAACGATGTCCTGGTGGGCCGCCTGCGCAACGATATTTCTGATGATGATGCGGTTGATCTATTTGTATGTGGGGATCAAATTTTAAAAGGTGCTGCTCTTAATGGAGTTCAGATTGCAGAAGTTTGGATGCGCGATCAGAACGCCTCGATTGCACCGTAGTAGTGCGATTGCCTCATACACTGGATTAATATAACGCTCGAATTGAGCGATAGGGGCGACAATTGAGCCCTTGTGGAAGGATCTCTGGATGAGCGTACCGATTTTTGGACAGGTCCTTACGGCTATGGTAACGCCGTTTTTATCCAATGGCAATCTGGATGAAGAGGGCGTATTACTAGTTGTAGACCATCTGCTAGCGAATGGCTCCGATGGTATTGTCGTTTGCGGCACGACGGGCGAGAGCCCCACCCTGACAACCGATGAGAAGATCAAACTATTTAGCATAGTTAAGAAACATGTTGGTGACCGAGGTGCGGTGGTCGCCGGCACAGGTGGAAACGATACAAGCTCGAGTATTGAACTAACGCGCGAAGCAGCCCGTATCGGTGTAGACGGCGCACTGCTGGTGGTACCGCCCTACAACAAGCCATCTCAGGAGGGTCTGTACCAGCATTTCCGTACCATTGCCGACTCCTGCCCGGACCTTAAGTGTATGCTTTACAATGTGCCGGGTAGAACGGCACAAAACATGGAGGCCGCAACCACGGTTCGACTGGCACACGACGTTGCAAATATTGTAGCCATGAAGGAGGCATCCGGCAATCTAGTGCAGTGTGCCGAGATAATTGCGGGCGCCCCTGTTGGCTTCAATCTGTATAGCGGCGACGATGGCCTAACGTTGCCTGTACTGGCGGTGGGTGGTGTGGGTGTTGTGAGCGTTTCGGCTCACCTGGTTGGTAAGGATATGAAGAGCATGCATACTGCTTTCTTCAGTGGCGACCTGATAGAAGCAGTGCGATTGAACTGTAAGATGATTCCGGTTGTGAAGGCGTGCTTCCAGGCGAGCACGCCAAGCCCTGCTCCCGTTAAGGCGGGAATGAATCTGCTCGGCATAGGTGTTGGTGGACTAAGGCTGCCTCTGGTGGAAGCGAACGAAAGAGAGCGCGCCATAGTGAAGACTGCCCTGGTTGAGTATGGTCTCCTCTGAGCTGTCACGGCGGCACTCTTATTACTACACGGCATGATGGTGATGGAGTGCTGTAACTTCTGTAATTAAGGATTTCTATTTTGACCTCGAAACTCCAGATTATATCGCTGGGCGGTAGCGGTGATATCGGCAAGAACATGCTGGCATTCCGGTATGACGACACAATTATCGTTGTCGACTGCGGTGTGGCATTTGCCAACGAAGAGCAGCCCGGTGTTGATCTGATCATACCAGACATAACCTACCTGCTGGAAAATCGCGATATGGTGAAGGCAATCTGCCTTACTCACGGGCATGAGGACCATATTGGCGCCCTGCCTTTTGTTTTGAAGCAATTGCCAGTGCCGCTGTACGGTACTGCGCTTACCATCGGCATGGTGCGTGAGAAGCTGAGTGAGCATGGGCTTGTTGCGTCCACCGATTTTAACGTTTATGAGCCCCGTACTGCGGTACAGTTTGGTCCCATCTCAGTCGAAGCAGTACATGTTACTCACTCTTTGCCCGATGCGGCCAGCCTCATTATTCGCTCTCCGGTTGGCACGGTCGTACATTCATCCGACTTTAAGATCGATCAGACACCCATAGACAATCGGCTTTTCGATGCCCCAAGATTTGCCCAGATTGGAGACGAAGGCGTTAAGCTACTTATCTCCGATACTGTAAACGTAGAGCGCAAGGGATGGTCGCCCTCCGAGAGGACGCTTGTGCCGGTGTTCGAGCGATTTATGCGTGAAGCGGTTGGGCGTGTTATCGTCGCGACATTCGGTTCTAACTTGCACCGTGCTCAGACCGTGTTTGACGTTGCAACCCGCAATGGACGCAAGGTGGCGATTTTCGGCAGGAGCATGAGCCAGAACATTACGACGGCACGCTCACTCGGAATGTTGAAGATAAACGACAATCAGATAGTGCGTGTCGAGGACCTCAACAAATACAGCCACAAAGAGATAGCAATCCTTACTACCGGCAGCCAGGGAGAACCTCTTGCAGGTCTAACGCGCATGAGCCGTGACGAGAATTCAAAGATCCAGATTGAGCCCACGGACACCGTTATACTGTCTTCAACTCCCATTCCGGGAAATGAAGACATGGTGTGGCGTGTAGTTAACAGGATATTTAGATCCGGCGCTACCGTGATTTACGAAGCCATACAAAACGTCCACGTCTCCGGGCACGGTTACCAGGAAGAGCTCAAAATGATGATCAACCTGGTGAGTCCGGAGTTTGTAAGTCCTTACCATGGAGAACCGAGACACTACCATGCCTACAAACGTATGGCAATGGAGATGGGCTATCCCGAGGACCAGATCCTGACTTTTGAAGTGGGGCAGGTCCTTGAAATGGACGAAGCCGGAGTTACACTCTCGGAGGACAAAGTCCCGCACGGCAGCGTTCTGGTAGACGGCATCTCTACTGGTGGCGTGAGTGACATTGTATTGAGAGATAGACGTCACCTATCGCAGGATGGCACCGTCGTAGTTACCTTGAGCATGGACCGGAGCAATGGAGAGATTCTGGCTGGCCCCGATATGCTGTCTCGCGGATTCTTACTGCCTGAAGACAGTAGTGAACTGTTCGAGGTGGCCGCAGAGAAGATCGTAGAAGCTATGGAGGAACTCACAGTAGCCGAAGGATCGGACTTTGATACAGTTCGAATCTCGGTTCACGATACAGTGAGTAAGTATCTGCGCAAGAAAACGGGAAGGCGACCTGTGGTCATCCCAATCATTATGGAAGTCTAAGCAAACTCAGCTAAAACTCAATACAGCTCCAGAAGCCGGCTATGGGCTATTTAACCCTGGCTGGCTTTCGTGCATGTAAGCACAATTACCTCCACCACCCGCGCATCCGGTCCTTCGTGTGCCAGGCTTACGGGCAAGGTCTCCATTGAGATACTCCAGCCCGATTTTTCCAGATCAGACATGAACTCGACAGATTGCTGTCTGCCCGGATCAGACACAATTAATGTCCCTCCAGGCGCAAGGTTCTGTTCAAATATCTGCCTTAAATGAAAATGCATCGCGCGCTCATAGAGAATATCAGCGCCTATGAGCACATCGTACCTGTCAGAGTGTCGCCAGTCGCGCCAATCGGCTGTAAACTGATGAATCCCCGAGACATTATTGATTCTTGCGTTTTCGCGTGCTAAAGTCAATACTCCGGGCTGATGGTCCGTCTGCCATACATCTCCCCCCAGATCCGCCGCAATAAGGCCCGGAAGCCCCACCCCACATCCTAGCTCCAGCACGTGTTTTCCTTTTACCTGGGCGGCAGTGAGATGCCGTGAAAGCCCTATTGCCGATTCCCATAACAGGAACCCATAAGGCATCAACTGCAGGTCTTCAAGAGCGTCCAGCAACGATTCTTCATTTTGAACCGCCCGTACCTGCCAGTTTCGATCTCGTATAGGTACTTCTGCAGTTATTACTGGAAGGCGCGCAGCGATCTGTGCTGTAGTATTCAATATCATCTAGGGGTACTCAATGAGTGATGCTTTGTTAATTGTCACGCTTTGCGGAGCTGAAGGAAAGGTCCCGTTTCCGCAACCCCTTTATACCGCGAACGCCAACTAAATAGAATAGAATGCCAACAATAAGGCCGCCAACAATGCAGTAGTATCCCAGCTGTTCGCTCGTGATGCCGAAATCATTAAGCAACGACGCTATCCATGGTCCGATGAATCTGCCGCCATTGATGATAACCTGAACAGCGGCAATTCCGCCAAAGCTCCAGCAGCCGGGATTAATGGTGATACGCGACAGGTAGACACCGACCGATAGGGAGAATATGCCAATGGCAACATAGATCAGCAGACAGACACCTATAAACGCTGCCCAGGAGGCGAGAACATGCAGCCCGGCAACCGATGTTACAACAAGCGCAAGGAATAAGGTCCACACCCCGAGACACATGGCCCAGGTTCCGGTGGAGATCAGGATTCCCAGTGCTTTGCCATTCAGGATCTGGGTCGCGCTCATAGGAGTCATCAAGAGAAACCCGAGTGTCGACTTGTCTCTCTCAACCGAAAACGATCTCAAAGATGAAAAGCCGGTGCATATTGAGAGCAAAAGGAATACAATCAGCCAACAGCACTGAATATCTGCGACGAGACGAATTGCAGCATTGGCAATGTTTCCGTAGAGCAGCACGGCCAGTGGATCTCCCATCATCGTTGCGAGCTGAGGAATACCCTGATAGAGTGCGACCGAAACAATAATGGCAAGTATAAGCAGGTTCCGAAGGGAATCAACGTCCAACTTACCGCGAAGCCTGCTTCGTATCTCCTGCGACGCAATCGCGTTGTCGCTCGTACGTTGGACCACTTTGACGAGAGAAAGCACAAAGGGCGTATCCATCTTCTGCTTTGGATCCATCGCGGCCGCGGTCTCATCCATAAACACTTCGATTCCGTAGACTGTTGGATCGAATTCCGGAATGCCGAAATTCTCTTCTTGTGGCTCGGCCTTCCGGCGCAACCCGCACACGCGAGCCGATCCAAGTACAGTACATGCCACTCCAACCAGCAGGCCGGGCAAAACCCATTGCTGCCAGGCTAAACCAGCGTAGAAATTACCTATGCCCTGTAGTTTTGGATGCAGAACCGCAAACAGGCCCAGTGTCGGACTGAGAAAACCCAGTCTGTGCGCTGCCTCTATCTGATAACTGTTGTAACCTACCACAGCAAATACAGGAATAACAATCCTTGGAATGATGGCAAATCCGCCAAGCAGCATATCGCAGCCATAGCAAAGAGTAACGCCTATCGCAGTCAGCAGGATCATTGGGCCTGCTATTGCTGTTACCGCAGCTGGCAGTGGCGCCGTTCTAGACAAGGTGCAGCATATCAGGTAGAAAGCGATGGAGACCAGCATTGGTGTTATCAAGTAGATCGCAGCAGATCGAATGGTGAAGCGTCGATTTGCGTAACGCACCCTTTTGCGGAGTTCCATTGTTTGCCACGAGGCAACCAGGCTGACTCGCGTCAATATCGCTAATGCTGAGACGAAGAGAATTGCGTAGACCAGTGATGGAAGGCCGGGCGCAGAGATCGGATTTGTGCCGGCAACAAAGTGGATTCCATCATTCCAGATGGCCCACTTCCACAGATAGCCGGTCATGATTACGAGAATCGCGCTTCTCATGATGGACTCAACTCGGCGTCTGGAGCGGTAGGTTGGCAAAATAGCGAGGTCTCGATAAAGACCCACTTCCAGGTACTCGGACGTTTTTACCAGCAAAAGATAGCGTTGAATCAGTAACAGAGGAAGCGCAAATATTACAGGCGGAACACCGATCCCGAACCAGTTAAGCGGATAGATCATTCCGCGAGCTGCCAGCAACGGCCAGGAGAGCATCGATGCCGGCATTAGCTGAATCAAACTGTCCGGCAGGTATGGATGGAGAATATCAAATACCCCATGCAGGCCCCGCCCTGACGCGAATGCTCCCATTATTGCAACCATGGGCAAGACAAAGATAAGTACTATCCATATACCCGCAGTAGGGTTTCCTGCCTGCGCCTGCCTGTTGTTGGTGGATGCCAGTGCGGCGGCACCCGCCGTTTGCTGGTTAGGCATTGCTCCCGGGAGTGTCGGTAACGCATCTCCACGAGCCGGACGGCGCAGGATTGGAAAAGAGATAGAACACATACCAAAAACGACATACAGGAAAAAGAGATCCAGCCAGGAGATGCGCTCCATGGCAGCTACGAAGACATAGAATGGCAGCAGAAGCAGGGCAACGCGCATCGCAGCGACCCACGGGTAGACGGCGGTTTCAAGCAATAGCTGGAAACCTGAGACAGGAAGAGTCAGCAGATGCATTAGAGTGTTGCGTGATGCTTCCTGGCCTAGCATCAGTAACGTACCACGCTGCGACGTTGTCCCGATAAACCAGACGTGGATACCACTGACAAGGATGAAAAGCGCAAGCAACGGATCCCCGCCCAGAAACCATGGCAGAGACCGCCTTATTTCCAACAGATGGCCAAGGCCGTATACTGCCGGCACTCCGATGATCAACAACATCACGGTGAACCAGCTAATGGTCTTTGTTAGCTGTTTCCGTTTGACGTCTCGTCGGAAGTCACGGTCTGCAAACGGATTATCCACCCAAGTGTGGCGGTCGCGTAGAGCCCGCCAATGGTCTTGATCGAGCAGGTTAATCATAGTCAGCCGGCAGACTCCTGATACAGAGTAACCATCCATTCACATCGCGTCATGCACTATCGCTTTGTTTTGGGCTTCTTCGCCGCAAGTGTGGCCGCGTCACGTTTAAGCTCCGCGAGTGTATCTCCCATCTGTTTAATCTGTGCGCCGTAGCCAGCAAAGTCTCCAGCTTTTAGCCGCGCCTGTGCACCGTCATAGAGTGACGACGCCTTACTGATCAGCGCCTGTACGCGCGCTGCCGTCGGTGCGCCAGTTAGTTTATCTGGAGTGGCCGGGCCGGGATTCTGCGACGCAGAACCATCTTGAACCGGAGTGGCTTCCCCATTCGCAAACAGTGTAGCGAGCGCACGGTCAAGAGTATCTTCCATGACCACTTTCTGGCCAAAGGCGACGATGACCTTTTGCAGTTGTGGCAGTTTCGTTGCTGAACCAGTTGCCTCGACATAGAGTGGTGCGATATACAGTAGCGATGTATCGA
>Ga0182012_10007027_pt1 | contig 11339 bp, 10 predicted proteins | sample 612S2SmetaG_FD_120486 | JGI IMG/M metagenome (GOLD analysis project Ga0182012, IMG submission 120486) | Permafrost microbial communities from Stordalen Mire, Sweden - 612S2S metaG | ecosystem: Environmental > Terrestrial > Soil > Wetlands > Permafrost | place: Sweden: Stordalen | collected...
AACCGAAGCCGAGTCTCTTCTGATAATGAAATCGCAGACGCCACACGCATATCGAGGTCCCCTCATTTTATGAGATGACCTTCGATATATAAATGACTCTATTTATGGCGGACTACACTAGCATTAGGGCTCAGAAGCAAGCAGAGGCCTAATTGGTCTTGCTGCCACATTTGGGGTATTGATGACCCGACATTTCAGCGCTCTAACACTGTGGTCCAGGACAGCCGATTTTTCTCGTGCATCGCCAATATGGTGCTACTCCCCACACCTCTAAAAGCATTTACGGATGCATTGCCAGAGATTAAGGTGATGCTCCGCCTCTGTGCTCTAAATTTGTACGGATGGAAATGCGATCACTACGAATTGTCGAACGCGCATCAAGAACTAGATGCATGGAGCAATTGGGGTGCGTATCCCAAGAGTTGGCCAAAGCACCCGAATGAACGCCTTCCGCGCGGAACCGTGGTTCTATCACAACAGATCCGAGATTCAGCGGAAAAGCGTCTTTCGGAAATCCGACGAGACCTTCGCGAGGCGGGTCAGTATTACCCGAAGAAGCAAGTCCGAGCCGCACTCAAGTATTGGAAAATTGTTCCTTGATTAGGTGATATGCCGGGTGCCCCAGTCTCGCTTCTGAGCCCTGGGATTTCGCAACTCTTCGGCCTTTTGCCCATCGTACGCCACTCCCGTAGGGAGGGGACGAAAATAGCCCAGGATGAAATCCTGGGAAAGCAGCCCATAAAACTATTGCGCCCCGGAGGGGCGCAATGAAACCTATAAACCCACTCAATCGCTCCGCCGAGTGCCTGTGAGGCCAACCTTCACCCTCTCTCAATGGGCCAGGGTTCCAGTTCTCCATTCTCCTTGCGGCGAAACTTCCGGATCGTCTTATCCATCGGTTTGCTCGGATCGTAGACAACGCCAATCTTCGCCCACGCCGCTTTACTCAACTCATCCGTCAGCTCAAACCGTTCGCCGAAGGAGAGATATCTCCAGTTTTTGACCCTTTCCTTCAGGTGCTCCGGCACATAGCCGTAGGGAAACTTCGATTCGTCCACGCTCATAACCAGATTGTATTCCTCTCCCAATCGTTCTACAGCGTCCAATCCTCCACAATCAGCCTCTTCACTCTCCCGAACTCCCGCGTATTCGCAGTCACCAGAATCAAATTCCGCGCGAACGCCTGTCCGGTGATCAGCGTATCGTATTCGCCAATCCGCCGGCCCTTCCGTTCAAGCTCCGCACGAATTTCTCCGGCGGCGTGGGCATCCTGCTCGGAAAAATCGAGCAGCGCTGCATCACTGCTCAGAAATGCCGCCAACGCGTGGGCAAAGCGGGTGGCACGCTCATCCTTTGCCGCGCGGTGCCAAAGCTGATGAATGACGATCGTTGAAGTTGCAAGGCCCGCTTTCTGCCGAGTCGCTTCCGCAAACCGCGCGCGAACCTTGGTCGACGTTCCATTGATGAGCGCGATGCAGACGTTCGTATCGAGCAGGTAGCTCACTTGAAGTACTCACGAATCGGCGCGAGGTTTTGCTTGCGCCCATCGGGGAACAGCGGATCACCCTTCATTGCATCGATGCGCACAAATAACTCCTCGGCGGTTTCTTTCCTTACGTCAATCACGGGTTCCAACAGCACGCCCGCGCCCATCCGGCTTATGCGCACTCGGTCACCCCCAAAACGAAACTCCTTGGGAAGTCGCACAGCCTGGCTTCGGCCGATCCAGAACAGTTTTGCTTCGATCTTCTTGGGGATCGTTCCTGTCTTTGCGGTCATGCGCACCTCCCCAATCTATTTATAGAGTAGTCCCAATGACTTCACAGCTTCTTCAGCTTAGCCTCCAGGTTGGGAATGTAGCTCACCTGTGCATCCGGCTCCAATTGCCGCGCTGAAGCAATCGCCGCCTGCCATGCCTGCCGCGCCTCATCCTTCTGCCCCAGCGCAGCTGCAGCATCGCCCAACGCCGTCTGGCTGATGATCTCTTCCGGATCGATTGCCACAGCCTCCTTCGCCAGCACCAGCGCCTCTTCCGGTTTGTGCGCGGCCAGCAGCTCATACGCATTCTGCGCACGGCTCAATGCCGCCGCCTGGTTCATCTTGAAGCTGCCCCGATAGACAAACACTCCGTAGTCGATGCTCTCCGCTGGCTGCACAGCCTGAAAATCCCGGTAAGGGTTCATGCGGCCGCTGGGCCATTCACACCCGCTCAGGTCTCCGGCGCTGATCAGCACCGTCCCGTTGATCGTCGGCGGAACAATGTCCGAACCGCCCGCCCAAAACGTGTCGATCGTCGGCAGCCCGTGGCAAGTGATCCCATAAACTCCGGGATCGATCTCAGGCCTCGCGAAATACGCGAACCAGCACTCCTCGCCAGGGTTCCTGTGCTGCCATTCCTTCACTTGAATGAGCTGCTGAGCCCAATCCACATTGGCGTCGCTGAGCAGATTATGGACGTTCTTCGCCCCACCCCACGCCTCGTTCGCATAAGCCATGTAATTCGGGAACACCGTGAGCGCCGAGACAACATGCGCGGCAATCAGCACACCTCCAACCCAAACCCATCGGCGATTCCCCGCAGCCAGCGCCACAATCCCACCACCCGCCAAAATCGCCGCCAGCGCATAAAGCGGCAGAACATGCCGCGCGCCGATGTTCATTCCGGCCTGAATGGCAACCGCCAGGTACACAATCCACGGAATCAAAATGAACGCCAGCTCGCGTCCCTTGCGCAGCCGCCCGCTCGCAATTGCCCAGCCTGCAACCGCCACCAGCGCTAGCATTCCCAGCGTGGTCTTAATCAGGATCGCGGCAGGGAAGTACCACCAAACCCCGTGCGCGTAGACCTTGCCGAAGATGAAAGTGGGATAGAACTCCGCCACGCGCTTCACATCCACCAGCCCCATCAAGTACGACTCAGGCAGCAGGTGAAAGTGGGCAAAGAACAGGATCACACCCGCGCTGAAGTGTCCCAGCGGCGCAGCGTAGTTGGCCAGTGAGGCGCTGAGCTGCAACCCCGCTGGCCGCGCGGCATAGCGGAATCCGTAAAAGCACCACAGCACCAGCACGCCCACCACGACAATCGCCGCCAGCGCGCCCGCCAACCGCAGCGCCAGCCGTCCGCGGCCGCCTTTGGGCGATGCGAACACCTCCCATACCACCAGCAGAACCAGCATCGGCGCTAACAGAATGCCAGAGTGTTTGGTCGCCAGCAGCAGCCCGGCGGCGCCCCCAGCCAGCAGCAGCCGGCCCAGCGAAGGCCGCTTCACATAGCGATAGAAGGCGTAAATGCTCGCCAGAAAAAACAGCGTAACGCCCATGTCCGTAGTGACCAATGCGGAGTGAGCCAGCAGATTAGGATCGAAGGTCACCAGCACCAGCGCAACCAGTCCTGCCGCCGTGCCGAACCACTCGCGTGCCGCCAGAAACACCAGCAGCGAAAGCCCCAACGCCAGCAGCCCCGCCATCAGCCGCATGCGGAAGACAAGCTTCTGGCTGCCCCCGTCGTTGCGGGCAAGAAAATTGCGTCCGCCCATATACGCCTCGCCTTTGAAGTCGCCTCCTGTCAACGGCGGCGTCCACAAATCACGGCCCAGGAGCGGTAGTGCGGCAAGCATCTTCACGAGCGGCGGATGTTCGGGATTGAGCCCGTAGTCGCCGGTATGCAGCATCATGTAGCCCGCAAAAATGTGGTCGCCCTCGTCCCAGGTCAGCGACTCGCGGTGCACGACGTAAACCACCTGCGCCGCCTGCACGGCCAGCAGCAGAGCGACGGCAATCCATACACCTCTGTTTGAAATCTTCACGGCAGCTCGAGCAATCCTTGGGATCTGGGGGATCCCGGTTCTTGTGGACGGTTTATGGGAACGTGTTGATTGTAAACGGGCCTACAGTCATCCCGCATCGCGCAGACAATTATCAGACGTGGCCGCACCTCAACAGGCACTCTCTATTTCAATTGAATGCGTCTAAACTAAAGAGGCTCTGGATTCTCCGCACACTCCTTATGCGGCGAACCGTTTTTACAGTATTTGTGCTGGCTGCACTCGCGGTTTCTTCAGCCAATGGGTCGTCTGTCTCCAAGGCGAAGACGCATAAGTACGCCAATGCGGCGCCAACCACTCGCAGCGTTCAAAACAAAGCGGGTCGCCCCACCCCAGAAGAGGTTGGCCGCGCCGCCGGTCTCAAGATCCGCAGCGACCTTGCGCGCCATCGTGCGGCTCAAGCCGTTCCGCACAGCCGGCAGCGCGTTGCGTCTTCCCAATCTCATTCCCAATCCGGCCGGAGTTCCCATCAAGCTTTGATCGCCAAAGCTCCCTCGCGTACCCCGCAACTCTCAACAGCGCTGGAACACGCCAAGTCCCAAGTCCCCGCCAGAAGTCCGGAACCCCCAGGAAGCCAGGCCCGCTCCTCGCGCCGGATTGAAACTGCGTCCCTCCACCCCAGCCCATTCGCCCCCAAGACGGAACAGCCCACAAGCGAAACAGGGTCTTTTGCCGAAACAAGCTCCTTCGCTGGAACGAGGCGCACCTCCGAAGCCAGCACCACCGCCAAAACCAAGCCCACTCCGGAGATCGACATCCCGGCGCAAGACTCCGATAGCGCCGACTCCGACGTTTCCGCCGCCGACGCTCCCACAGCATACGCCCAGTCTGCGGACACTCCCGCCGCAGGTGTTCCTTCTTCGGATGAGAGGATACTCACTCGTCGCGCAGCCATCCAGCCCATTTCGCTGCGCACCTCGCGCTTGGGGATGCCGCCGCCGCTGGTTGGCTCGCGCGCGAATCTGGAACATCAAAACGCGATGTCGGACGCTGAAGGTCTCGAGCGCATCGAAGACGAAGACGATCTCGCCGACCGCATCGCCAAAAAGCTGCTGGTCCCGGTGCCCACGTCGATCGCGCTCACGGTCAACGGCAACCTGCCCGTCAATCACCGCTATTGCCGCCCCTGGACCGCGCTCTTCCTCTCCGACCTGGCGCGCAGCCACGCTGCCGAGTTCCACAGCCCCCTTGAAGTGAGCTCCGCGGTCCGCACCGTCGCCTACCAGAAGCGACTCATGGGGATCAACGGCAATGCCGCCGCCGCCGAAGGCGACATCGTCAGCCCGCACCTCACCGGCGCCACCATCGACATTGCCAAAGGCCCACTCAGCCGTCAGGAAATCGCCTGGATGCGAACCCGCCTGCTCACCCTCGAACAGGCCGGCAAAATCGACGTGGAAGAGGAGTTCCAGCAGGCCTGCTTCCACATCACCGTCTATAAAAATTACGCGCCACCGTCGCGCCGAACCCCACCGGCCCGAACTACGCCGGCCCGGCCCGCCCATCGGAAAAGCGTTCAGCCTGAAATCGCCCTGGCCGACACCGCGCAGCCGGACGCTACGCAGCCCGACGCCGCCCGCCCCGGCTCCGCGCCTGCCGCTCATGCACATCGCCGCCACACCCATCGCAGAACCGTAGCGCGGACAACCGACCCATCTTCGGGCATCGCCTCGCGCGGTCTCTAGAAGCCTGCTTCTTACTTCAGTTCCGCTCTCGACATAAAATCATTGGGTCATTTGCCCCTTCCACGGTACAATCGCGGGCAAATGCATTTCCTTCCCAGGGGCCGCGGCAAGCGGGGACCTGTCCGCTGCTTTCGCTTTCGGGAAAATGCAACTGTGCGAGCAAAGGCGCGGTCAACCTGAGTGGGAGTTGTGCAACAACCCAAAAACGGCTTTCTGAGAGGCAAAATCATGAGCGATCTTGAAGTTCAAGCGGTACCCGGTTCGGTTCCAGCCAGTCCCGGTCTGTCGCAAGTGCAGCGCGTAATCAGCACCTTCACCGCGCCGTCAAAAACCTTTGAAGACATCAAGCGCGGCAACAAAAGCTGGTGGCTGCCCTTCCTGATATTGGTCCTGGTCAGCTATGTCCTGTTTGCAGCCATCACGTTCAAAGTCGGCTGGGCACAGGTAGCTGAGAACGTGATCCATCTCAATCCCAAGTCCGAGGAGCGGATGGCGCAGGCTCCGCCGGCACAACGGGAAATGTCAATGAAGTGGACACAATATGGCATGGAGGGCAGTTTTGCGGCCAGCCCCATTCCGATCTTGGTCGCGGCGGCCATCATTTCCCTTGTCCTGTGGGGCACCATCAACTTTGTATTCGGCGGCAACGCCAAATTCGGAAGCGTGTTCGCGGTGTGGATGTTTGCCGCGTTGCCGGGAATCTTCAAGTCTCTCCTTGGGGCGATAGTACTGTTCGCGGGAGCATCTCCAGAGTCGTTTAATCTGAATAACTTTGCGCCCACAAACGTTGGGGCTTTCCTGAGTCCCACGGAAACAAACGCCGCCCTTTACAAAATAGCCACTGCTATCGATGTCACGACCATCTGGTACCTGGTGCTCTTTTCGATAGGCATCGCAATCGTGGCTGGTGTGAAGCGTTCTTCGGGCTATATCGCAGTTTTTGGATGGTGGGCGATCATCGTTCTCGTCGGAGCAGGCTGGGCGGCCGCTTTCAGCTAAACCCTCCTCTGAACTGAAACAAAAACGGCGCAAATCCCAATGGACTCGCGCCGTTCGTTTTTCCTAATCTTCCGTGTCGCGTCTCAGCAAGTAGCTTCAACAAAGCGGCTGACAACTGACAACTGACAACTTACAACTGAAAACTGTCCTACTCCGTCCACCGCCGCATGATCAGCGTAGCGTTGATCCCGCCGAATCCAAATGAATTCGACAGCGCCACATCGAAGCTGTGGTCGATCGCCTTGTTGGGCACGTAGTCCAGCCTGCACTCGGGGTCCACATTGTCCAGGTTAATCGTCGGCGGAAGCTGCTGGTTCACCAGCGCCAGCACGGTGATGCCTGCTTCCAGGCCGCCCGCGCCGCCCAGCAGATGGCCGGTCATCGATTTGGTCCCGCTGATCTTGAGTTTGTGGCTCAGCGCATGCTCGCCAAACACCAACTCAATCGCCCGCGATTCGTTGCCATCGCCAGCAGGCGTCGAAGTGGCATGCGCATTCACATAGCCCACTTCCTCCGGCGCAATGCCCGCGTCCTTCAGCGCCGCCCGCATCGCGCGTTGCGCGCCCTGGCCCTCGGGCGCAATGCCCGTCATGTGGTACGCATCGGCGCTCATGCCGTAGCCGATTACTTCGCCCAGGATCTTCGCGCCGCGCGCTTTGGCAAACTCCAGCTCTTCCAGAATCAGAATCCCCGCGCCCTCGCCGATCACAAACCCATCGCGATCCCTGTCGAAGGGCCGGCTTGCCCGCGTGGGGTCGTCGTTGCGCTGTGACAGTGCGCGCATCGCCGCAAATCCGCCCACCGAAAGCGGCGTCACAGAAGCTTCCGCGCCCCCGGCAATCATCACGTCCGCATCCCCGTGCATGATCATGCGCACCGAGTCCCCAATGGAATTGGCGCTGGTGGCGCAGGCCGTGGCAGTCGCCGAAATGGGCCCCTTGGCGCCATACCGAATACTGATTTGCCCGGCCGCCATGTTCACAATGACTGCGGGAATGAAGAAGGGCGAAATCTTCCGCGGGCCGCCCGCCAGCAGGTTCGAGTGCTCGCGCTCGATAATCTCGAATCCGCCAATGCCGGAGCCAATGAAGACGCCCACCCGGTCGGCAATCTCCTCGGTAATCTTGAGGCCTGACTGGGCAATCGCTTCCTGAACCGCCGCGAACGCAAAATGAATGAATCGCCCCATCTTGCGCGACTCTTTTTTGTCCACGAAGTTCAGCGGGTCAAAGTTCTTGACCTCGGCGGCAAACGTGACCGGAAAGCCGGTAGTATCGAACCCCTGAATGGGAGCCATACCGCTGGCGCCGGCCAAAAGCTGCCGCCATACTTCGGGCGCGGTGTTGCCCACACCGCACACCAGCCCAAGGCCAGTGATGACGACTCGACGAGTCACTGGCTACTTGGCACCTTTCGGTTCTTTCGCGTTCTTCTCGATGTAGTCGATCGCGTCCTTCACGGTCTTGATCTTCTCGGCGTCTTCGTCCGGGATCTCCAGGTCGAAGGCCTCTTCAAACTGCATCACCAGCTCCACCACGTCCAGCGAATCCGCGCCCAGGTCTTCCTGGAAGCTCGCGCCGGGGGTCACTTCGGCTTCGTCCACCTGCAACTGCTCGACGATGATCTGTTTCACCTTCTCTTCAACGGCCATGCGTGCTTCTCCTCGTTTTCTTCAAAGCTTTTTTGAGTCAGTCCGGGGGTCAACTGCAATCCTGTACTGCTTGCCTACAATACCGTTCCAGGTCATGGGGACACAACCATTGCGCCCAAAAAAGTGCGCATGGCCCCGAATCTCCAAGTTTACCGGGCGGGTGTGGGTGTGTAAAGGCGAAGCCAGAGATCAGGGATCAGGGGTCAGAGATCAGCGAACAAGAATATGCAATTAACAGCCATTTGCCGCAAAATGCACAGCCAGAAGGCGTACATTAGGCGAAGCGGGAAAGGGACAAGTGATGCAGGGGTTGATTGGCGCAATTGTGGCCGCGTTTGCGGGAATCGTATTGGGTTTTTGGCTGCGTCATTTTATCGCCAAATGGGAGCAGCAGCGGCTGGAGCGCCGCGCTAGCGAGCAGACGGCGGAACTGATTGCTGTCCGTGGGGAATTGGCGCAGGCTCAGGGTGAGTCGGCAGGTCGAGCGGGATACGCTTCGCTGGCGGGCGAGCGCGCAAAGACCATTGAGAAGATGAACGTCGAGCTGAATGGTCTTCGTGGGGATTTGCAGGCGAAGGCCGAAACTGACCGCGCCCAGGCGGCTCGCATCAGCCAGCTTGAAGCCGAGCTGAAAGCCGAGCGCGCCGGACTGGCCGAGAAGCTGGCGTTGCTCGACAGCGCTAAAGACGCTCTTTCGAATCAGTTCCAGGCTCTGGCTGGAAAGATCCTCGACGACAAGACCAAGACTTTCACCGAAACCAACAAGACCGAACTCAGCACACTTCTTGATCCGCTTAAGACCCAGATCAAGGAGTTCCGCGACAAAGTGGAGCAGGCGCAAAGCGACTCCAAGACCGGCGTGGCCAGGCTCGAAGGCCTCATCGGCAACCTGGGCAGCCTCAATTTGCAACTGGCCGAAGAAGCAAAGAACCTGACCACCGCACTGCGCGGCTCCGCCAAGGCACAGGGAGACTGGGGCGAGTTCATTCTGCGCGACCTGCTTGAGAAGGCCGGTCTGCGCGAAGGCGAGCAATATAGCTTTCAGCAGAGCTTTACCGGCCTCGCATCTGAAGATGATGAAAAATCAAAGTCCGCACGCACCGACGTCATCGTCTACCTGCCCGGCGGGCGCAATCTCATCATTGATTCCAAAGTCTCGCTCCTTGCCTATACCGACTACGCCAATGCCGCCACCGACGACGAGCGCAAGGTCGCGTTGAAGTCGCATCTCGCCAGTGTCCGCGCCCACATTGCCGGCTTGTCGAAGGCCGGCTATCACAAGCTGCCCGGCGTTGAGTCGCCCGATTTTGTGGTGATGTTTGTTCCCGTCGAGCCCGCATTTCTGATGGCGCTGCAAGGCGACGCCGGCCTATGGGCCGATGCCTACGCGCAGGGCATTTTGCTGGTCGGGCCAACCACGTTGCTCTATGTGATCCGCATCGTCAACGTGCTTTGGCAGCAGGAACTGCAGGCACGCAGCGTGCGCGATGTTATGAATCGCGGCTCCGAGTTATACGACAAATTCGTCAACTTTGTCAGCGATCTTGAAGCCGTGGGCAAGAGCCTGCGCGCAGCCGATATGAGCTACGCCAACGCCATGAGGAAGCTCAGCGAAGGCCGCGGCAATTTAGTTCGACAAGTGGAAATGCTCAAGCAGTTAGGCATACGAACCAACAAACAAATTCCCCGCGGCTTGCTCGACGATGCCGACGAAGAAGAGCCCGGCTTGGCGTTGGCCGCGAGCGCGGAAGATGGCGTTGATGCCGAATGAAACGGAGGGAGCATGGGCCCTCAGGCCCATGAATACCATTCCCGCGAGGGCGATGGGGCTTTAGCCCCGGAAGGTTCTTACCAAATGTCATTGGACCCGTCGATGAGACCGATGCTTCAATCGCTCAAAACAGAGCTTGAATCGTATCTCCCTTCGCTGGAAGCGAAGCGGGCGACGGTCCCTATTGCCAACGACTGTTACGAGGCTGCGTGTTACTGGTGCGATCTCGGCCGCTGGGTCCTGGAATCGAATACCAAGGTAAATTATCCGGAGCGGGCAAAGGGCGAACGAATGCTTCTCGCCCAATTGCAAAGGTTTCTTGAGGGCAAATCTCCGGAGGAACAAGTAGAGTACGCGCCTGTTCTGAAGGCAGGCAGTGAGCTCGTGGAGATAGTCGGCACAGTGCAGCCGCCGGCGGACGGTCATCTCGGCTTTCTGCGCATAACTCGCGAGTTATTCAGCTTTCTGCGAACTGAGTTTCAATTCACCGAAGATGATACAGAGCCAACCAGTATCCGCTTCAGCTCTGGAGTCGTCTATGTGGAACTTGGCTGTTCTATCAGTCCGTCGTTGACTTGCACCTTTGGGCCCGAACCGCAGGGATCGAAGCACTTCTGGATTGACGATCTTCTCTACTCAAATCACGACGACCGATACCAATCTCTGCCGGAGCGTCTAGACATGCGCGTGCCAGCGGACATTGAAGAGTGGTTTGGTTTTCTCGCGGGGGTCTTCAAGCAGTACGGATCGCCTGTTTTTGAGAATCGCCCCGGCATTTTCGAGGCGCTCGCAAAAGCGCAGGCTGAACGCGACGCGGCCTATGCACGAGCAATGGATCTGAAATACGGGCCCAGCGAGGCTACCCCCGCTAACTCCCAAGCGCCTCTCTCATCCGCCGCCAAGTAGTCTCCAGCTCTTCCGGCAGCATTCGCGTCTCGCCAATCGTGGTCATGAAATTGGTATCGCCCGACCAGCGCGGCAGCGCATGCATGTGCAGATGCCCGGCAACTCCAGCGCCGCCTGCCCGCCCAATGTTCAATCCAATATTGAAGCCTTGCGCGTTATAGAGGCTTTGCAGCACCTGTTCCGTTCGCTGCGCCAATTCGATCAGCTCATGCGCAGTCTCGGTAGGCAGCGACGCCAGCCGGTCGAGGTGCGCGTACGGCATCACCATCACATGCCCTGAGGTATACGGAAACGCGTTCAGGCAGATGAAACAGTGTTTTCCCCGCAAAATCAACCCGCCCGCACCCTCGGCCTGCTCCGCAACCATGCCGTTCGCAATGGCGTAATCGATCGAGGCAATCAGGTTGCAGAAGACGCACCCCTTGTCGCCGGGCCACGCGGAAAGCGCCTCGGGAACGCCGGGGCGCGCCGTCGTCTTCGCCGCGGTAACGTAGGCATAGCGC
>Ga0182012_10007029_pt1 | contig 11339 bp, 11 predicted proteins | sample 612S2SmetaG_FD_120486 | JGI IMG/M metagenome (GOLD analysis project Ga0182012, IMG submission 120486) | Permafrost microbial communities from Stordalen Mire, Sweden - 612S2S metaG | ecosystem: Environmental > Terrestrial > Soil > Wetlands > Permafrost | place: Sweden: Stordalen | collected...
CATGATCTCGTCGGCAACGGCCTTTCCGGCGTTTTCCATCAACACATCGACCGAAATACCCGCGGCTACGGACAGACGGTCAGCTTCACCCATCTGGTGGACGTCGAGTAAAGCTGTTCGGAAATTCATCGCGGCTTCCATTGGGTTGATGGCACAAATTTCAAGCCGCTTTGACTGGCTTCTTCTTTGGAAAATCAGCTCCGCGAGAGACGACTTCCCACGCCGCGAATTCCGTGTGGAGTTCTTCGAGCTTTGCCTTAGCCGCGTTGTACGCATCGTTGCCGAGTAGCAAGTGGTGCGGCGGACTCGGGGACTCGACTGCTGCGACAATTGCCTGCGCGGCGCGAACTGGATCACCCGGCTGTTTTCCGGAACTGGCGCGGACTTGCTCGCGGCCAACACCTGCCGTCGCAGCATAGTCAGCGATCTGCGTTTTGCTTTCGTCGGCCGACCGTCCGGCCCAGTCCGTGCGAAAGCCGCTTGGCTCGACCACCATCACCTTGATGCCCAGCGGTCCCACTTCCTGGACAAGTGCGCCGGACAAGCCTTCGACTGCGAATTTGGTCGCGTTGTAATAGCCAAGTGCCGGGAACGAACAAAGCCCGCCAATTGAGGAGATGTTGACGATGAACCCACTACGACGCTTTCGCATTCCCGGTAGAACCGCGTGAATCATCCGGCTCAGACCGAATACGTTGACCTCGAACATACGCCGCACTTGCTCTTCTTCGCTCTCTTCGACAGCAGCGAAATAGCCGATGCCCGCGTTGTTCACGAGAACATCGATATGGCCAAATCTTTCTTCGGCCGCCTTGATGGCCGCGTCGATCTGTTGCTGATTAGTGACGTCAAGCATCAGAGCCAGCGCGTCGCCACCAGAAACGAGGGCAGACACATCATCGAGATTGCGAGCGGTCACAACGGTCCGATGGCCACGTGCAAGGACATGTTTTGCAAGTTCGCGGCCAAAGCCGGTGGAGCAGCCGGTGATGAACCAGACGGGCGTTTCAGTAATCGCCGATTGAGCGTGTTTTGTTTTCATAGTCGTCTCTCTTATTGATGAATCACAGGTGGTCGATGAGACGGGTCGAGTCAGGCCTTGTCTTGGAATCCGAATCGCCTGCGGTGGCATTTACGCAGGAGCGTCTATCGATGCGACGCGAACGAGTTTCCTATTCACGAATTCCTGAATGCCCAGACTGCAAAGTTCGCGGCCGTATCCTGAGTTCTTAATGCCGCCGAAGGGCAGGTCTGGCGCAGTCCACGTCGGATGATTGATGAAAACCATTCCTGTATCGATGCGACTGGCGACGCGCTTACCGCGAGCGACGTCCTGGGTAAAAACGGAACCTCCGAGTCCAAAATCGGAGTCGTTGGCGAGCGAGATTGCTTCCTCTTCATTCTTCACTCGAAAGAAGAGGGCTACAGGACCGAAGAACTCTTCTCTGTATGCGGGATTGGTGGGTTTGATATTCGCCAAGATCGTCGGCTGCATGAAAGAACCCGACCGATTAATGCGATCACCACCCAATAGCAGAGTGGCTCCTTCAGCCACGGCTCGTTTGACCTGATGCAGCAATTGCACCAGGGCTGATTCTGTGGAGAGCGGTCCGAGTGTTGTAGTTGGGTCCATCGGATCGCCCGGCTTGAGGACCGAGAGCGCAGCTTTGAATTCTTCGAGAAAGCCGTCGGCAAGTTGTTCGATGACGATGAATCGCTTTCCTGCAACGCAGCACTGGCCGGTATTATTCATCTTCGCCCAGACCGCCCATTTAACGGTCTTGGCAAGGTCGGCATCGCTCAGAACGATGAACGCATCGCTGCCACCCAGTTCCATCGTTGATTTCTTTAGATTCGCGCCTGCTCTGGCGGCTATACTTTTTGCGGCTTCAACACCGCCAGTCAACGCGATGCCTTTGATTCGCGGATCGTCGATCACATGATTAACCTGTGCATGGGAGATGAGCAGGTTGGTGTATGCGCCCACGGGCGCGCCGGCGTCACGCCAGAGTTTCTCGAAGGCAATCGCGCATTGAGGAACGCACCCCGCGTGCTTTACCATCACGGTATTGCCCACCATCAAATTCGGAGCGGCGAATCGCGCAAGCTGATAGTAGGGAAAGTTCCAGGGTTGTACGCCGAATAGCACGCCGAGCGGAGCGCTTACGATCTGTGCTTCTCCAGAGGCTGGTGCAAGTAATTGAGGGGCGAGGAATCGTTCGGCGTTCTTTGCGTAATATTCGATGATATCCGCGCTGAGCATCACTTCGCCGCGGGCTTGATCGATCAGTTTGCCCATTTCAAGGGTAACAAGGCGAGCGAGTTCCTCTACGCGAGATCGCATCAACGTCGCGGCTTTTGCGACCACAGTTTGTCGTTCGGCAAAAGTCGTATGTCGCCAGGAATCGAAACATTTTTCAGCCGTGTCCAACAGCGTCTGAAGTTGTCGGTCAGTTACTTCCTCAAACGTCTTCAGTAGCTTGCCATCGTAAGGATTGACGCTTTGGTAGCTGGCGGCTGTGTTCGTTTTCGATTTGGCGTTGGCGAAGGCTGTGGCTGTCATAGTGGCTTCCAATCTTTTCGTCACGATGGTGGTCCAGAGGTCGTTGAGCCTAAGTCGGATTTCGCATGGGTGTTGTGTCCCATTTCCAGTTGCGAATCTCCGGCAAATCCTGGCCGTGCTCGTCGATATAGTGTTTGTGCTCGATAAGCTTGTCCTGCATCATCTGCTTGAGAAAAGAGCCTTTTGATCCCAGGTGCGGCAGACGATCCACGACATCCTGCACGAGGTGAAAGCGGTCCAGATCGTTCTGCACCCGCATGTCGAAGGCCGTCGTGATCGTGCCTTCTTCCTTATAGCCCCGGACGTGAAGATTCTGATTCGTCCGGCGGTAGGTCAGGCGGTGAACAAGCCAAGGGTATCCGTGAAAGCCGAAGATGATGTGCTTGTCTTTCGTGAACAGTGAATCGTAATCCGCCTCGGTCAGGCCGTGCGGATGCTCGCTGGCAGATTCAAGTTTCATCAGATCCACGACATTGATCACGCGGATTTTCAGGTCGGGAAGGTGTTTGCGGAGGATGGAGACTGCCGCCAGGATCTCCAGCGTTGGCGTATCGCCGCAGCAGGCCATCACAACATCCGGCTCAGAATCCTGGTCGTTGCTTGCCCACTGCCAGATTCCGATTCCTTCCGTGCAATGAATCACCGCAGCATCCATTGTCAGCCATTGCGGCAGCGCGTGTTTTCCGGCAACAACGACGTTCACATAGTTGCGACTGCGCAGGCAGTGGTCGAAGACGGACAGCAGGCAATTCGCGTCCGGCGGCAAGTAACAGCGTACGATGCTTGCTTTCTTGTTGATGACATGGTCCAGAAAGCCGGGATCCTGATGAGTAAATCCATTGTGGTCCTGCTGCCAGACATGGGACGCAAGGAGATAATTCAACGACGCGATCTCTCGCCGCCAGGGAAGTTCCTTCGTCACCTTCAGCCACTTGGCGTGCTGGCTGAACATCGAATCGACAATCCGGATAAAAGCTTCGTAACTGTTAAACAGCCCGTGCCGGCCGGTGAGCAGATAGCCTTCGAGCCAGCCTTCACATTGATGCTCGCTGAGCTGCGAATCCAGCACGCCCCCATCAGGGGCGAGAAATTCGTCCTTGTTCACTTCCCGTGCATCCCATTGACGATTCGTCACTTCAAAGACCGCCCCAAGCAGATTCGACAGTGTCTCATCCGGACCGAACACCCGGAAATTGCGAGGCTTTTCATTCAGCTTAAGCACATCGCGCAGGAATTGACCGAGCACCAACGTGTCCTGGCCATTCACCGCGCCGGGCGAAGGAACGCTCACCGCATGATCGCGGAAGTCCGGCATCACCAGATTGTGCAATAGCTTCCCGCCATTGGCGTGTGGATTGGCACCCATCCGGCGATCGCCCTTGGGCGCGAGTTCCGCGAGTTCTGCATTCAGTCTGCCGCTCTCATCAAATAACTCCTCGGCCTTGTAGCTCTTCATCCAGCTTTCAAGCAGTGCGACATGCTCGGGATGATCGGAATCCACCAGCAGCGGAACTTGATGGGCTCGAAAGGTGCCTTCGATTTGCAGGCCATCGACGACCTTTGGTCCCGTCCAGCCTTTGAGAGACCTCAGCACAATCATGGGCCAGCGTGGCCGAGTCGTATCGTTGTTGTCCCGCGCATTGCGTTGGATCTCTCGGATTTGTTCGATGGCCTTTTCCATCGTCGCAGCCATGAGTTGGTGCATCTTTTCCGGATCGGTGCCTTCGACAAAGTAAGGCGTCCATCCGCAACCGCGCAGAAACTGCTCCAACTCCTCAGGCTCGATGCGCGAGAGCACCGTTGGATTGCTGATCTTAAAGCCGTTTAGATGCAGGATCGGCAGGACTGCTCCGTCGGAAACAGGGTCGAGGAACTTGTTGGATTGCCACGCCGTTGCAAGTGGCCCTGTCTCCGCTTCTCCATCGCCAACGACACAGGCGACAATCAGTTCGGGATTGTCGAACGCCGCGCCAAAGGCATGACTGAGCGAATATCCTAGTTCGCCCCCTTCATGAATCGATCCCGGCGTCGTTGGTGCCACATGGCTGGAAATACCACCGGGAAACGAAAATTGCTTGAAGAGCTTTTTCAGCCCGGCTTCGTCCTGGGTGACGTTGGGATAGATTTCCGTCCAGGTGCCTTCAAGGTACACATTGCCGACGATTGCAGGGCCACCGTGACCAGGCCCCGCGACGTAAAACATGTCCAGGTCATACTTCTTGATGACCCGGTTCAGATGCAAGTAAATGAAGTTTTGTCCCGGCGTCGTGCCCCAGTGCCCAACCACCAGCGGCTTTACATGTGACAGCTTCAGCGGCTCCTTGAGCAGCGGATTGTCGTAAAGATAGATCTGGCCGACCGAGAGATAATTGGCGGCACGCCAATAGGCGTTCATTTTGCGGAGCAGCTCGGGCGACAAGGGGTTCTTGTCTATGGCCAAATCCATGTTATGGTCATTGTGCGTATCCAGTTCTTGTTCCAACAATTCGATAGACATTTTGCTCCTTACAACAGTTGCGATTCACAAAATCGACGCAACTCGAAAGTCATGGGTCCGACCACTTAGGGCACACTAATCTCGGGCGTAGGCTGAACAGCGCGTTTGCCGGGTCGGAGGGACAGGTTATCCGTCATCACATAGACAAGGATTGCCACGAGCATCAGGATCAATCCGACCCCGACGCGCCAATCCCGGTGTGCGGATTTCCAAAAGTGGTGGCGCAGGTGCATGTGGTCGCGTGATTTGGCGCCTTCGCTCTCTACACCGTGCATGTCGTTTCCGTTCGATCTTCAGGGTTTCGTAAAAAATGCGGCTGTGAAAAAACAAAAAGCCGACGCGACCGTCCACCCGCGAGGGTTCAGTCACGTCGGCTTACTCTCCAACTGGCCACCCGGCGAACCGAGGTACCTTTTGTTTAGTCGTCCGACAATCTTATGTTTCGCTCAGACAATGCAATTGGCCCTGTGCCAATCGCTGCTCGACACACACTAGGACCATGTTTCGGAAACCACAACGAACAAACTCGCTGTAATCGTAACACTTCATAAATTCAGAATGCTCCACACGTTCTCGTTTCTTGCCTACTCACTGGGCGATGGTCAGTTCGCGCCAATGCGTTGCAGTAACCTTAACGCCATAGTAAGCCGCTGCCTCTTTGATGTTGGCGAAGGCTTCATCACGATCAGCATCTGCGACACCCTTGACTTGGTCGAAGCGAGCCAGGGCATTTCTGACATGAGCGGCGTCCGTCAGCGGCTCCTTCCGTTGCCGCTGGAACGCATACACGCTGTCAGGCAGGTTATCTTGCTTCTTGGGTCTACCGTGTTCAGTGTGCGGCGACCAGGTCGGTTTCGTGGTCATTTGTTTCGTTCCAATGCGCGGGCACATCATTCTCCTTTGACACCGTGCCGATGGCCGCGATCGCCGTGGCGTTGGAACATTCGGTTATTGTCGCGATAATGGCTGTCCACACTCTGATTCAGCGCTTGGGCATTCTCCTGAGCGGCTTGCGTTTCAAACTCATGATGCGTGTCTCGATCGTGCGCCGTCCTTTGGACGTACTTCATATCCGTTGCATTTGCGGCAGGACGTGTCGCTTCCTGTTCGGCTTGCAGCCAGAATTTCACGCCGTCTCCGGCCGGCATGCCGGCGGCTTCCCACTTCTGGTAGGCAGCAAGGCGTAAGGACTCCTGGTGGGTTGAGCTATGATGCTGTGACATGCTTTTGCTCCATTTCATATTGAGTTTGCGATTGAATGTTCCCGTCATGTGGCTTGATGGTTACATCGTCCACAAGCGCGAGAGTTTCCGCCCAGAACTCGGCGGCGACTTTCTTGACTGCCGCCATGTCCGGGGCTAATTCCTTTTCCTTGCCGAAGTGCCGCCAGAGTTCAGCCGCCGCGACCAACGGCGCTGCCACGATCAATACCGCGCCTGGCACGGGGATGGGCAGACCGATCAATCCGCATGCAATGATCGCATCCGCAAAGCTAGGATTATATCGCGCGCTGAGCATTGCGTACTTTGCGCGTATTACTCTCCTGGCTTTGACCAGCAAATGCCCTGGCACTTGTTCGGCCCAATTTAGCCACTGGCTGACCGCACCATCGACTTTCCTGAGCAGAGCCAGGTGTGTGTCGGGAACCTTGGTCGTGTCGAATGTGAGGGCATCAACCGGATGGAGCTTTGGAAGGGTTAACGGATCGATGACGTTGATTTGTCCAAATTCTGATGCCCGCGATGTATCCAGTGCGATGTTGTTTTGTTTGCGACCTGCGAGAGGGGGAATGTTGACCGTCATAAGCGCATCCAGTCCACAGTCGATACTGCCTTCTCTGGGAGCTGCGCCAAAGTAGGTGACATGTCGGTGGTCACCGCCGTAATAGCGGCAATGGTATTCGCCTGGCGGCAGACTCAATTCGGCGGACCAGTTTGCCGGAGAACGTTGGCGCATTTGAACAACGCGAGGCCTTCCATGGTCGCTCGTCACCACAAGCCAAACCCTGGGCTCTGGGCAGGACACGTCAAACGTGACATTCTGCGATTGACGATTCACGGAATCCGTCGCTTTCCGTCGGCGTAACGATGGCAAATCTTGCGATTGCTTACCTTGACCTTAAACCGAAACAGCGAGTTCGTTTTCAACCTCTTCCACGCCAGGAGCGCTCCAGGCGGTGGCTGCCGCCTCTTCTCTTTCACCCCATGACCCAACGGTGCCGGCGAGGGTCACCTTGCCACCATCGGCCGACACGTCAATATTTGCGGCATCGATTTCAGCATCACGTCCGAGTGCCTTCTCGATGGCAGCTTTTATCGCCTTTGGCTTGATGCCCGGACTCAGGATGATGTTGTCGGAGACGCCGGTAACCCCGGAGAGAAAGCGGACGCAATCTTCGGCGGCCCTGCGTTCGTAATCCCACCTCGCGCTGCCGCTCAGCGTCACCCAACCGTTCTCGACGGTTGCCTGGATATTATCCGGCACCCACTCATGCCACCGGAGTGTGTTTATGACGGCTTGCGCGATCTCCGGATCTTTTCGGGTGGAACCCGCATGCAATTCGACTGTTAACTCCTCAGCGATCGCCTTGACGCCTTCCACGCGTTGGGTCGCCCTCTCGGCAGCGCCTTTCTCGGCGTAATTTGGAACTGTGCCGCGTAACGTGATGATGCCGTCCTTGGCGTCGACGTCGATATGGACCGAACTCACCGTCGGTTCCCACTCCAATTGCTCGGTCACATCACTTTTCAGTTGGATATCCGTTTTCATTTGCGATCCTCAACGTCGCCAAGAGGCGAAAAAAATGCCGACGTGGCCGACCACTCAAAAAGATGGTCAATCACGTCGGCTTACTCTACAACCGGCCCCCCGGATCAACGGGGTGCCCTTTATCAAGTCGTCCGAAACATCACATCAACAGACGGGCCTCACCTGCGCCCGCATCTGCTTTAAGAAGTTATCGTAGCCGCAGCTGACCTAAAAGGAGAACGAGGAAAATGCCGAACTTCAATTTATTTTCGCTGGCGCGCATTTCACCGTTTGCTTTAGATATCGCAGTATCAGGGCGTTGGTGGAGCTATCGTGCTTGAGTGTTGACGCGGCGGGATGTTCGAGTTCCGGTATAATTCGCTGAGCAAGTACCTTGCCGAGTTCAACTCCCCATTGGTCGAAGGAGTCAATCTGCCAAATAGCTCCTTGCGTAAAGACGCTGTGTTCGTAAAGGGCAACGAGCTTTCCTAGGGCGGCAGGGGTTAGCGATTCCATCAGTAGCGTGTTCGATGGTCTATTGCCCTCGAATGTGCGGTGAGGTGCCAGCCAGGCCGGCGTGCCCTCAGCCTCGACTTCTTGAGACGTCTTGCCAATGGCCAACGCCTCAGCTTGAGCGAAAACATTTGCAAGAAGAATGTCGTGGTGGCGGCCGAGCGGATTAAGCGGCTTGGCGAATGCAATGAAGTCGCAGGGGATGAGCTTGGTGCCCTGGTGAATGAGCTGATAGAAAGAATGCTGGCCATTGGTCCCCGGCTCGCCCCAGAAGATCGGCCCGGTCTGGTAGCTCACGTTTTTTCCATCCAGCGTGACATGTTTTCCGTTGCTCTCCATCGTCAACTGCTGTAGGTAGGCCGGGAATCGCTTCAAGTATTGCTCATATGGCAGCACTGCAATGGTCTGCGTTTCGAAGAAGTTGTTGTACCACACTGCCAACAGTCCCATCAGGACCGGCAGATTGCGGTCGAACGGAGCCGTTCGGAAGTGCTCGTCCATCTGATGGAACCCATCGAGCATGGCGCGAAAATTGTCCGGCCCGATCGCGACCATTGTCGAAAGCCCAATCGCCGAGTCCATCGAATAACGCCCGCCAACCCAGTCCCAGAATTCGAACATGTTGGCGGTGTCGATGCCGAACTTTGCCACTTCATTGGCGTTGGTCGAGACTGCCACGAAATGCTTGGCAATCGCCACGTCTTCCTTCAGAGTTTTCAGAACCCAGTCGCGCGCCGTATGCGCGTTGGTCATCGTCTCCAGCGTCGTGAAGGTCTTCGATGAGATGATGAACAGCGTCTCATGCGGGTCGAGGTCGCGTGTCGCTTCGGCGAAGTCGGTTCCATCCACGTTGGAAACGAATCGGAAATTCATGTCGCGCTGGCTGTAGAACCGCAGTGCCTCGTAGGCCATCACGGGCCCGAGATCTGAACCGCCGATGCCAATGTTAATGACATTGCGAATCCGCTTTCCGGTGTGTCCCTTCCATTGCCCGCTCCGGACTCGGTTGCAGAAGGCGGCCATTTTGTCAAGCACGGCATGGACCTTCGGCACCACATTCTGGCCGTCAACGATGATCGACTCGCCCTTGGGCGCGCGCAAGGCAACGTGCAGCACGGCCCGCTTCTCGGTCACATTGATTTTCTCGCCGCGAAACATCGCGTCCATTCGAGACTTCAGTCCGGATTCCTCGGCGAGTTGAAGCAGGAGCTTGACCGTGTCATCGGTGATGCGGTTTTTCGAATAGTCCAGGTAAATTCCCACGGCGTCTACCGTCAGCCGCTCGCCGCGCAAAGGATCGTCCGCGAATAACTTGCGCAGATGCAGATTTCGAATGGTTTCGAAATGAGTTTCAAGGGCTATCCATGAAGGAAGCGTCGTCAACGGCTGCTGTTCGGTTTTCATTTTCAAAATCCTTTGTAAGCGATGGAGGTGTTAGTTTTGGCGGCACACACAGAACGCCCCTGATGATTTTCTCTACTCGCGGCTTTCTCCAGCATCTCATCCCGCTCGCGCAGCGACTCGTAGATCGGGCGGTTGCCCAGCAACTGCGGCACGGCATAGGCGGTGATGGACGCTGCCATCATTGGGAGGATGAGGGTCCAACTGCCGGTCATTTCGAGCAGCAACACCACGCCGGTCAACGGGGATCGCACGATGGCGGTGAAGCACGCCGCCATAGCAACGATCGCATAGGCGGCCGGCTCGTGTGGTGCATGTCGAAGACTGGCGTCAACGGCGCTGAACGCGTTGCCAAGCAGAGCGCCCAGCGCCAGCAGAGGCGCGAAGAGTCCGCCGGGCGCGCCGCAGCCGTAGGAAGCCATTGTCAGTGCAAACCGCATGCAAAGAAGAATGAACAGCAATCCCAAAGGAATGTGTCCGGTGAGGGCTCGCTGTGCGATATTTTCCCCGCCGCCCACATCGCCGGGCGCGAACCATGCGAGCAATCCTGCGCCAGCGCCGACCAGCGCCCCGCGCGTGCCCGCCGGCCAGCGGCGGGTTTTGCCGAACAGATCCAGCGACGCCACTAGCGACACATTGAACAGCACGCCCAGCAATCCCGCCGCCACGCCCAACACCAGATATTCCGGCAGAACATTGGCTGGCTCGGGCGGCAGCGGCGCGACGCCAAAGTCCGTTGTGTTGCCAAGAATCGCCCGAAGCACCAGCGTGCCGGCGATGCACGATGCGAGCGTCGCGCTGAAGACCCGGGCGGAAAATCGGTGCAGCAACTCTTCGGCAACAAAGAGCACCGCCGACAGAGGCGCGTTGAATGCCACCGCAAGTCCCGCCCCAGCGCCGGCGGCGGTCAGCGTCCACGGCTCGGGCACAAACCTCCGCAGCCGATCACTAATCAACCGGCCTACGGTGCCGCCCATTTGCACTGTGGGCCCTTCCCGTCCCAGCGCAAGGCCGCTGCCGATGCTGAGCGCTCCACCGACAAATTTCACCAGCAGGATGGGGGCTTTTGCCGACGGAAGGTGGTTCCGCAACACCGCCTCAATCCGCGGGATTCCACTGCCCTCTGTCAACGGCGCGAGCCGCCGGGTCAGCCATAAGCCGATGAACGCGCCGATAGCGCATAGCACGGTCGGGATCGTCCAGCCCCATGCGGGCGGCACATGCGCGTGAGAAAAGACCACTGCGAGATTTCGAAACCGGTCGGCCCAATAAAGCGACAGGCGGAACGCGGTGCCGACCAGTCCCGCGATCGCTCCCACGCCCGAAGCGATCGTCATCAACACCAGCCACTTAAGCGGCCGCCACGGCTGGCGGTCCTCATCGTCGGCAATTCCCGACAGACCAGGATTCGCGCGGGTATCATCCCCGCGCGTCGCCGGCGGTGCTGTGCCGGGATCATTTGGTGTTGCCAACGGATTCGCTCCTTTTCACTTTCAACGGCTGTTTTTCAGTTTTCATTTTCAAAATCCGTTGTAACCGTTTTCAGACAGTGTTAGTGGCCGACATTTGTTCAAGGGTTTTTCCCTTGGTTTCGCGGACCGCGAGCCAAATGAACGG
>Ga0182012_10007030_pt1 | contig 11337 bp, 10 predicted proteins | sample 612S2SmetaG_FD_120486 | JGI IMG/M metagenome (GOLD analysis project Ga0182012, IMG submission 120486) | Permafrost microbial communities from Stordalen Mire, Sweden - 612S2S metaG | ecosystem: Environmental > Terrestrial > Soil > Wetlands > Permafrost | place: Sweden: Stordalen | collected...
GCTCTCGTTCCGATAAGCCATTAGAGGTTCGCGTCAAAAAGCATGTTTTCGATCATTGGAATTGTTGTAGTCATCGGCGCCATCGTGGGCGGCTATCTGATGGAAAAAGGGAAATTGGCGGTGTTAATGCAACCGGCCGAGTTGGTCATCATTGGCGGCGCGGCGCTGGGCACCCTATTAATCGGTAACCCCCTGCCGGTGGTCATAAAGATGGTCAAAATGCTAATCGGCGTGTTGGGGGGCGATAAATATAGTAAAGCCCGCTATACCGATACCCTGAAGATGTTGAACGACCTGTTTTCTCGGGGTCGTAAGGGCGGCATCAGCAGCCTGGAGCCCGACGTGGAAGCCCCCGATAAGAGTGAAGTCTTCAAGAAATATGACTTTCTGATGAAGGACCATCACGTTTTGGATTTCATTTGCGACACACTCCGCATGGCTATGACGGGAACTGTCTCGCATTTCGATCTGGACCAGATGATCGAGCTCGATCTTGAAGTGCACCACAATGAAGTGGGCACACCTGTGGCGGCACTCAACACCGTCGCCGATTCGCTGCCTGGCTTGGGCATCGTAGCGGCCGTTTTGGGCGTGGTCATTACCATGGGCGCCATCGGCGGCCCACCCGCCGAAATTGGCCACAAAGTCGCCGCCGCCTTAGTCGGCACCTTTCTAGGCATTTTGCTTTGCTATGGCTTCTTGGGTCCGCTGGCCGCCATGATGACCAAGATCAACGATTCCGAAGCGCAGTATTACAACTGTCTCCGCACAGGGCTAATTGCCTTCGTTCGCGGTGCCGCTCCCATTCTGGCGGTCGAATTTGCGCGCCGCTCAATTCCCCACGCCGCCAGACCAAGTTTCAAGGAGATGGAAGCGGCCTGCAAAGGCTCTAAAGGCGGCGACGCCAAAGCCGCCTAGCCCGCCACCAATACTGAGCCGCATGCGGGAGCAAGCGGCAACGATCCGCCAATTTACGCAATCAAGCATTAGCACTCTGCCGAAAAGAAATACGAAAAGAAATCCATGTCTGCACCCGCTACTCCTCCCATCATTGTCATTAAGAAGAAAGGCGGCCATGCCGGCCACCACGGCGGCGCTTGGAAGGTGGCCTATGCCGATTTCGTCACCGCCATGATGGCTTTTTTCATCGTCATGTGGCTGCTGAGCAGCACTGAAGAAGTGCGCAAAGCCATCGCCGGATATTTCCGCGACCCTAAGGGCCATGGCGCGCAGATGGGTAGTTCCATGGGTGGAAACGGCCCCAGCGTGACTCTCACCAAGAACAGCATGGATAAGCTCAAGGACAAATTGCAGGAGGCCATCAAGCAAAGTCCGCAGTTCGAAAAGATGAAGAACTATGTCGAAATGACCATCACAGGCGAGGGCCTGCGTATCGAACTACTCGAAACCGAGAAAGGCATGTTCTTTGAATCCGGCCAACCCGTGCCGACGGGGCTGGGTAAGGAATTGTTGGAAAAGCTGGCGCATGAACTCGGAACCATGAAAAACACCATCCTGGTAGAGGGGCATACCGACGCCGCTCAATATCAGGGAGCGCAGTATTCCAATTGGGAGCTCTCGGCGGACCGCGCCAACGCCGCCCGCAAGATTATGCAAGAAGCCGGTCTACGCGCCGATCAAGTCACCCAGGTGCGCGGTTTTGCCGATCAGCAACTGCGCCAGCCCGATAAGCCGGACGATCCGGCCAACCGCCGGGTTACCATCATCGTGCAGTTTCCCGATGCACCGGAGGCGCCGCCGGCCAAGGGAGGTAAAGAGGGCGAAGAGGGCGCAGCCAAAGGCGAAGAAGGTAAAGAAGGCGGCGGAAAAGAGGGCGCCGCGAAAGAAGGTGCCCCAAAAGAGGCTGCAAAAGGAGGAGAAGCCAAGAAAGCGGAGGGCCACGCCGAAGCTGCCAAACCTGAGGAAAAGCCGCCAGCGGCCCCTAAAGAAGGTGCCTCCAAGCCACCAGCGAAGCCCGCAGAAAAAAAATAACGTTCAAACCCGAAGTGGCTCTACTTTTTCCTCGCTTCATGCGATAGAGCTTTAGCTACGTTGAACCGGCCCAAGATGCAAAAAAGTTTAGCCAAGATCAGCCAGAACGCCCCGCAAGAGATCAAAATTGGTCCCAATGAATGCCGTCTCGCTCGCCAAGGTGAGCGTTTGGTCGCGCGTGGCATACTGGCGGATGTCGTGGTAACCATCCAAGTCCCGCCCGCCGGTTTCGCGGCCATGCTGCGCTTCACTGCGCCCGGTGAAGCTGACGTTTCCCTCCCTCGCTTGCAATCCCTTTGGGATTTCGTTGACGACGCGATTACCCTACTCTTCGAGAGCATCCGTTCCATGCAAATCCCGTCGACAGACGTGATCGTTTCCGCCGTCGGCGGTGCCGACGTGGACGACGTCACATTCGGTCGCGGAAAAAAGTTGGCGCTAGCCGTCCAACGCACACTCCAGCAACAAGGGGTTGTTCTCCACGGCAAAGACTTGGGAGGAACGCTGCGGCGCGCCATTTGGCTAGAATCTTTGAGTGGTCGGTTGATCGTGCGTTCATCGTCTCCCCAAACCCTAAGCGCTGTGCCAAATGCTAACGGAACCACCACCCCAAGGGAGCAGGCTGGCAAGGCCTAAGCATCCAACTTTTCCATTTCGTGTCTTTCCAGCGCTCCTCAATTCCTCCTCGCGCCAGCCGATACGTAGTTTTGAGGATGGCTTTCGCGCACTTTTCCGTAGTTTTACTATCAGGTGCAACCCTTCTAGCTGCGCCCCAGCAAGCGCAAGAGGATGCAGTCGAGAAACAGCTCGCATCGATCGAAAAACAGCGTCAAGCCCTTCGCGCACTACTCGGAGCTAAGGCGGATACCCAGAGCAACTCCGCCCGCAGCCATCCAGTCGCCTACTTCATCGACCCCATGGTTCCCGTCGTCAGCCAACCGGCCGTTTTCAACGAAGCCGTAAGCCAAATAGATTGTCCGAGACTCGGCGAAGATGAAGTGAGCGAATTAATCACCTCTGCCGCCCAAAAGCAAGATCTCAATCCGGCACTCTTGCGCGCCGTGATGCGCCAGGAATCCGCCTTCAAACCTTGTGCCATCTCCGTTAAAGGAGCACAGGGCCTTATGCAATTGATGCCAGCAACGGCCCGCGAACTCCACGTTTCCGACGTTTTCGACCCCGTGCAGAACGTGCATGCCGGAGCAGCCTATCTCAAGCAACTACTCAATCGTTATAACGGCGACGTGCGACTGGCGCTGGTCGGCTATAACGCCGGGCCCGGCCGCGCCGATCAGTCCCTTAGCGTCCCTTACCCGCTCGAAACTCAAAACTACGTGGAAACCATTCTCGCCGAGCTAGGAGTCGGCCCAGCCCCTAAAGTCAGTGTCCAACCAGACCAGTCATTCGCCCTTCCAGTTCCCATTCCTTCCCCAAAGACCTGGAACCCTATCCGTCAAGCCCTAGGCAAGCAACGTTAACTTAACGCTGCCCAATCACTCCCTCGCCATCGTGATTTCATTCCGAACCTCCAGCATGCAGTCTTAGACTAACCAGCTAGTCTTGCCCGATATATTCTTCCAACCTGAAACCAACCAAATACAAGTCCGCCGACTTCTGTTGGCAGAAACGAACCTCGCCAAACGCTAAGCCCTGTTCGAAATTCACACAAACCTTCGCTCCTGGCATCAGCGCTTTAGACGTCTCTATACCCATCCCGGAGGGAGACATATCGACCACGCGGACCGCTAACTGCTTCGCTTCACCAGCCACCCGTAATTTGGCCGCCAGATCCGTCGGCAAGCGAAGCTCCGAGCGCACTTCCCCCAGTTCTTCGTTGAGCACCTTGACAGTTAGCAGGTAGGCCTTTGGAGCCACTTGCATGGCGGATATCGTTTCAACTTCCAAGCGCCGACCTTCATGCGAGAGCGCCGCGCGCTGCCCCGCCGGAAGGCTCTGCGGGCAATTCAACTCGAACAGAGCTTGACTCACCCGCCGGATGCGCGCCGGCACGATCTCGTGCCCTTTGCCGAGCAAATGCAGCTCGACCGGTATATCGAATCCGGTCTCAGGTTCGGGGACTAAAGTGGTTGACATAGTTAAAACGTTAGTCGGGTCATACAACCCATAATCTCGTATATCGGACAATTCTTTGGCCTTCTGAGCCAAAATTCGACCTAACACTTAATTGCCACGGGGAGATGCATTCACCGGTGCCTGATTCGAGAAAAGGAATTTCCCGCCGCTCATTTTTACCTCGTAAAATTCGCGGCGCGGCACGCTCGCCTCAATCCGTGCCAGCCCATTCTTGTCCACCAAGAAGTAACAGCGCTCTGTCCCATGCCACAACCGCACAAAATCGGCGTCATCTATAAAAGCGGCCGGCGCGCCCGGCGCATACGAACCGTACACCAGGTTATTAAAGCGCCCGTTTAACAGCAAAGCGTACTTCTGCGTATAGAAAAAGACCGACGAAAACTGATAGTAATGATGATTGACGACCAGCTTGCCCGGTGGAGCGGCCAGCAGCGCCTCCGCCAGCGGCCGCGAGGCCATATACGGATCGAAAACAACCAGAGCCAGCCGCGCCGCATGGAAAAAAATCACCATCATCAGCGCCGCCGCCCAGTAAACCTGTTTTCCCGAACTGCGGATCGTCCCCAGGAAACCAACCACCAATCCCACCCCTGCCACCGCCAAAGGTAGCCGCAAATACGCAAACGATTCGATCGTCAAATCCTCCATATGCCCCAGCGAAAGCTTGTAAGCGGCCGGATGGCTAGCCAGCGCACCCGCAATATCGCCCGGCGTCGGCAGTCCCCGCACACTATAAAGGATGCCCAGCACCACCACCGCCGCCAGTCCCGCCACACCGCAAAGCACCCGTGTGCCGTTACGAATCCAAGTTCCGCCCGCCGCCATCGCACACCCCAACAACAGCGCCACCGCCGGATAAATCGGCATCGAATAGTATTCCTGCGTTGTCGAAAACGTGAAGAAAATCATCACGAATCCGATCCAGCACAGTGCCAGCAGCCGCGTCTTCCCTGCCCTGTCGATTGGCTTGAACGAAAGCTTCATGACCGCCGGCAGATAAACACTCCACGGAAACAGCCACAACAGGTGAAAAAGCCAGAATAGATGCCTCGGGACCGTGTCATAATCGCGCGGATACCGCATGTTCAAAAACCGCAGCAACTGTTCGTTAAGAAAGTAAAACCAGAAGAAACCGTGATACTCTCCCGGCGCGCTACGCATCGTGAAGACGAAATAGGGCGGATTGCGCAGCGTGGCTAATATGTGCCAGGGAGCGGCAATCAACAACGCAATCAAAGCTCCTGAAAAAGGCCTGAGCCGCCGCCATGTGCGTCCCACGAAAAGTTGCTTCGTGAAAAAGAGATAAACCACTCCCGCGCCAATCGGAAACACCACGCCGATCAGGCTCTTTAGGAGCAGGCCCACCCCGATCGACGCGCCTACCACCGCCGCCCACACCTTCGGACGCGCTTCCTCTTCATCCAGCGCCCGCAGAAAACCCCAAAACGCCAGCGTAATCGTCAGCGTCAGAATCACATCGGGAATCAGAATCCTGGTAAACAAAAACAGCCCAATGCAAGTCGCTATCACTAGGCCCGCATACAGCGCCTCGCGCATTCCAAACGCCCAGCGCGCAAATGCCGCGGTGAACAGCGCCAAACCAATGGCCGCCAACGCAATCGGCACTCTCGCCACCCAATCGACTACCCCGAAAGCCTTAAAGAAAAGAGCGATCATCCAGTAGAGGAGCGGTGCCTTCTCAAGGTAAGCCACGCCGTCCAGCCGCGCAGTGACCCAATCGCCCGAATGCAGCATGTTGGCGGCAATTTGTGCTTGTACCGCGTCTACATCATCCATCAGCGAAGGCGGCGAAATGATGCATCCCAAATACACCGCGGCCGCGAACAGCCCCACCCACAAATAAACGTTCGGTTTCGTCAACCTTGAAAATAGCAGCTTAAACAAAACCGCCCCAAATGTTATCCTTTGATTGAGACTAAGCAGGGCCGCGACCGCCAGGGAGCGGTTTTTAGACATTTTTCAAATGCGCGCTTCGGCTTGCTCCGGGCGATACATGCATCCATTAATTCTCCTGCTTCTGATCGTCGCAGGCTTTCCCTTCATCTACTATTTGTTGGCGATTTTCAGCACCCTCCGTTTTTTCAATCGCCCTAAAGAAAAACTAAACGGCTTCACTCCACCCATTAGCGTCCTCAAACCCGTTCGCGGCCTCGACCCCGGTGCCTACGAGAACTTCGCCAGCTTCTGCCGCCAAGACTATCCGCAATACGAAATCCTCTTCTGCGTTGGCGACCCCGACGACCCCTCCATGCCCGCCATCAAGCGCCTGCAAGCCGATTTCCCGGCTGTTTGCATTCGCGTTCTGTTTGGCTCCGGCCGCGTCGCCGCTAACGATAAAGTCGCCAAGCTCGCCCGCCTTGCCCAGGAAGCGCAATACGAACATCTCGTTATCAACGACAGCGACGTCCGCGTCCAGCCCGACTATTTGCGCAGCGTCATCGCGCCTCTCGCCGACCCCAAACTTGGTGCCGTGACCTGCTTCTACGTCTCCATCGGCGAGCAAAGCTTCATCGAACATCTCCAAACCGCCGGCATGTTATCCGACTTCTACGCCGGCCTTCTCGTCGCCCGCGAACTCGACGGCGTCAAATTCGCCCTCGGACCAACCATCGCCACCACTCGCACGCAACTCGCCAACTTCGGCGGCTATCAGGCCATCGAGAACCGCCCCGGAGACGATCTCCTGGTGGGCCGTCTCATCGCCGAACAAGGCTATCAGATCGAGTTGTCCCGCTACACCGTCGAAACGGTTTCCGATTACCAGACCCTCAAGGAACTTCTTCACAAGCGCATGCGGTGGCTCGTCGTCATGCGTCACATGCGTCCCGCCGGGCATCTGGGTCTCATCTTCACGCAAGGTCTGCTCTGGTCCGCCATCGCCGTCCTCGCGCGCCCCGCCTGGTCCACCGCGCTCGTTTACTTTGGAATATATTTCATCCTGCGTATCGCCATGACTTGGCTCATCGGCGCCTATGGCTTGAAACAGGAACGCCTGTGGCGCAAAATGCCCGTCGTCTTCTGCTGGGACGCCTTCGCCCTCCTCCTCTGGGCCGCCAGTTTCGCGCGCAACACCATCCGGTGGCGAGGCGGCTCGTATTACATTCGCGGCGGCGAGTTAGTCCCCACTGGCGAGTGATGAAGGGTCCGAGCCAGCTAGGTTCGGCAGGGAGCGCGTTCATTGACACGGGAGCGCTCTTTCGCCTAGACTTTTGAACAGGAGGCCGCGACCGTGATCATTGAAATTCGTCAACCCGAACTTGAAGCGCTCATACAGCAAATGATGGACAGCGGGGCCTTTCGCGACGTTGAGGATGTTCTTACGCAGGCCCTCAAATCCTTGCCGCCGGCCAAACAGTCTAAAAACCGGCAGCCAAAATGAAATTCGCCGACTTTCTCATGTCGTCACCGCTGAGAGGTTCCGGCCTGATTTTGGAACGGACCAAGGACTATCCGCGACCGGTTGAGTTTTGAGCGGCCTTCTCATCGATACGAACGTCATTTCCGAGTTCGTTAAACCTCATCCCGAACCGAACGTAATTCGCTGGTTTCAAAAAGCCGATCCTGCTACGCTCTTTGCCAGCGTCGTTACGCTTGGAGAAAATCGCCTCTGGGTTGAGGACATGCCGATGGGGAAACGCCGCACCGAATTGGAACTTTGGCTTACCATGGGTTGCCTGCATGGTTCGATGCCAATCTCTTACCGGTCACTAAAGAGATTTCGGACCGATGGGGCAGGGCCACGATTGAGCCAAGCGTAAAGGGCTGATGCTAGCAACTGCGGAGAGTCTCATTGCCGCGACTGCCCTTCACCATGATTTGATTTTGGTAACGCGCAACACAAAAGATTTTGCCGGTTCGGGTGCGGCGTTTTTCAATCCGCGGAACTATAACCCCTAGGGTTTGTATCCTTCTGCCGGCGGATTCTTGATGGGTGCCATGCACTTCCTCTTCTCGTTGAAACGCGAAATCCACCGTGAGGTCGGGCCGTTGTCACTTCGAGGTAAAGACAGCCTGCTCAAGCGTTTCTCTAATAAAGCGCGTATAGGGAATACCACGTGTCTTTGCCCGCGCCTTCACGGTGGCAAGTAATCGCTTAGGAATGCGCATATTGATCTGATCCTCTTTCTTTTCGAATTCAAACTGGATAGGTTTGAACCGCGCGCAATCAAGGTTAGACAGATCCTGGGCAAGGAAAGCCTTGGCCGGCGCATCAGTCCTCAACTGCGGAACTCTCTTTTTCATAAGCGGCAACTGCCTTCGCGTGCATATACCCGGCCGTAACCGGGCGTATGAACCTGCGTTTATTTTTCACTCGTACGGTGAACGCCACTGGGCCCCCTACTTCTGAATCACCTCCACCTTCCCCGTCACCACCTCCAGCGGGATCGTGCTCGTACCCGCCGGCGTCACCAGCGTAATTTCGTGCGTCGTCGGAGCCGTCGAAATCCCCGCCGCCACTAACCCCTTCACCTTCAAACCATTCGCCGTCAACTCCGTGTTCAACTTCTTCCCGTTGAATAACACTGCTTGTATCGAACTCACCGCGCCGCCGGTAATCGTCGCCTCATCCGTGCCCATCACAATCCGCTCTTGAAACTTCGGCGCATTTTTCGTCTCAGCAGCCGCGGCCGTCGCACTCACCTCGCTCGCCGGCGGTGCGCTCAGCCCCACCATAAACGGCTGCCCAACCGACCTCTTCAGAATCAACGTGCTCGATTGCTTAGCGAAACCCAACGGCAATTTCAACAGCTTCGGCGAGTCCGCGCCCGTTGTTGTGAGCACTTGTGCCCCGCTACTCGCCGGCGGCCATACCACTTCTAGCTCGGTCAAGTTATGCCCGAAAAGCAGATAGGTCGCGCTGTCTTTATCCTGCGTCAAAAAAACTAATTTCTCCTGCTCCAATTTCTCCGGAAACAGGTTGAACGCGCGCGACCCGGGCTCGATCCCGTCGTCATCCACCATCAGCGCTGTCACCCTCACCAGCGGGTTCGCCGCCAGCACCGCCGCCGGTAAGGTCACCGAAAGCACGCAGCTATTCGTATTGCGTGGACACTCTCGCTCAATCGGTGCGTCGGAATAGCCATACACTTGCCCGCCAATCACCAGCGCCGGAGCTACATCCTGCGTTGCGTCAAAATTGCGAATCGGCACCTGTAGCAGAGCCGTGCCGTTATCCAACTCACTCACCCTCACATGCGCCCGGTCCACGCTGAAATTATTTCCCGTTCCCCTCGGAATCTTGAGTGGGTATTCCGTGCCGTCCCGCGCAATCACAAACGTCTTCAAGGTCGCCAGATCCGCCAGGCTCGCCACAAACCGCGTAGTCTTCAAGTCCGCCGGCAACCCATTGGCGCCCGGTTGGATAATGCTTGCCCCCACTCGCAAATAGGTCCCCGGCAGCAATCTCCCTTCCAGCTTGATCAACATCCGGCCCGTGCCCAAATCCTCCATCCAACTTGAATTGAACGCCGCCACCGCGCCATAATCCGGCCGCACATCGTAGTTCGGAATCGGCTTGACTACGTTTTCCTCCAGCGATCCCGCCACCACCTCCCGCAACACTCCCGTCCTCGGATCCACTCGCCTCCAATAAGTGCGCACTCGAATCTGGCCGAAAGATTTCACGCTCGCACTGTCCCGCCCCGGAAACGCCAACTGCACAAAAACCTGCCGCGACCCCGCCTCCACAAACTGCCTCCCCAACACCGGCCGGAACTGCCAGGAAAACGCCCTCAGTCGCTGGGTATCCACTCCCTTCCCTGCCAGCAGCGCCTTCTCCGCCTCCGACGGTTCGAACTGCACCCCCAACGTGTCCTGATCCTTCACAATGAAATATTGCTTGTGTCCCCACAAAAAAGTGCCCGACACTCCCGCCAATCCCGAGGCAATCCCAGTCCCTAACGACAAGCTCTTATCCGAGATAGACGCCACATTGTAGGTCTTCTCCTGCGGCAACAGCGCCGTAATCGAAGGTGGTTCTCCACCCACGCTCGCGTCATTCGTTCTGCTCGTCTCGGCAAACACTTCCACCACCGCGACCGCATTCCGATACCGTCTCGCCGGCGTAATCACCACCGGGAATCCCATCGTCACCCTTGGCTTGGTGAACGTTTCATGCGCCCCATTCATGATCTGGTCCGAGAGCGATCCTTCGAGCAACAGCCGCAGATTCGCTATTTGCGAAGTGATCTGCAATTGCTCATTCAACACGTCCGAGGCCGAAGGCGCCTGCGAGGTCGGCAGAGTCGTTGTCGGCGCCGGAGCCGCAGCCGGGGGAAGTGCGAACGGCGACTGAGTCGTCTGAGTCGCCGTTGTCACGATCGGAGGTTCCACGCCTCCCGAAACTCCGAAACCAGAGGTTTGTTGATTAGCGCCGGTAATCGCTCCCAAAGATCGCGTGAGTGTCCCCTGATCAAACCCCTGCAAGCCCTGCAACTGGCTTTGTGCCGACCCCAACATTTGTTGCAGCAGCGCGTCGTCATAAACTTTGGGCTGGTCCACATAAATGCCGTTGTTCGCACGCGATCTCTCGTCAATCAGCCGCTCCGCATTTGGGTCGCCCCCCGGCAGCGCTTGGCGCACATCGGCAGGCGCATGCAATCTGCCTGCCGTTACCGCCGCCTTCGCGTCAAACTCCATCTTTGTCGCGTAACTGAGTAGCTTTTGCGCCCGTTCCGGCGCCTCTACTACCGGACCGCCGCTTTGGCTTAAACCCACCTCTCCTAAACCCAGCGTGCAAGCCATCAGCAAAGCCGCCGGCAAGCGATGTCTCCGTCTCACTTGCTTTTCCTCTGCGCTTTCTTGGCCGCCGGCTTTGGCGGAGGCGCTTTCTGCACCCCCGGCGCTGCCGCATCGCTCAGACTCTCTACGCCACCGTCCGATGATGCATCGTCACCTGCGGCAGCAAGCGCCTGCGCGGCCCATTGAATATTCGTCACATAAAGCACGCTCAGGTTATCCAATGTATCCGGATCGCCCGTCACGATAACCGGCTGTGTTTGCCCAAACCGCGCATACTGCCCCGCCGCTGTCGCAACGGGATTCGGACCGCGCACCGCTAAAATCGGTCCATTCTCTATCGAAACCTGCGCATCTTCGTTGATCAATCGGCCGGTGTAAGTCATCTTGCGTTGGAGTCTTTATCTTACTTCCATTTTTTTCTGTCACCCACTCCCCGCCCGCATCAATTGTTCCGCCTGCTTCAACGCTTCCGGCGTAATATTCTCCCCC